>MTLC01000958.1_pt1 | contig 12842 bp, 11 predicted proteins | sample 1982451 | NCBI WGS metagenome assembly MTLC01 (sample SAMN05710165, study PRJNA340218) | biofilm metagenome | isolation source: sample SPH anode biofilm adapted to +100 mV | place: USA | collected 2012-02-03 | reverse complement strand
CAAGATCTCCCCTCTCCAAACGGCAATCATTCCCTTCGCTCATCCTTGCCTGCGCTCCCCTTATCCCCCGCGACAGCCTGGTAACCCGTCATCTCCAGATAACCAGAACCGTTCGGGCTCCCCTGCAGCCCCTTAACCGCCACGGCCCCCTCCCAATAGCGAAAGCCCGTCCTCAGCTCCTGGTCCGGAAGCCTCGGCGCGACCTCCAATGCGAGATGCGCCGAAGGAACCCGCAACCTCCAGAGTGCAGGGTAACGCGCACCGTTCTCCGGACTGGTCCACCAGGAAGCGACCTCGAGTTGCACCTCTTCCCGCTTGAGCGTCCTGGTGCCGCCATCGGCAGCCACAAGCGTACCGCCGGAGAAAGGATCGCTGCTGCCGTCGCGGCGCCGCAACTGGTAGAACATGAGGTCCCGGCCGTCATCAAGGTGCAGGGCGAACCAGTCCCACCCTACCTGTCCCGACTCGAGCGCCGAGGTGCTCCACTCCCGGTCCAGCCAGGAAACCCCATTCACCGTGAAGCGCTCGCCGCCGATACGGACGACGCCGGCGGTGGACAGCCTCGGGATCGAGTAGTAGTACGATGCGTTGCCCGGGGTGTCGCTCTTCCGGCTGAGCCCTCCCTCCCCGTTCAATATCTCTGGTTTGATGGCGGTGAGATCGAGCTCTATGGCCATGTCCCGCTCCGCGGCGCTAAGGCGCACCCCCCACGGACGCGCCTTGAACTGACGTGCGCTCCAGTCCTCCAGGTGCACGGCGAACGGGTCTCCTGCAGCCCCGGCAAGCCCGAGCGCGGCACGACTGAAGCGTTCGGCATAAAAGAAGCGCTTCCCGTTGACGTCGGTGACCGCGAAATGCGCCATGAAAACGTCGTTGGCGCCCCAGGCCGATCCTCTTTCGGCGGCATGAGGGGTGAGGGCGGTGGAGAAAAAGGTGAGCTGGTAACCGAAAAGGCGCCCGTCGGGTCCTGTCAGGTTGCCGGTGAAGTACCACCACTCGTTACGGAAGCCCGGATGAGGCCCGTGGTCGGCGGGGAACGAGAAGTGCCGCGGCTTCTCCGCTCTCAGGTAGCCGGGCTCGGCACTCCCCCCCCAACGCCTGGCTCACGCTGATGGCACCCTCCCCGGCGACTCGTGTCGTCCGGTCCTGCCCGTGACGAAGAAAAAGGAGCACTGCAATCGCGAGGATGACGGCCGGGACCGCGCCTTTCCACCAGCCCCTGAAACCTCCGGCATCACGGCGCATGTCAGTCCTCCTCCTTGAGCGCGAGCGCGGGAGAGGTGCGGGCGATCCTCACCGAGGGATATATGCCGGCGAGAAGGGCGGCGCTCAGGGAGAGAAGGAGCGCTTCCGCAAGCTCGCGCGGCGTCACCGCAACCTGCATGGTCCACCCGAAAGAGCGCAGGTTGACCACGTAGATGAGCACCAGTGCCTCGATGATGCCAAGCGGCAGGGACAGAATCCCGGCGATGATGCCGATGATGGCGGTCTCGCCGCAAACAACACCCCAGACCTGCCCCGGAGTGAGTCCCACCGCGCGCATCACGGCAAGCTCCCTTGCGCGCTCCACCTGCATCGCCATGAGGGCCGAGAGTATCCCCACGAAGGCGACCAGCATGGTGAGCATGCGCAAGACGCCCGTGATGGCGAAGGTGCGGTCGAAAATCTCCACGGTCGCCCGACGCAGCTCGGCATTGGAGACAACGGTGACGGCGCTCCCCCGCACCTGTTCGAGGACGAGGGCCCGCAGGCGGTCCGGTTGCATCCCCTCAAGCGCGGTAAAGGACATGCCGTCCACGCTTTCGTCCTGGAAGTTGTCCACGTAGGCGCGCCGACTCATGATGACGATGCCTGCATCGCTTCCGTAATCGTAGATGACGCCTGCGATCGGAAAGCGCTTCAGTCCGCGGGCGGTGCGGAGGGTGACGCTGTCCCCGGGCCCCACGTGATGACGGTAGCTGTAAGGCTCGGAGACGAGCACCGCCTCTCCCCGGCTGTAGCGCCCCCATATCCGCGCTGGATCCCCTTTCTTGAAGGGGTAACGCGCGAAGGTACGTTCAGGTGCGTCGACGGAGAAGATCTCGGTCCCCCCTTGCGCCCCCTCGATGAGCACGCGCCGCGACAGGGTCACCTGGGCCTTGTCCCTGAGCGACAAGAGGCGCTGCACGAGTGCCGGGTCGAGCGGCGGCCGGTAGCGCCCGCCACCGCGGTCGGCGGAGGTGAGGTAGAGATCGGCCTGCAGCCAGTCCTGCAGCCAGTTCTGCACCGTCAGGCGGAAGCCGCCCACCATGATGCCGACGCCGATTCCTGCCGCGACCGCCACGACCAGCGCCGCCGTCGCGACCCCGGTACGGGAAAGCGAGGCGGACACGCCGCGTGCGGCCATCTTGCCGATGGAGCCGAGAAAGGGGGTGACCACGGGGAGAAGCAGCGAGGTGATCAGCAGCACGGCGGCGGGAACGAGCAGCGTGTATCCGATGATGAGGATGAAGAGCCCGACGAAGCCGCCGACGATCCCCCCACGCTCGAAAAGGAGAAGGACGCCGCCGCAAAGAAGAAGAAAGCCCCCGAAGGCCGCTGCGCGCGGCACCCTTTTTCTTTGGCGCGACTCGACCACGGAGCGGGACAGCACGGCGCGCGGCGGCGCGGAAGTCGCCTCCAGCGCTGCGGGGATGGCGGCGGCCAGGGTGGCGACCACCCCGAGGAGCGCCCCCTTGGCGAGTGTTCCGGGCAGAAGCGGCGCTCCGCGCACCTCGGTCACGAAGTAGAGGTCGTTTATGGTCCTTGTGACCAGCCTGGTGAGTTCCGAGCCGAGCAGGTAGCCCGCGAAGAGGCCGACTAAAGTGCCGGCGACGCCGATTATGAGCGCCTCAACGCAGATCATCGAGAAGACCTCGGCGCGGCTCACCCCCAGGGCCCGCAGCATGCCGATCAGGCGCCGCCTGCGGATCACCGAGAAGGTCATGGTGTTGTAGATCAGGAACATCCCGACGACGAGGGCAAGAAGGCTCATCGCCGTCAAGTTGAGCCGGAAGGCGCGCGTCAACCGGTCGAGCGCGCCGGCCTTCGCACCGGCGGGAACGATGCCCGCTCCGGCCGGGAGCAAGGAGCGCACCTGGCGGAGCGCCGTCTCTCCCCCCTCCCCCTCGGGAACCACCAGGTCGATGCGGGAGAGGCGTCCGGTCTGCCCCAATAGCTCCTGGGCGGTAGCGATGTCGCAGACCAGCACCGAGGCGAGCGCTGCGCGGCTCACCCGGTCGGGAGGCTCGAGGAACCCGGCAAGGTAGAGTTCCCGCTTGGTCCCGGCGACCGCGGCAGGGAAACTGGCGCCGCGCGTCAAGTGGCGCCCAGCTGCGGTCTCGCGCAGCATGAGCACCGCGCCGGGCCTGGCCATCAGGTCCGTGAGGACGCCCTTGTCGGTGAAGCGCGAGGAGAATGAGCGGATGGGCGGTTCGGAGAAGGGATCGATGCCGATCAGTTGAAAGGTGACGCCGGAGAGCTGCAGGTGGCCGGTCACGACGGGAGCCGCGCCGCGCAAGCGAAGCTCGACGCGGATACGTCGATAGAGTTCTTCGGGAAGCCCGGTCGGGCCGCCGACGATCTGGTGTGTCGCCCTCCCGGCGACGGTTTCGGCCGCGATGCGGAAGGCGCGCTGGGCTGACTCGTTGGCGCGGTCCACCGCGGTAACGACGGCGACGCCGAGGGCGACCCCCAGCACGGCCAGGACGGCAAGCCACGGGTGCCGCATGACGTTGCGCACCCCCGCACGCCAAAGGATCATGGCCGGGCACCCGCCTCTGCTTCGACCAGCACGCCGTTTCTGATGGTAAGCACGCGGTCGGCAAGGGCCGCCACCTCGCCGCTGTGAGTCACGAGGACGAGCGTGGTGCCCGAAGGCCTGAGCAGACGCTGGAAAAGATCGAGCACCTGGCGTCCCGTGTCCGCATCCAGGTTGCCGGTGGGTTCATCCGCAAGCACAAGTTTCGGCTCGTGCACCAGGGCCCGGGCCACGGCGACGCGCTGCTGCTCTCCGCCCGAGAGGCGGTCCGGGAATGCGCCGGCGCGGTCGGCAAGCCCTACCGCGTCGAGCAGTTCGTGTGCGCGTGTCCTGTGCGAATCGGTGAGCAGGCCGGCGAGTTCAAGGGGGAGGAGGATGTTCTCGAAAACGGTGAGGGTCGGAATCAGGTTGTAGAACTGGAAGACGAAGCCGATGTGGTAGCGGCGGAAAAGGGTGCGTTCCCGCTCGCTCATGCGGTTAAGCGCCCTCCCCTCGATCAGGACATCACCGCGATCGGGGAGATCTATGCCGCTTAGCAGGTTCAAAAGGGTGGATTTCCCGGAACCGCTCCTCCCCAGGAGAAACACCCACTCTCCGGGGGTGATGGCGAGTTCCGCGTCGTGGAAAATCACCCGCTCGCGGTCCCCCTCGACGAAGCTCTTGCCGATTCCCCGCAATGCAACAATCGGTTCTGCCATCACACCCATCCCCGGGGCCGCGCCGCAGGACGCCGCCTCATCCTGCATCAGCTACCCTCTTTGGATTGAAGGGCCTCCTGCTGTGCCCGCTCGAGACGCTTGTTGTTTAGGTAGGCCGGCTTGTCGATCTCCTTCAACTGGCGGGGGTATTTCGCGGTCAGGTCGTACCAGCGGCTCAGGCGCTGTTCGAAACGGTCCTTCTCGGGATACTTCAAGGTTTCCAGGTAGGTCTGCAGCGCGAGGTAGTAGCGCATGGTGTTTCTTTCCACCGCGCCGCGCACCCCCTCGATGTATTCCTGTTTCCCGTCTTGACCGACCAAGGTGAAGCCGACCTTGTCGCGCCCGAGCGTCGCGAAGTAGGTATTTATCGCCATGCGCGCCATGGTGCCGTGACTGTAGGTGTAGCTGAAATGGAGGAAGGTCCCCTGCCCGTCCAGCGGAACCGCCTGGAGTCCGATGCGGTGATCCTTAGTTCCGAGCGGCCCTTCGTCCCCCACCAGGTTAAGTTCCAGGTACCGGGGCTGGCTCGCCGCTACCTTGAAAGCGAGCTTCAAGGGATAGGCGTCGGAGGGGGGCTGGAAGTACTTGCGGCCACTGTAGAGGGTGAGCTGGGCGTTCTGCTTTCCCTTCCGGTAGATGCACGCCTTGATGTTGATATGCAGCGGAGTGATCTCGCACCACGCCACAGGGGACTGCAAGGTGTCGCGCACCATCTCGAAGGGGAAATGGAAGACGCCGTACATGTCCACCCGAACCGAGTCATGCCCCTCCTTCGACTCGAGGAAGATGGGGGCGCCGAACTGGTTCTTGTCGAGCTTCGCCTTGATTTCGCCGTACTTGGCAAGGAGCGAGTGTTCCCCTGTTTGCTCGGTTTCCGCAGCCCAACCGGTGCCGTGCAGGAAAGCGACGGCAAACAAGACGACAGCGACGAAGCCAACGCGGCAAAAACGTCCGGCCATACCCATGCAACGCCTCCCTCTGCCGGTCTCGGCAGAAACCCGCATCACGGTATCCCCCCCTGGTCGGTCGCCTCGCCTTCGGAAACCGCGTTGTCCCACATCGAGAAAAGAACCGCGAAAATCACCGGGCCGACGATCAGCCCCAAAAGCCCCATGCTGACCACCCCGCAGAGAGCGCCCAGCACGACGGCCAGCGTGGAGATGTCGCTGGAGGCGCCGATGGCGAGGGGACGAATGGCGTTGTCGGCAAAACCGACGAAGAGAATGCACCATCCCGCGAGAAGCGCAGCAGCCAGGTAGGATCCGCCGAGCGCTATGAAGGCCGCCACCGGCACCCAGATTACGGCAGTCCCGACCACGGGAACCAGCGCGGCTATCGCGGTGAGCGTTCCGAAAAAGATCGGTGCGGGGACGCCGGCAACCCAGTACCCCACGCCCGCAAGCGCCCCCTGCGAAGCGCAGGTAAGTACGGTGCCGACAACGACCGCCGTGGTGATGGAGCGGATCTCGCCGGCAAACTGCTGTGCCTTGCGGGGATCCGGTGCGAGCCTGCCGATGCAGATTGAGACGACCCGGTCGCCGTCGCGGTAGACGAAGAAGAGGATGAAGAGAGCGATGAGCAGGGTGCCGAGGAAGCTCATCATGTTGCGCGCGAGGTCCCCGGCAAGCCCCAGGATGACGCCGGAACTGCTGGCGGCGATCTTGCCGCCGATGCCGGCCAGGTCGACGCCGAAACGATCGACGAGGTCCATGATCTTCTGGGCGAAGGGGAATTGGCCGATGGCGGTGCTCCCGCTCCTGGCGATGGTGCTGAAAAGCTGCTCCGCCTGCTGGTACCAGTCCGGGGCGTGTACGGCGGCGGTGACCACGAGGGCGGTGACGGGCAGGACGAAGCAGACCGCCACGGCAAGGACCATGAGTCCCGCGGAGCGCCCTTCGCGTCCTTTCAAAAGGCGCAGCAGCCGATGGTAATGAGGCATGGTGGCGATGCCTATGATGAGCGCCCAGGCGAGGGGTTTCAAGACAGGAACGGCGAGCAGCACGATGAGAACGACGGCGCCTGCAGTAGCCAACGCCGCAAGGATGCTTAGGTAGGTTTTTCTATCCATCGGTCTCCCTTTGAAGGTGCAGGTAGTGTCGGGACTGCGAGGAAAATCGGGAAACGCCACGTGGACGTTAGCGCCGCACCCAGGTACACCCGGCTGCGGCGCGTCCTTGAATGGTGCCTCAGCGCGTGGTCTCTATCTTGCGTCCCTTCTCCTCAGTCGGTGCCGCCGGACGCTGCACACCTTCAGGCTGCACTGACTGCTCCGTCTGGAATGCGGGTCGCGCGTTGCGCTCGTTGGTGAGGGCGGGCGCCTCTTCGGTCACTTTCCAGTTTTTCCCCACTGGCACTGCAAGTTCCTTCGGCTGTGCCGGCTGGTTTGCGGGAGCCTGCTTCGTTTCATAGAGGGCGCAGGCGGAGAGCGAGGAAAGGAGGAGTGCTGGGATAATAAGGCGTGCGTATGTCATGACGGGACTCCTAAAAGATGTGCTGCCGTTCAAGCTGAATCAGGGTTTCTGGAAGCGTTCGGTCTGCTTTCTTTGCATCGTCCTTGTGTCAGTAAGCATAGCAAGGGATAGAAATAATTAAAAGTTTGTTTTTGAACGCATCGACAAATCCAGCTGCGGCAACCGCAAATCCAGTCGCTATCCGCGTCAAAAGGCACACCGAAGTTTCAATGAGCGATGAAAGCAAAAAGGAACGCTCAATTATGGCAAAGAACCGGCCACGGTCAACACGGAGGGGTTACATAGCCCTGAAATCGGCAAGCGGCAGCACCGTCATGCCGGTGAGATCCGGGCGCAGGGCACCCTCCTCGACCGACGCGTTCAGCTGCGGCTCATCGAAAACTATGCGCGCTTCGGCGCCGGAAGCGTCGCGAATGGTGATGGTCTCGGGAAAGGCGATTCCCTCCACCGCCTGGTATCCCTCGTAGCGCACCTCGCTTCCCGAGGCGGAGACCTTTTTCTCCAGCATCCCTGTTTGATCGAAATAATAGGTCGTCCCCGCGTCGGTCATGGTGTACCGGGGAGGAGCCGGCAGCGGCACCGGAGACGGAGCCATCACCCACCTGAGGAGCTGGATGCTTTTCAGCGCGCTCGCCTCGGGTAGTTCGGAGAGCCCCCCCGTGTAGGCCAGCTGGCGCGAAGGAACGACACAGGTGAAGCGGTCGTTCCCGCCGAAAGCCTCGAGTATGGTCTGCCCGAAGGGTGAGAGGATGGCCAGATGGTAGAGATCGGGCGCCTGGTAGATGAGATACCCGCGCCCGGCGCTGCTGCGTCCGGCCGAAGAGGCGCTGATGCTGACCGACGACTGCAGCGTCTCGACGTTACGCCCCGGGACCAGTCCCGTGAGCGGTTTTCTGGGCGCCGCACAACCGAAAAGCTGCACGGCAAGCAGTGAAAGAAGGAAGATACGTCCAAGAATCCGGCGATAAGGGATGTTCACGATAAATCTCTCCAGTATTCCCCGCCCCCATTTTGCAATGATTTGCCCTGAAACTTCCAGGGGAACCATGTGTCTGCGGCCTTGAAGCAGTAACCGGCCTAGGCGTCCCCCCCTTTGCGAAGGGGGGACAGGGGGGATTTGCAGTTTGATAGTGCTGTGACCTCTTAAAAGAGCCAAGGCTAAAGGTGCTGCGTTGATTGGAGCAACAATTGCGCCCGCCTCACCCTCACCCAACCTCCGGCGGCTCGGCGCGCGCCATATCCTCAGCCACGAACCGCCCGCAGATGAAGCAGAAAACGCCTGCCAGCGCCATGACCATCGGCGTGGTCAAAAGCGCGTTTCTCAGCCCCCACAGATCCGAGAACCAGCCGAGGATCGACGGTGACACAGCGTCCCCAAGTGCATGGATGAAGAAGATGTTCACCGCGAAGGCCATGGCGCGCACGGCGGGATTCGTCACGTTGATGATCACCGTGTTGAGCGGACCGGTGTTCAGAAAGAGGAAAAACTCGGCGACGAAGATCGCCGCCATGCAGGCGGGAATGCCCGGCGCCATTATGGCCCAGGCGGCGAAGGGGGCGCCGATAAAGAATCCCCAGCCGGAAACAAGCAGGTACCCCTTGCTGCTTTTCTTCTGCCAGCGGTCCCCGAGAACACCGCCGACCAGGGTGCCGAGAATGCCGGCCACCACGGTCGTAGCACCGAACATCAGGTTCGCCTTCTCGACGTTCAGCGCGTGGGTACGGAACAGGAAGGTCGGGATCCACTGGGCGAGCCCTCCGATGGCGAAGGTCATGGCCGCCATGGCGAGGGTGTTGGTGACAAAAGAGCGGTTGTGGAAGAGCTGCAGGTACGCGCCGATCCCCTTTTCGGTGTCCGGGGCATCCGGGTCGACGCGGCGCTCCGGGGCGCGCAGAAACCAAAGCGGCAAAGCGACCAAAAGCCCGGGAAGACCGACCATCAAAAAGGCGTAGTGCCAGCCGAAACGCTGCCCCAAAACGCCGCCCAGGAGGTAGCCGAGGGCGCTCCCGACAGGGATGGCGACATAAAACCAGGAAAGGACGCTGCCTCGTTTCTCCTTCTCGAAAAAGTCGGCGATGAGCCCAGGCGACACCGTTCCGAAACTCGCCTCCCCTACCCCGACGGTGGCGCGGGCCGCGAGAAGCGAACGATACCCCGGGGCGAAACCGGCAAGGATGGTTGCGAAACTCCAGATGACGACCCCGGTCGAGGCGAGGCGCACCCGGTTCCAGTGGTCACCGAGCCATCCAAAAACAGGCGCGATCAACATGTAGCTCAGCATGAAGGCGCTGCCGAGGAAACCAAGCTCCGTGTCGCTTATGCCGAAGTCGGCTTTGATCAGGGGGAACACGGCGAAAAGTACCTGCCGGTCGATGTAGTTGAGCAGATTCACCGCGAGGAGAAGCCCCAGGGCATAGCGGCGATAGGCAGGGGATATGGCAACCTTCATCAATAAAAACCTCCGTCACATCATTGCATCAAAGTTCAGCCACAGCCTGGTGGGCGCGGGCCACGATCTCCGCGGGCTCCTCGAAACGGAAATGGAGCGGTTTGCCGAAGGTGACCGTTACGGTGCCGCGCCGGGGCAGGCTCGCCTGGTGCGGCGGCAGGATCTTCTCGGTCCCGCTGATCTTCACCGGGAGGACCGGTATCCCGAGTTCCTTGGCGATGATCCCGAGGCCCAGCTGAAAATCCTTCATGATCCCGTCCGGCGAGTGCCCCCCCTCCGGGAAGATCAGGGTGTTCAGACCGCTGTCGGTCAGTTTCCCCATGTATTTCACCGCACCGGAAAAGCCGCCGGTCTGGGGAAGCGGGAAAAGGTTCAGAAACATGGTGCCGTACTGGTAGGCAAGGCGCCGCCATACGCGTTCAAAGCCGCGGTAATCGTCGAAGAAGAACTCCTCCCAGGCCGCAGTCGCGGTGCGGTAGCGGATTTCCCGCGGGAGCGCGAACATGAGCGACGGCTGGTCGAAGTAGCCAAGGTGGTTGGCGACGATGATCACCGGTCCGTCCAGCCTGGACAGGTTCTCCGCACCCCGTACCTGAAGCTTCGCGAAGAAGCGATAGAGCGGGTAGTTTATCAGGGCGTCCCCGATCATGCGGAGCGCGCGGACCGGTGCGGAGTTGGTCCAGAAGCGGTAGTGGCCGCGATGGTCCCCCTTCTCGCGACGGGAGATGATGCGGCGCAACTCAGAAACGCGGGTCTGCGGCCCGATCTGGGAGTCCTCGATATCCAGGCGGAACTCCTGCTCGAGGTAGTTCACAAGCTCCAGCCGCCCGATCGAGGTCAGGCCCAGATCCGCGACCAGCAGGGACTCCTCGGTGATCTGATCCGGTTCGGCGCCGGTCACCTTGGCGAGAAGGTTCACGAGGTGATCCCGGCTCGCACCGCCGCCCCCCTCGGCAGCTCCTTTTTTCACGTGTTCCTTGACCTGGAACTTCCTGATCTTCAGCGTGGTGGTCTTCGGGAACTCCGGTTCGTTCCAGATGGTGTATCCGGTGATCTGGTGCAGCGAGTCGAGCTTGGCGTTCGCTTCCGCAAGGATCTCCTCGGGCCTTTTGCCGCTTTCATCGAGCAGCAAAACGGCATGCACTTCCTCGCCGGCGCCACGGTCCAGGCCGATGACGCACGATTCCTTCACACCCGGGACCTTGTTAAGCACCCCCTCCAGCTCGTCGGGGTAGACGTTCACCCCGCCGCCGGTGACGATGAGCTCCTTCTCCCTCCCCTTGATGGTAAGCCAGCCGTCCGGTGCGATCTCGCCCAGGTCGCCGGTTCTGAACCATCCATCCGCGGTGAAGGCGGCGCGGGTCGCCTCCTCGTTCTGGTAGTAGCCGGGGAAGACGTTGTCGCCTTTTACCACCACCTCCTTGCCGTCCAGGCGAAGCTCCACGCCGGGGAGAGCCGGCCCCACGGAACCTGCCACCTGGCGGTCGATGGTGTTGACGCAAAGAACCGGCGAGCACTCGGAAAGCCCGTACCCCTCGAGGACGGTGAAGCCCATGGCGTCCCAGAAGCGGAAGACGTCGGGATCGAGCGGCGCTCCGCCGGAAACGAACACGGTGAAGTTGCCGCCGAACTTCTTGTGCACCGGGAAGAAGAGCTTTTTACGGGCCTCCTTGGAAAGCCGCTGCGCCTTCCCGGCGAGCCAGGAGAAAACGCCGTCCAGTTTCTTCTCGGCGAGCTCGCGCTCGATGGAGCTCTTCAGAAGCTGCATCAGGCGCGGCACCGACATGATTACGTAGACGTCCTCCTCACCGAGCGCCTCCATGATGGCGGAAGGCTTCAGCGTGCGCGGGTAGATCACCGTTGCGCCCCGGTAAAGCGGCGTGAAAAATCCCCCCATCTGCTCGAACATGTGCGAAAGGGGCAAAAGTGAAAGAAACGAGAAGTCGGGGGTGATGATGGGCACCCCCTCGTTTATCTGCACCATGTTGGCGACCAGGTTCCTGTGGGTCAGGATGACCCCCTTCGGGTTCCCGGTGGTGCCGGAGGTGTAGATCAGCTGCGCGATGTCGTCGGGGGCGGGATGCACGACATCAGGATACGGGGTCACCTCCTGCAGGAGGTACTGTAGGTCCTCAAGCAGCAGCGTGTCCGGAACGTCCAAGCGTTCGGGCTTGAAGCGGCTTTGCAGTACGAGCCGGGCCTTGGTGAGCCCGAAGATGGACTCGGCGCGCGCCCGGTCCGACATGAAGTCGACGGGAACGGCGATGGCGCCGCGCATGATGATGCCCCAGTAAGCGACGCCCCACCAGGATGAGTTCGGCCCCCAAAGCAGCACCCGGTCGCCGGGGGCTACGCCGCGCTGCGCCAGCAGGTTCGCCATCTTGAGCGAGAGTTCTGACAGTTCCCGGTAGGAAACGGCGAAGCGGCGCACGCCGGTACGGTTGATGAGAGCCGTCTTGTCACCGAGCGGTGCAAAAGTATGAAAGAGATCTACCAGAGTCTTCATATCCGACTCCTCCGTAGGCAACCGCTTTTCCGGAACCGGGAACAGGCACCGAAAAAATGCGGCAGGTGGCGCTCAAGGCGCCGCTACAGCTGGTACGGTGCTCATAGTACATGCAGAAGCATTGTCACATGCTGAATGCACTTTGGCAACATCCGGCAGAATGGCAAGCGAGTGTAACCGAACAAGGCTAGAATGCCAATCCGAAACGTCTTGCTCATGTTTTCACCGGGTAATTCCTCAGAAGGACTCTCAGCGGTAACAAAAAAGCCGCCCCATCACAGGGCGGCTCAGGTGTTAACCTGCAAGGAAGGCTACCTCTGCAGGATGGACCCCTTTTCTATCTGGTTCTTGCGAATCTCGTACTCTCTCCTGTCGATCCTTCCCGCCTTGTAGTCGTCTTCCAGCTGCTTCATCTGCCGGTGCGCGCTGTACTCGTACGCACCGACCCCGACCGCGGCCCCACCAAGGGCGCCGCCGACCGCACTACCCTCCCTGGACGCACACCCGGAGGCGAGGGCCAAGGACATCGCCGTAACGACCAGAAGTAACTTTTTCATGGTTGCACTCCTTTGTTCGTTGGATTGGGGCATAAGCCCAATCCAGCTTACCACCATGATTAGTTTTTTCACATCTTTTCAGATGATCCGCCTTCTGATCCGGCAGGAGGGAGTGCCGAGGAAGGCTCACCCCGGAAGGTCCAGTAGAGAAAAACGAGCGAGGGAACCAGTATCAATGCCCCGAAGGGAAGAATCGCGAGATAAGCCACCAGTGATGCGCGGGGTGCCGCCGCGGCATTGAGAGACATCTCGCCCAAGATGAGATCCGGTGCCAGCGCTGCGGCAAATCCCGCCACGGTGAGAACGACCGTGGCTCCAGCGCAAAGTTGCGCCCCCCTGAAGCGGCGCCACAGCAACAGAAGCTGCGTCCCCACTCCGGCAA
>MTLC01001004.1_pt1 | contig 12847 bp, 8 predicted proteins | sample 1982451 | NCBI WGS metagenome assembly MTLC01 (sample SAMN05710165, study PRJNA340218) | biofilm metagenome | isolation source: sample SPH anode biofilm adapted to +100 mV | place: USA | collected 2012-02-03 | reverse complement strand
GACAGTCGTCGTGCGTCTCACACAGTTCCGTCAGCACGCCGTTACTGCTCTTTGGGTGCAGAAAAGCAATACGTGCACCATGGGCGCCGTTTCTGGGGGTCACATCGATCATGCGCGTGCCGCCGGCCACCAACCTGGCGATGGTAGCTTCGATATCTTTCACGCCATAAGCCACATGGTGTACGCCGGGGCCGTTCTTCTCGAGGAATTTGGCTACCGGACTCTNNGCGTCTCACACAGTTCCGTCAGCACGCCGTTACTGCTCTTGGGGTGCAGAAAAGCAATACGTGCACCATGGGCGCCGTTTCTGGGGGTCGCATCGATCATACGCGTGCCGCCGGCCACCAGTCTGGCGATGGTAGCTTCGATATCCTTCACGCCATAGGCAACATGGTGTACGCCGGGGCCGTTCTTCTCGAGGAATTTGGCTACCGGACTCTCCGGAGAGGTCGGCTCCAGCAGTTCGATCTTGGATTCACCGATGGATAGAAAAGCCACTTTCACTAACTGGCTGGGGACCTCTTCGATGCCTGCGAAGTTCATTCCGAGGGTGTCGCGGTAAAAAGGAAGTGCTTCTTCAATTGATGTGACTGCTACGCCAAGGTGATTTATCTTGTTGAGCATGCGTCTCCCCTGTTGCGTGTCAGAAAAAATCCGACCGCGGTAAATGATACAGCAAAATAAAACGGGTGCAAGTTACAGTTCTGAAAAATTTGCTCAGTGTGAGCGGCCTGAGAAGTAATTACGTGCAGGCATTGACTGTGTAGTCGGGAAAAACGGTGGCAAGAATCGTGGTTGTGTGGTTGCAACTGTCTGGAAGAGGTAGGTTCCTGCCGGAACAACGTGCTGGTGCTCCGGCAGGAACTGTTTGCCTGCTTGTGGTTAAAGGACCACGGTTTCTCTGTGTACACCGAAGACGCCGCGCATGACATTGGCGATCTCACCGAGAGTCGCGTAGTTCTTAACCGCGTCAAGGATAAAGGGCATCAGGTTCTCGCTTCCCTTGGCCGCCTGCTCCAGTGCCTTGAGCGTCGTTTCGACTTTTGCGGTGTCGCGGGCGCCTTTCATCCTGGCAAGGGCTTCCTTCTGCTTTACCTCCACCTCGTCGGTGACCTTGAGAAGACCCTGCGGTGCACCTTCCTCGACGGTGAACTTGTTCACGCCGACGATGATGGTCTCATCCTTCTCGATGGAGCGCTGGTATGCATAAGCGGAATCCTGGATCTCCTTTTGCTGGAATCCCTTCGAGATCGCCTCGACCGCTCCGCCGAGGGAGTCGATCTTCTCGATGTACGCCATAGCCTGCTGCTCGATCTGGTCCGTCATAGATTCCACGAGGAAGGAACCGGCCAGCGGATCGATGGAGTCGGCGACGCCGGACTCGTACGCGATTACCTGCTGGGTTCTGAGTGCTATGCGCACCGACTCCTCGGTGGGAAGCGCGAGCGCCTCGTCGCGGGAGTTCGTGTGCAGCGACTGGGTGCCGCCAAGGACGGCGGCGAGCGCCTGCAGCGTCACGCGCATGATGTTGTTATCGGGCTGCTGCGCGGTGAGGGTGCACCCGGCGGTCTGGGTGTGGAAACGGAGCATCTGGGAGCGCGGGTCCTTAGCCTTGAAGCGCTCGCGCATGATGCGGCTCCACATGCGACGTGCGGCGCGGAACTTGGCGACTTCCTCGAGGAGGTTGTTGTGCGCGTTGAAGAAGAAGGCAAGGCGCGGCGCGAACTCGTCAACGTCGAGCCCCGCCTTCACGGCGGCCTCGACGTAGGCGATGCCGTCGGCCAGGGTGAAGGCAACTTCCTGCACGGCGGAGGAGCCCGCCTCGCGGATGTGGTAGCCGGAGATGGAGATCGTGTTCCACTTGGGAACGTTATCTTTGCAGTAGGCGAAGATGTCGGTGATGATGCGCATCGACTCCTTCGGCGGGTAGATGTAGGTGCCGCGGGCCATGTACTCTTTGAGGATGTCATTCTGGATGGTGCCGGAGATCTTGTCGGCGGAGACCCCTTGCTTCTCGGCGACGGCGATGTACATGGCGAGCAGGATCGCCGCCGTTGAGTTGATGGTCATCGAGGTGGAGACCTTGTCCAGCGGGATCCCGTCGAAGAGGACCTCCATGTCCGCCAGCGAGTCGATGGCGACCCCGACCTTGCCCACTTCGCCGCGGCTCATCGACGCGTCGGAGTCGTACCCCATCTGGGTCGGGAGGTCGAAGGCGATGGAGAGGCCGGTCTGGCCGGCGGAGAGCAGGTACTTGTAGCGCTCGTTGGACTCGGCGGCGTTGCCGAAACCGGCGTACTGGCGCATGGTCCAGAACCTGCCGCGGTACATGGTCGGCTGCACCCCGCGTGTGAAGGGGTACTGGCCGGGGAAGCCCAAGTTCTCGCCGTAGCCCGGGTAGTCGAACTGCGGCGCGTAGCAGCGCTCGAGTTCCATGTCGGAGCTGTTCTTGAACGAGCCCCTGCGCTCGGGCGCCTTGGCCATGCTTTTCTCAACTGCTGCCTGCCATGCCTGCTTCTTTTCCGAAATGCTCATGTTGCTCTCCTGGCGGTACCAAAGTGTTTGTGATGAGAGGGAAGCTTCAAAGACGTTTTTTGTTTACGCCAAATTTGCAAGAAAGGGAATTATTTTTTATTAACCGTACCGGCCGGGTTGAGCCGGGATGGCATTCCAAACTGTTTTATTTTTAGAATGCCGATTTAAATTTAAATTTTGCTTTGTAAACAGTTAGTTATGTTGCCAGGTCTTGTCGGGCTTGTTCTGGCCTGTTTTATTTTTGACCGATTGGGTAAAATGTCGATCTGTCATACAAAACGAAACGTACAGGATAACATTCCGTTTTACAAAGACTTTCCGGATTATTTCTCTTGTAAATCAAACTCGGGGTTTCTATAGTTCTCTTCGACAAAAAAACAAAGAGCGCCCCGTCTGGGGCTGGAGGAGAACCAAAATGCAATGTCCCGTATGCAAGAACGATGAACACAACGGCATGGACCTTCGTGCCGGAGCCTTCAACGAAGACCTCGTCGAGTGCCCGACCTGCGGTACCACCTGGTCCGTCAACCACGGCATGATGGCCATCGTGAAGGACCCCCTTGCAGACACCTTCCTCGAGGCACTCTCCGGCGACAACATCTGCTTCGCCGCCGCTTGATACGCTGACAAAAAAACAACTGACCCGGCCGTATGCGCGGGGTCAGTCGATGAGGAAAAGGGCTCCGGATGGTTTTATCCGGAGCCCTTTTGCGTCGTGCAAACGACCCCCTAGATCACCGCTTTCAGGTACTCGGAGGTGATGGAGCGTTTCTCTTTCTCGAGTGCGTTGACGTCGACCTCGACGAACTTCTCGTCCGGGGTGACCTTGAAGAGCGGCTGCCCCTTGGAGACGATGGTGCCGTCGCCGGAGGTGACCAGGATCTTGTCGATCGTTCCGGAGAAGGGAGCGTACACCTTGTTGAACATCTTCATGACCTCGATGATGTAGAGCGGCTGTCCCTTCTCGAAGTGCATACCCTCGCTGACGAACGCCGGCATCCCCGGCGCCTCTTGGGCATAGTACATGCCACCGCAGGCGGCGACGATCTCGTCGGCCTTGGTGGCCGGCGGCGGAACAAGCACCTTTTTCATGCGGGCCTGCAGGTCCGTATCGTTCAGGTACTCGGGGATGGTGATCTCAAGGTCCTCTTCGACGCGCAGATCCCAGAACTTGGTGTTCTGGCCGACGAGGAACAGCATGCCCAAAAGCTCCAGGCCTGCCTCGTAGCCGAAGTGGGCGGAACGGATCTGCTGCCAGGTGTCCGCGTCGAAGCCCCCCTGCGGCTCCTCCTTGTTGACGATCTCGTTCAAGGTGAAGTACTCGTCACGGGCCAGACCGAAGTTTTCACGCAGCGTTCTCGAGAAGCGCAGTGCCTGCTGCAAGAGCTCGTTGTCGTGGCTCCAGATGATCTCCGCCGCAGGCTTGTGCGGGCGGTGGTTCATGTGCAGGTACTCGTAGGTCTCGTTAAGAACACCTACCGGGTTTCTCAGCCAGACCACCTTGCCGTTGTCGATCCTGAAGTTCTTGGTGTTGATCGACAGCCAGCCGGAAAGGAGGTGCGGGTCGCCGAGCAGTCGCTCGATGGGGCGGATGATCAGGGTCCCCTTGCGGTCCAGAAGCGCCGACATGTTTTTCGATTCTTTTGCCGCAACCTCGGGCTGGTCGGCATAGGCGTCGGCCACCATCTTCGCGTAGTGCTTCTTCATCTGCAGGAATGCGTAGACCGGATCGAGCTTGTTCGCCTCCTCCTTCAGGGTGCCGACCAGGGTGAGGTACGGGACCACGAAGCGTGTGGTCGGCTTCGCCATCACGTTCCTGCCGAGGAACCAGTTCACCAGGCCGTAGTGGAACTCGAGGTTGGTGGCGAGGTCGGAGCCGCGCAGCGTGGTGGCACGCAGCACCTCGGACATCTTGTCGTAGCTTGTCTGCCTGTCCTCGCCGGTGGTGAGCAAGAGGGCGATGTTGGAGTCGTAGGCGCCGGCCACCTTGTACTTCATGAAGATGCCGGTATCCGGGTTCAGCATGCTGATACCCTGGTCGTCACGGATCTCACCTTCGATCGGCTTGGACCAGTAACGGATCATGCCGCCTGCGTGCGGGGAGAGAGAAGCGTCGGTGGCGTTCAAGCGCGCCTCCACGGCGGCGTTCATGCGGACCAGGCGCTGCGGTTTGGGCACCCGCTTTTTGTGGCGTGCGAGGAGTGCCATCGCCTCTACCAGGCTCTCGACCACGAAGAAGTCGTTCGCGTCGTCCGGGTTCACGAACTTGAGCGCGTAGCAGAGTTCGGTGACGCGGTGCTCAACCTGGATCCTCGTGTTGACCTCCATGAAGTAGTGGCGGTCGCGGTCGACGATGCACTCGAAGGTGGAGGCGGAGTCAAGCCCTACCGCCTTGCCGAAGCGCTCGGATTCCTCTTCCATCCGCTTCAGTACCTTGAGGTCGCTCTCGAGCGCCTTCACCTCGGCCTTGCGGCCGGCGGCCTTGGCTTCTTCGATGGCGGCCATGAGCCCTTCCTGGGTCACCGAAACCTCAAGGAGTTTCTGCTCGTGCATCTGCAGGGAGCAGTCGCGGCCGCCGAGGGCGATACACCAGTCGCCGTTGCCCAGCAGCTGGATCTCGTTGTGCCTCGTCTGCTCGATGTTGAGCTCGACGAGGACGTTCTTGTTGTCGCCTATGCCGTTGGCCTTGACCTCGTTCAGGATCTCGCGCACGAGACCCGGGGCGTCGGCTGCTGCCTTGGCGATGTCCGCGTCGGATGCGTTTTTCTTGGTGAGGAGCGCCGCGCCGAGGAGACGCTGCCCTTTACCGCCGCCGCCGCCGATCGCCTTCAGGCGGACGCGGGACTGCGGGTGCTTCTTCAGCATCGCGGCGCATTCCGCCTCGACCTGTGCGCAGAGCTCCTCGATGGAGAAGAGGTCGACGCCCCTGGCGTAGGAGGCGTACAGGATGTGGTCCGCCAGGTCCTCCAGGGAGAGCTTTACGTCGGCGAGGACCTTCGCATCGCACTGGAGCCCGTCGGAGTTCGCGAGTGCGAGGAGTTTTTCGCGGGTGCCATGCTTCTTCACGAGGGTACGGGCGGTGACGTTATCGATACCCGGGGTGACCGAGACGTTGACCGAGAGTGCGGTCCTTTTCGCCTCGTCCTTCTTGCCGGCGCCGGTCTGGGTAGCGGCGCAGGGGCCGATGAAGGTGAGCCCGGCCTTCTCTATGGCGCCGACGAACTCGTCGTCCTCGGCCATGAAGCCGTAGCCTGCGAAGATGGAGTCATAGCCGTTGTCGATGGCGATGTTGATGATCTGGTGGATACGCTCGACGCGCTCCTCCTTGCTGGCGCCGGTGTAGTCGGGCACGCGGTGCACGCGCTTGGAGTCGGTCAGGGTGCGCAGCTCAGGGGCCAGGGCGTTCGGGTAGACGATCGAGTCCTTCTCGGAGAGGAGGATGCCATAGTGGGTGATGCCCATCTCCTGGTAGACGTCCATCGCCTCTTTCCGGATCGGGCCGCGGCAGACGATGAGCGGCTTCAGGTCCTCGCAGGAGAAGGAGCGGACCCACGCGGACTGCGAGAGGCCGAGTCGGCGGTCCCGGTGGATCATCGGGTTCTTGGTGTATTTTTCAGACGTGTGTGCCATCGATTTCATCTCCGTTACGTTATATGTCGCCGTCGAGGGGCGCACTCCCTGCAGGGCGGCCGTTCCCTGAGCGGCGAAACCTGCGGGCATACCGGGAGCCGTGCTCCCACCCTGAGCAATTCCAATTCCCAAGTCAGTAGTGGCCATTAGTGGAACTCCCTCTGAACGCCCTGCATCGGGCCGGCTTTGTAGTGGCGCAGGAAGAAGTTGATGTTCTCACCGAGCACCTTCCTCAGGTCGGTCGGCATGACCAGCGAGGAGATGGAGCCCAGGGAAAGGGCCTCTTTCGGGTTCATCAGTTCCTTCTCGTAACGGGAGTTGAGGAGGGCCTCCTCGGCCTTGAGCCATTCAGCGGCTTCCTTCTCGGCGTCGGCCTTGGCGGCTTCCGGTTTGACCCCGGCGTCGATCCTCTCCTGGGTGCCGCGCTTGACGCGCTCGATCACGGCGTTTCTGACCTTCCTCAGCTCGTCCTTGTAGACGAACTCCTTGCCGGCCGGGCCCATGACGGCGAGGCGGGTGGTGGGGAGGGCGAGGACCAGGTCGGCGCCGGTCGGGTAGTTGTTGTAGGAGGCGTAGGCACCGCCGTAGGCGTTCCTGAGGATCAGCAGGATGCGCGGGGTGCGGATGTCGACGATGGAGTCGAGCATGGCGCGCCCGGCCTGCACGATGCCGCGCGCTTCCTGCTCGCGGCCGGGGAGGAAGCCGGTGGTGTCTTCCATGAAGATCATCGGGATGTTGTAGATGTTGCAGAAGCGGTTGAAGCGGGCGATCTTGTAGGCCGCGTCGCAGTCGATCTGGCCGGAGTCGACGGCCGAGTTGTTGGCGACGAAGCCGACCACGTTGCCGCCCAGGCGGCCGAAGGCGGTGACGACGTTCCTCGCGCGGTCGCGCTGCATCTCGAAGTAGTCGCCGTGGTCGCAGATCTGCTGGATGATGATGGAGACGTCGAACGGCGTGTTGAAGCCGGTCGGCGAGTTGAAGGCCTTCTTGAGCAGCGTGTTGATCTCCCAGGTCTTTCTGTCCAGCGGATCGCTGGTCTCCTGGTAGGGGGCCATCACCGAGTTGTTGTCCGGGAGGTAGTTAAGGAGCATGATCGCGGTCCTGAGCGCTCCCACCTCGTCCTCTACGGTGAGGTCGGCGACGCCGGACTGTCCGTGCACCTTGGGTCCGCCGAGGTCCTCCGGCGTTACGTCCTCGCCGAGGACGCTCTTGACGACGCCCGGGCCGGTGAGGCCGAAGAAGGTGTCCTTCGGCTGGATCACGAAGCTACCCTGGCGCGGCAGGTAGGAGCCGCCGCCGGCGTTGAAGCCGAACATGCACATGATGGAAGGGACCACGCCGGAGATCTTCCTGAGCGCGGTGAAGGCTTCGGCGTAGCCGTCGAGGCCGCCGACGCCGGCGGGAACGAAGGCGCCCGCGGAGTCGTTCATGCCGATGACCGGGATACCCTTCTCGCCTGCCATGTAGAAAAGACGGGCCAGCTTGTTGCCGTTGGTCGCGTCCATGGAGCCGGCGCGAACCGTGAAGTCGTGGCCGTACACGGCGACGTCGCGACCGTGGATGTTGAGGATGCCGGTGACGAGGGAAGCGCCGTCCAAGTTCTTGCCCCAGTTCTGGAACAGGATGTTCGGCTCCTCTTCGGTGAGGACGCGGATCCTCTCCCATACCGTCATACGTTTTTTAAAGTGCTGTTTCTCGATCTGGTCGATGCTCACAGACTTGATGGGGCGCTGGATCAGGTCGTAACCTGCCTGCATCGCCTCCTCATAGCCGCCCGTGGCACGGGAAATCTCGCCAGGGATATTGAATTCAACCTTCTCCGCTACATCAAACGGGTTTTTCAGTGAGGGCTTGGTTATTTTATTCGACATTGGTGGCATCCTTCCTGGCGTTGTGATTTTGCATCTGTTTCGGGGGTGCAGCGCAGCTCATCTACTTCCTCCTGGTTTGATATTAAAAAAGTGTTGCACTTTGGTTCGTCAGTTATCGAAAACGTCAACCTCCGGGCGGTAAGGGAGGCTCTTGTCGTGGCCGCCCGTTTTAGGCTGCCTGAAACCGCGGCTGGAATCCGGCGGTCGCCGTCCTTCGTGCGGGGGCGGGGCCGGGGGCACGATCCGGAGGCTAATGCTGCGGTATTAGTGGCTTTTGGTGAATCGGAAGGGGTGGTGCGGCGAAGAGTGGTACTGTCGGTCGGGCCGGTGTATCGTCCTTTTCACGTTTCGTGCAGTCCTCGAAATTTCATTTTAACTAAAAGAGCATTCGGGCTGATGGAACCTGGCCTGGGTGCGCCGGAACAGCTAATGAGGCGTAGTAAAACGAACTATTGTTTTACTTTTTAGGCGCGTACCCTTCATAAGGTTTTGCTGTAAAAAAGTCAATAAGAAAAAGCGTGTATACGGCCAAAGTGCTGGAAATACGGTGGTTATAGGGAGAGTAAAAAAATAGGAGGGTAAGGAGGGGAGGAAAAGCTGACAGGGGGTGCCTGTCAGCTCCTGATTTTGCGCGCTAAAAGCTCGACGGTATGTAATACCCTCGTTTTATCTCCGGCCTGTTTAAGGCCGTCGGAGAGTTGCATGATGCATCCGGGACAACCGGTGACTACGGCGTCGGCGCCAGTCTCGATGATGGCCGCACTCTTGCCGGCGTTGATGTCGAGCGAACTCTCGTAGTGGTAGACGTTGAAGGTCCCGCCCAGGCCGCAGCAGCGGTCCGCACCCTCCATCTCGACCAGTTCCAGTCCCGGCGTTTCTTTCAAAAGGGCGCGCGGCTGTTTGGCGATCCCTGCGGTCCTGTGATGGCAGGGGTCGTGATAGGTGATGCGCATCCCCTCCGCGGCGCCGGTCTCCTCGGGATGCAACCCGAGTTTCTGCAGCAAGACGGCGGCGTCGACGGTCCGGTCCGCGAGTGCCTGCAGGCGTTCTTTCAGTTCCGGGTTTCTCTTCCCGATCACCAGGGGATAGAGCTTGTGCAGCGCCCCGCCGCAGGTGGCGCAGGCGGTCATCACGTAGTCCGCCGGGTACTTCTCCAGCGCCGCCAGGTTCTGCTCGGCCAGTTCGCGCACCGTGTTGAGGTCGCCGCCGGACATGCCGGGGAGGCCGCAGCACTGCTGCCCCTGCGGGATGATGACCGTGCATCCCAGATGCCGGAACAGGGCGAGCGTCGCCTCACCGATCTCGGTGTAGACGAAGTTGGTCATGCACCCCACGAAGAAGACGATGGTCGGTTTGCCCGGCTCCCCTTTGATCACCTCGGGGTGGCGTTTCATAAACGGCTTTTTGGCGATCTGCGGGACGTGGCGGCTGCCCCCCAGAAACGGCATCGGGAAGCGGAGCCTGAGGCCCGAGGTGGAGGGTACCTTCCTGAAGAAGATGGGGCCCAGCACCGCGGCGGCAAGCGCGCCGAAGTTCATCAGCTTGCGGTTTCTGATCACCTGCCCCACCGCCTTGTGGAAGGTGGTGAGGCCGCGGCGCTGCGCGAGCGCCTCTCTTGCCGCGATGACGATCTCGTCGGTCGGCACCTGGTTCGGGCACTTGTCGACGCAACTGCCGCATAGAAGGCACTTGGACATGGCCGCGTAGGTGCCGTCGTCGAGCGTGATGTCACCCTTCGCCAGGTGCTGGGCGAGAGCCACCTTGCCGCGCGCCGTTGCCGGCTCGCGCTGGAAGGTGCTGAAGGCCGGGCAGTTGGCGCGGCAGGCGCCGCACTTCACGCATTTCTTCATGTCTTGAGCTACCCGCTCGAGCGGGTCGGTTTGCTTCTTGGTCATGCTGGGGTCTCGCTTTTAATGGCAATGGGAGCCATGGGACTTATGGGAGGTCTGGGAATAATGGGACCTCTCGTTGTCAATCACCCATCGTCAGTTGTTAATTGATTGTCTTACGGCAGCATCTTGCCGGGGTTCAGGATGTTGTTCGGGTCGAGGGCGCTCTTGATCGCCTTCATCGCCGTTATCTGCTCGGCGTTCAGCTCCATCGGAATGTAGGGCTGCTTCGCAAGCCCCACGCCGTGCTCGCCGGACATGGTGCCGCCCAGATCGAGTGCAGCCTGGAACACCTCCTTGATCGCCTCGTGCGCCTTCTCAAGCTGACCCGGCACGCTCTTGTCGATCATGATGTTCACGTGGATGTTGCCGTCTCCCGCGTGACCGAAGTTGACGATGGGGATGTCGTAGCGCTGCTGGATCACCTCTATGCGCCGGATTACGTCAGGCACCTTGCTCCTCGGTACCACGATGTCCTCGTTGAACTTGTCCGGGTTCACGTCGCGCAGGGACGGAGAAACCAGGCGGCGTACCTTCCAGAGCTCCTCGCTCTCGGCGGCATCCTTCGCCACCCTGAACTGCACGAGCCCCAGGGGCTCGATCAGCTTGTGGATCTCTCCGGCCTGCTTTTCGATCAGGTCGCGGTCCCCGTCCACTTCGATCAGGAGTACGGCACGCGCGCTGTCGGGCATACCGAGGTTGAAACGGCGCTCGACACAGGTGAGTGTCGCGTGGTCCATGAATTCCAGCGTGGTCGGGATGATCTTGTTCTTGATGATCGTCGAAACGGCGCGTGCCGCACCGTCGATGGAGTCGAAGACGGTGAGCATGGTCTTCTTGGCATCGGGGTAGGGGAGGAGCTTGAAGATGATCTTGGTGATCACGCCGAGCGTCCCCTCGGAACCGCACAGGAGCTTGGTCAGGTCGTAACCAACGACACCCTTAACGGTCTCGCCCCCGGTGCGGATGATCGCGCCGGTCGGGAGCACCACTTCGAGACCCATCACGAAGTCCTTGGTGACGCCGTACTTGACGGCACGCGGGCCGCCGGCACACTCGGCGACGTTTCCGCCCAGGGTGGAGAACTTGAGCGATGCGGGGTCGGGCGGGTAGAAAAGCCCAAGCTTCTCAACCGCCATCTGGAATGCCTCGGTGACGACACCGGGCTCCACCTCGGCCACCAGGTTGTCGATGTCGATCCTAAGGATGCGGTTCATCCTCGTCGTGACGAGTACGATCCCGCCTCCCTTGGGGAGGGCTCCGCCGGTGAAGCCGCTGCCGGCGCCGCGCGGGAAGACCGGGAGCTTCACCTCGTTGGCGAGCTTAAGGATCCTGGAGACCTGCTCGGCGCTGTCCGGGTGCACCACGGCGTCGGGAAGAAATTCCATCTGGGTCGCATCGTAGCCGTAGCAGATGAGATCCTGGGCTCCGGTGGCGATGTTCTCTGCGCCGACGATGTCGGTCAATTGCTTCAATACGGTTGCGTCTAGCATTCAAGATTTCCTTTCGTTCATAGCCCCTCCCCACTGTAGTGTGGAAGCCGAGAGGGGGATTTCATTTCCTAAATCTTCAGCACCGGCAGTACCGTTCCCCCTGCCGGGATCACGTACGCCTTGAATTGTTCAGGGAGCATGAGGCGTGCGACGTCCAGCGCCGCATCCAGCGTCGTCGCCGGGACCATCCCCATGGTGCGCACCTCTTCATCGGGCAGAACGGAGACGAGAACGATGCGGAAGCGCTCCGCCTTCTCCTTCACCGACCAGGCCGTTTGTCCGTTGATCTCGTAGTGCTTCCTGAGGGCGGACTCCAGTTCGGTGCAGGTTTCGTAGCCGAACCAATTGAAAAAAGTGGCGTTGCCGTAGCCGTCGCGGCATTCGGCCAAAAGGACCATGACCCCGCCCGGCTTTAGCGCTCGGCTTGCGTATGCCATCGACTTGTGGGCCTGGATCAGGTTGATGTCCTTGGGAAAGCCGCCGCAGGAAACCACCACGAGGTCCGCTTGTTCAGCGATGGGGGCCGAGAAGGCCTCGGCGTAGAAACGGCATCCGGCGCCATGTGCCTCGCGCCAGTCTCCTGCGAAGGCGGCGATGATCTCCTTGTCGCCTCCCAGCACGGTGTTGAGGATGAAGCTCGGAGGCCGCATCGCGCAAGCCTCAAGCATCGCCTCGTGCACCGGGTTCCCCTCCAGGTTTCCGGTCACGGCTTTGGGATGCCGGCCGCTTCCCTCGTCCGGGTTCAGGACCGAAAAGTGGCTCGCCATGCAGCTTTTACGGCTGGATACGCCGGGGAGCATGCTCTTGCGGCCGCCGCCAAAGCCGGCGAAGTAGTGAAAAGTAATGGCGCCGGTCAGGATGAGCCGGTCCGCTTCGGCGACGCGCCGGTTGATCTCGACAGGAACGCCGCGCGAGGTGTCGCCCAGGTACACGAGTTCACCGGGGTCGTCGCAATCGTGGTCGGTGACCTGGATACGGCCGTAGAGCTCGCCGACGATCCTCCTGTGCTCCGCCGCGGTCTGCTTGCGGTGAATCCCGAGTGCGACGACGATTTCGATGTCGCGGTCCCTGATTCCGGCGGCGTTCAGTCTGGAGACAAGCAAGGGGAGGTAGATATCGCTTCCGGTGGGGCGGGTGACGTCGGAGGTGACGATCACCACCCTCTCGCCGGGGGCGAAGCCCGCCAGGATCCCGGCGCAGTCGTCAAGCGCACGCTCGACCAGCTCGGCCGGCGTTCCCTCTGGAGTGCAGGGGCGGGGGCGCAGCACGGAAAGGACGTGTTCCGGAGCAAGATGCAAAGGATAGCTGTGATCGCCGCATTTAAGATCAAGCATCGGGTTATGATACATATTCGACCTCCGTTAAGCAACTGTTTACCGGATCGTGTTGTGGGATAAGAAACTGAAGTGACTGGCATAGATGCTTTCAT
>MTLC01004329.1_pt1 | contig 12862 bp, 10 predicted proteins | sample 1982451 | NCBI WGS metagenome assembly MTLC01 (sample SAMN05710165, study PRJNA340218) | biofilm metagenome | isolation source: sample SPH anode biofilm adapted to +100 mV | place: USA | collected 2012-02-03 | reverse complement strand
CCACCACGGCCCCGGCCAGGCCGCCCATGAGGGTGTGGCTGGTGCTGGAGGGGATGCCGAAGTACCAGGTGCCCAGGTCCCACAGGATCGCCGCGGTGAGGGCGGCGATGAGGACTTCGGGCACCACGAACTGGGAGTCGGCGATTCCCTTGGCGATGGTGGTGGCCACGTGGGTCCCCAGGAGGGCCCCGCCGAAGTTCAGGCAGGCCGCCATCACGATGGCGTTGCGGGCCGACAGCACTCCCGTGGAGACCACGGTGGCGATGGCGTTGGCGGTGTCGTGGAAGCCGTTGATGTAGTCGATGGCCCAGGCCATCAGGATGATGAGGATGAGCGTCGGGATCATGGCTCGCTCAGGCGTTGCGCATGACGGTTGAGCTCACGACCTTCGAGACGAGTTCGATGCGGTCGGTGGCGTCCTCCAGGAGGCTGAGGATCTCCTTCCACTTGATGAGCTCGATGGGGTCCTTGGGGTTCTCGAAGATCTCCGCCAGGGCCGCGTGGTAGACGGCGTCGGCCTGGTTCTCGAGCTCGTTGCAGTACTGGATGCGCTTGTTGATGTCCTTTCCGTTGGACATGTTGCGCAGGTGGCCGATGAGGGGCCTGACCTCCTCGGCGCCGGCGACGATGAGCCGCCCCAGTTCCACGGCCGTGGGCATCACGGTGGTGATCTTGTAGAGCACCAGGCGCTCGCAGACCCCGTCCAGGCAGTCCACGACGTCATCGAGGCTGTGGGCCAGGTGGAGGATGTCCTCGCGCTCGATGGGCGTCATGAAGGTGCGGTTGAGCCGGTCCACGATCTCGTGGGTGATCTCGTCCCCCACGTGCTCCAGGTCCTTCATCTTGCGGCGCATCCCGGCCCATTCGCCGGGGGTCTGCCGGGACTTGAACTCGGCCTCGAAATGCTTGGCCGACTCCACGAGGTTGGAGGCGGAGGATTCGAGCAGGTCGAAAAACACCATTTCGTGGGGTTTCAGCCAGCTGATGAGAGAGTTCAGGGACATCGGGGCTCCAGGTAGGCCAATGAAACCATTGTGCCTTGGGAAGCCCCGGATCCCTAGCCGGAATGGGCGAAGGTCCGGCACTCCGCCGCTTTTTCCCAGGAGAGGCTATGACTAAGACTGGATTTGGAAAGGGCGGGTTCTTGATGGTTGAACGGGCCTGGTCCCCCCTTTGGCGCCGGCCCAACCAGACAACCCCGTTGGGTTTCTGGATTGGCATTGCATCGACCGCCAGCGCCGAAAAATTCCGAATGAAAAGCCAAACGCTGAGGCGCTGGGATCTCGCTGGGGCGCTGGGTTTTCAACCTCGTGCGTCAAGGGGTAACCCCAACAAACGTGTAACCAGGGGCAAAGTCGCCGGATCGTTTTCTAGTGTTGACCGACCGATCGTCTCATTTGCCCCTCGAAGAACCGGGCGATGTCCTCCGCCATGGGATCGTTGACCACGTGAGCAGCCTTGGCGTAGAGCCGAAACGTGGCCGACAGACTCTGTGCCGTATATAACTGTTCGGCCTTCCGCCAGCGGTCCTGTAGGGTGGGGCCGAAACGGCGGAAGATCAGCTCCTCGTCGGACTTGGCGAAGCTGTCCCGGCACACCACGGCGTCGTTCCTATCCTCGGCCCCCAGGTAGAAGAACCAGTTCACCTTCCGCAGCGCCTCGAGGTCCAGGGGCCGCCCCCCTAGCGCAGCGAGGTCGGCGCTGCCCACAGGATACGGCAGTCTCTCTCCGGACACGGTCTCCACCGGGGCGATCGGCCACCCTCCCGGGGAACCGCAGGCCACGCCCAGGACCCGCTCGGGATGGAGCAGACCGAACCGGTTGACGAACATGCCCGAGGCGGAGAACCCGGAAAGCAGGATCCTCGGCTGGACCGCCCGGCCCTGGGCGGTCAGTAGGGCCCGGGCGTCGTCGATCATGCCAAGAAGCTGCAGGTCCACCCGCCGCCATTCGGGCAGTTCGGCAAGCAAGGCCTCGCGGCTCAAGGCGTGTAAATACAGATTGCCCTCGTCCGTGTCCTTCGGGTCCAGGATCGGCCTTGGGAACAGCGGCACCAGGAGCGGGCAGCCAAGGCGATCAGCTAAGGCCCGCTGCCTTTGTAATTCACATCGCCCGGAGGCCCGGATCAGGTCCAGGTTCTCCACCGCGAACCCGGTGTTGTTGGGCACCACCAGGAGGAACGGAACTTTCACTTCCTTGGGGGTGTACAGCAGGTAGGGCCAGCGGAACCCCTGGGCGGGGTCTGCCGGCCGTTCGGCGCAGCGCTCAGCGTCCAGGTCGCAGACCTCCATCTGTGGCCCCTTCATCGCGAATTCGGCCCGGCCGCCTTGGGGTGAGGTGATCTCCAGGGTGTACTTCCCCACGGGAAGTTGACACACCAGGGTCAACTCCCCTTCCCGGCCAGACCAGGCGAACACCTCGGCGGCATCCTCGCAACGCAGCCGAACGTTCGCCTCGCCCCCCTGGGTTTTTAGCCACAGATTCAAACGATGCGCACTGCGGTGGGGCGGCACCAGGAACTCCACCCTGAGGGGTTTGGATCGAAGGGTCAGGCCGTACGTGAGATTGTAGCCTTCTTGAATGTTTCGCTCGTGGCGGGTTCGTGATTCCAAGGCTAGGGCATCTTCCGCCTGTTGGGCCAGCAGCCAAGTACAGCAAAACAGGAATGAAAGCATGCTTTTTATCATGTTCGGCCTCGAAAACAGGCGGGCCCGACAGGCCAGAGTTAAAGGGTGTCTCATTACCTTCGCGAACGTCAACGGGAAGGCATCAGCCTGGCAAAGCAGCGCGGGGCCTACAAGGGCCGCAAGAAGGCTCTTGGCCCAGACCAAGCCAAGGCCCTTCATTTGCGGGCGCAGGCCGGAGAACCGAAGGCTAGCCTCGCCCGCGAGTTCGGCATCAGCCGGGAAACTTTGTATCAGTACCTGCGGTCAGTGGGCTGATCCGGCTACTTTGCCCCTGGTTACACGTTTGTTGGGGTTACCCCGTCAAGGGCGAGGAAAGACCCATCTTTTTATTTTCCCAGCGCCCCAGCGAGTCCTCAGCGCCCCAGCGTTTGATTTTTTCGGTGGTCTTCACCGATCCGCCCCGGACAATCCGCAAAGAGCCTCAACCCACAGGATAAAGCCCGGCCCCGAAGCAACAGATATCAATTCAATTTAACTTTTAATTTCACTTATTAAATCCCATCGACCCTCTACGCGTCCACGCTGCCCAGCCGGTACCCCACCCCGACCACCGTCTCGATCAGGCTCGCCGCCTCCCCCAGCTTGGAGCGCACCCGGCGCACGTGGGCGTCGATGGTCCGGCTTTCGCCCAGGTATTCCAGCCCCCACACCTGCTGGAGGATCTTCTCCCGGCTCAGCACCCGCCGGGGGTTCTGGAGGAAATAGGCCAGCAGTTCGAACTCCCTGCGCGTCAACTCGATGGCTTCCCCGCTGACCCGGGCGATGTGCATGTCCAGGTCCACGGAGATCGGCCCGAAGGTCATCTGCTGGACCTTGCCGCCGGTGTCGATGAAGGCCGCGCGGCGGAGGATGGCCCGGATCCGGGCCACCAGCTCCCGGCTGGAGTAGGGCTTGGAGATGTAGTCGTCCGCGCCCAGTTCCAGGCCCAGGACCCGGTCGATCTCCTCGTTGCGGGCGGTGACGAGCACCACCGGCAGGGCGCGGTAGCTGGCGTCGGCCCGGATGGCCCGCAGCACGTCCAGGCCGTCCACGTCGGGCAGGGTGAGGTCCAGCAGGGCCACGTCCAGGCGCGAGGCCTGCCCCGCGGAGGACTGGGAGATGAACCGCAGGGCCTCCCGGCCGGTGCCGAAGGTGCTCAGGGAGAACCCCTCCCGTTTGAGATGCTCTTCCAGCCCCAGGCGGATGTCGGCATCGTCTTCAAGGAGGAGGAGGTGGGGCATCGGGACTCCGGTCAGGCCTGTTCGGGGGGGGTCTGCAGGTAGGGGTGCTTCACGCTGACGCCGCCGATGATGAAGAGCACTTCCTCGGCGATATTGGTGGCCTGGTCGGCGATTCGCTCCCAGTTCTTGATGACGATGATGAGGTGGCTGGCCCGCTCGATGGTCATGGGGTCGGCCAGCATGAGCCGCAGCAGCTCCCGGTTGATGTCCACGTAGAGGGCGTCCACGGAATCGTCGGCCTGGATGACCGCCCGGGCCAGATCCGCGTCCCCGTTCACGAAGGCGTCCACCGCCCGGCGCACCATGGAGAGCGTCTCCTCGCCGAGCTTGCGCAGGCCGTCGCCCAGGGACAGCGGGGGCATGGGATTCAGGATCAGGGCCCGCCGGGCGATGTTGGTGCAGTGGTCGCCGATGCGCTCCAGCTCGGGCACGATCTTGAGGGTGGAGGCGATGAGCCGCAGGTCCGAGGCGAAGGGCGCCCGCAGGGCCAGCAGGTCGATGCACGCCTGGTCCAGGCGCAGCTCCAGCTCGTCCACGGCCTTGTCCAGGTCGTTGACCCGGCGGGCGTCGGCGTCGCTGCGCTCGATAAGTGAATTATGAGTGAGCAGGATCATCTCCTCCACCTGCCCGGCCATGGCCAGGAGGCTGAACTTGAGGTCCCTCAGCTCGTTGTCGAAGTGGCGCGCCATTAACCGAATCTCCCGCTGATGTAATCCTCGGTCATCCGCACCCTCGGATTGGTGAACAGCATCTCCGTAAGCCCGGTCTCGATGAGCTTACCCATCCAGAAGAACGCCGTAAAGTCGCTGACCCGGGCGGCCTGCTGCATGTTGTGGGTCACGATTACGATGGTGTAGTCCCGCTTGAGCTCGAAGATCAGTTCCTCGATGCGGCTGGTGGCCAGGGGGTCCAGGGCCGAGCAGGGTTCGTCCATGAGGAGCACCTCGGGCCGCACGGCCATGGCCCGGGCGATGCACAAGCGCTGCTGCTGGCCTCCGGAAAGTCCCAGGCCGCTCTCCTTGAGCCGGTCCTTCACCTCGTCCCAGAGCCCGGAGGCGATGAGGCTGCGTTCCACCGCCTCGTCCAGCACGGCCCGGTCCTTGACCCCCTGGATGCGCAGCCCGTAGGCCACGTTTTCGTAGATGCTCTTGGGAAAGGGGTTGGACTTCTGGAACACCATGCCCATGCGCTTGCGAAGGTTGATGACGTCCACCGCCGGGTCGTAGATGTCGTCGTCGCCCACCTTGACGCTGCCCTGGATGCGCACGTTGGGGATGAGGTCGTTCATGCGGTTGATGCAGCGCAGGAGCGTGCTCTTGCCGCAGCCCGAGGGGCCGATGAGGCTCATGACCGAGTGCTCGCGCACCTCCAGGTCGATGTTGAAGAGGGCCTGCTTGGGCCCGTAGAAGAGGCTCACGTCCTCGATGTGGAGGAGGGGCTTGGCGCTCAGCACCGCGGCATCCGTGAGGGGCACCTCGGTCTTGCGGGGGGCGCCCTGCCTGGGCTCGACGTCCGTCATGGTGTCTCCGGCTTGCATCAGAAGGCTCCTCCGCCCATCCTCGCCCGCAATCGGCTGCGCAGGCGGAGGGCGAACAGGTTGAGGACCACCACCACCAGGAGCAGCAGCAGGGCGGTCATGAACACCATGGGCTTGGCGGCCTCGCTGTTGGGGCTCTGGAAGCCCACGTCGTAGATGTGGAAGCCCAGGTGCATGAACTTGCGGTCCAGGTGGAGGAAGGGGAAGGTGCCGTCCAGGGGCATGGAGGGGGCCAGCTTGACCACCCCGGTGAGCATGAGCGGCGCCACCTCCCCCGCGCCCCGGGCCATGGCCAGGATGAGCCCAGTGAGGATCCCGGGCATGGCGCCGGGGATGACCACGTTCCAGAGGGTCTGCCACCGGGTGGCGCCCAGGGCCAGGCTCGCCTCCCGCTGGCTGCGGGGCACGGCCGCCAGGGCCTCCTCCGTGGCCACGATCACCACCGGCACCGTCAGGAGCGCCAGGGTGAGGGCCGCCCACAGGATGCCGCCGGTGCCGAAGGTGGGGGCCGGCAGCTTCTCCGCGAAAAAGAGCCGGTCGATGCCGCCGCCCACGAAGTAGACGAAGAACCCCAGCCCGAAGACGCCGAAGACGATGGAGGGCACCCCGGCCAGGTTGTTCACCGCGATCCGCAGGGTGCGCAGGAGCAGGCCCTGGGCCGCGTACTCCCGCATGTAGAGGGCCGCCAGGACGCCCAGGGGCACCACCAGGACGGACATGAGGAGCACCATCATCACCGTGCCGAAGATGGCCGGGAAGATGCCCCCCTCGGTGTTGGACTCCCGGGGGTCGTCGGCTACGAATTCCCAGAGGCGGGACAGGTAGGTGCCCATCTTGCCCGCCACGCCCAGGGCGTTGGAAGGCACCAGCCGCACCACCGAGGCCAGGGGAAGGGACTTGGTCTGGCCGTCCGCGGCCTCCAGGGTCACGGTGACCGAGGCCGCCTGGGTCCGGAGGATCTCCAGGCGGGCCTCGGCGGCGTCGTACCGGGCCTTCAGGGCCGCCATGCGCGCCTCCAGGCCGGGCCGGGACTTCATCTCCAGGCGGAGGTCCTCCATCTTCCGGTTGAGGCCGCCGATCTCCACCTTGTCCAGGTCCCGGATATGCCGGCTCATGGCCAGGGCCGCGGGGCGCAGGCGCCGGAGGGTTTCCATGGGGTTGCCGGGAAGCACCTGGCCGTCCTTCTCCAGGCTACGGACCCGGCCGATGAAGGGGCCGTACTCCAGCCGCTCCACCACAACGGCGTCCGCGGGGGTGGTCAGGGGCCCCAGCCCGGCCCGGGGCACCCACCGGTAGTCCTGGCCGAAGAGGTCCCGGTTGGCCACGTGGAACTGGACCTTGTCGGCCTCCTGCCCCGTGATCTCCCCCAGGATGGGGCCCTGGCCGGTGGTGGTGGCCACGATCGCCCCGGGCCAGAAGAATCCCAGGCCCTTGGCGCCGATGTAGCCCACCAGTCCCAGGATCATCAGCAGGGAGAACCCCAGGGTGGCCCCGGAGAACCAGATCAGGGCGCTGCCCCGGCGCCACCATTCGCGGACGTTCATCATCACAGGGACTCGTAGCGCTTGCGCAGATGCTGGCGGACCAGCTCGGCGGCGGTGTTGAGGAGGAAGGTCAGGCAGAACAGCAGCGCGGCGGTGAAGAAGAGAAGCCGATAGAGGGTGCCGTGCACCGGGGCCTCGGGGGTCTCCACGGCGATGTTGGCCGCCAGGGTGCGCATGCCGTTGAAGGGGCTCCAGTCCATGACCGGGGTGTTGCCCGTGGCCATGAGCACGATCATCGTCTCGCCGATGGCCCGGCCCAGGCCCACCATGACCGCCGAGAAGATGCCGGGGCTGGCGGTGGGCAGCACGACGCGCCAGGCGGTCTGCCACGGGCTGGCCCCGCAGGCCAGGCTCGCCGAGGTGAGGGACCGGGGCACCGCGCTCAGGGCGTCCTCGCTGATGGTGAAGATGATGGGGATGACCGCGAAGCCCATGGCGAACCCCACCACCAGGCTGTTGCGCACGTCGTAGGTGATGCCGTGGGCCGCCAGCAGCCAGTTGCGGTAGTCGCCCCCCAGGAAGGCCCGCTCGAAGTGGGGCCCAATCCAGGTGGAAAGGCCGAGACCGGCCAGCAGGAGCGGAAGGATCCAGAGCACCTCCCACCCTGTGCCCCATCCCAGGCGGATGCGCCGGGGCAGCCGGCTCCACACCGGGAACAGGGCCAGGGCCAGGAGCAGCGTGACGCCGGGCAGCACCAGGACCGTCACCGCGGCCCGCTCGAACAGGGGCGCGAGCACGAGGCCGGCCAGGAAGCCCAGGACCACCGAGGGCAGGGCCGCCATGATCTCGACCATGGGCTTGATGGCGTCCCGGAGCCGCGGGGTGGCGAACTGGCTGGTGTAGAGGGCCCCCAGGACGGCCAGGGGCAGGGCGAAGAGCATGGCGTACAGGGTGCCCTTGAGGGTGCCGAACAGGAGCGGCACGAGGCTGAGCTTGGGTTCGGAGTCGTCGGTGCCGCCGCTGCTCTGCCAGACGTACTCGGCCTTGCCGTAGCTCTCGTAGTGGACCTTGCCCCACAGGGTGCGAAGGCTGATCTCGGGGTGCGGGGCGTCCAGGTCCCAGGTGCGCACGGCGCCCCGGGCGTCCGCGGCCAGGATCACGTCCCCCCGGGCCGTGATGGCGCCGGTGCGGATGCCGCCCCCCCGGGCCTGAAAGAGCCGCTTCTCGGTGGTCAGGTGGTCCACGGCCACCATGCCGGCGGACCACACCAGGAAACGCTTGTCCCGCTGGCCCGGCATGAATCCGCCCACGGCTCCGGCCATGGGCTTGAAGCGGTGGAATTCCTGGAGGGTGAAGGCCCCGTCCCGGTTGAGGAGCTGGAAGGCCGCCAGGGCGCCCTGGTTTCCGCCCGCCAGGAGGGCGGCGTCCCCCAGGTCGAAACCCAGGGCCGTGACGGGCTCGCCCAGGGAACCCGAGGCCTCGAGCACCGGCTCGTCCCCCAGGCCATAGGCCAGGATCCGGCCCGTGGGCGTCCCGGCGAAGAGCCGGGTCCCGTCCGCGCTCCACCTGGCGCAGGCGGCCGGTTCCTCCAGGGGCACGGGTTTCCACGCGAGGGGGGCCGTCGCCTCCTCTGTGGCTTCGGCCCACACCAGGTGGCCCTTCCCGTCCAGGCCCGCCACGCGCCACACGGCACCCGGGGCGATGCCCGAGGCGGGCAGGGCGCGCACATCCAGCAGGGCGGCCGCCCCCGGGGCAGCCTGGGCGCCCTTCCAGACGGGATGCGGCGTCCACCGGGCGGGGTCCTTCTCGCCGTCGGGCCGATCCCAGGCGAGGGTCGCGAAGGCCAGGGTCCCGTCGGCGCCCAGGGCGGCGAAGGCGCCGTGGGCGTCGATGGCGGTGCTGGAACGCCAGGGCAGGGCGGGCCCCCCGGGGGGCACGGGCAGCTCCCGGCCGTGGGCGAAGGCCCGGATGCCCGCGGCCGGGTCCGCCGTGAGGATCGCCTGGCCGCTCTCGTCCGGGGCCAGGGCCGCGAAGGCGGGGAGCGTCACCGCAGCCCGTTCCTGGACCCGGGCCGGGCGGAAGAGGGGGTAGGCCTCCTTGCCGATGAAGACGAGAATGCCCAGCACGGCGGCGATGATGGTCATCCCCCCGAGGGTGATGACCCAGTCCATGACCCGGTCCAGGCGCTTGGCCCTGTTCAGGATGGAGGATGCGCTCGCCATGCTGGGCAATTCCCTTCGGCTACTTGAGGTTCTTGAGCTGCTCGTCGACCATCTTCTTGGGCAGGGGGTAGTAGCCGTCCTTGATGACCACCTCCTGGCCCTGCTTGCTGAGGATGAAGGTGATGAACTGCTTCACCAGGGGATCCAGCCCCTTCTTGGGGTCCATGTTCACATAGATGTAGAGGGCCCGGGCCAGGGGATAGCTGCCGTTGAGGGCGTTCTCGTAGGTGGCCTCGAAGGCCTTGCCACCGTTCTTGGCGGGGTTGGACAGGGGCAGGGCGCGCACTTCCGAGGTCTTGTAGCCGATGCCCGAGTAGCCGATGGCGAACTTGTCGGTGCCCACGCTCTGCACCACGGAGCTGGAGCCGGGCTGCTCCTTGACGGTGTCCTTGTAGTCGCCGTTGCCCAGGGCGTGCTCCTTGAAGAACCCGTAGGTGCCCGAGGCGCTGTTGCGGCCGTAGATGGAGATGGGCTTGGAGGCCCACTCGCCCTTGAGGCCCAGCTTGGCCCAGGTGGCGATGTCCTCCACCCCGGACTTGCGGGTCTTGGAGAAGATGCCGTCCAGGTCCTTGATGGAGAGGGACTGGATCTTGTTGTCCTTGTGGACGAACACGCCCAGGGTGTCCAGGGCCACCGAGATCCGGGTGGGCTTGTAGCCGAACTTCTTCTCGAACTGGTCGATCTCGCCCGCCTTCATCTCCCGGCTCATGGGGCCGATCTGGGAGGTGCCGGCGATGAGGGCCGGGGGGGCGGTGCCCGAACCCTTGCCTTCCACCTGGATCTTGACGCCCGGGTAGCTGGACTTGAAGGTCTCCACCCAGAAGGTCATGCAGTTGTTCAGACTGTCGCTGCCCACGGAATTGAGGGTGCCCGTGACCCCGGCGACCTTCTTGTAGGCCGGCAGCTTGGGATCGACCTTCACCACCGCCTGGGCGGAAAGCGTCCCCCCAAGGGCCAGGAGAACGATGGGACTCAGGATGTTCTTCACGGGATGCTCCTTTAGCAACGTCAACAAGCATCCGACGGGCGTTCAACCATGTTGAGACACATGTGTTACTTCCATGTAACCCGCGACCTTTTTTTAACTTTGGCCTCCAAAGCGAATATTTGGGGGAATTTAACGGATGCCCCCTTGCCGCCGGGGCCCACAGATGGGACAATGCCCCAAGCCAAAGCGGGCCGGAGCCAGCGCGTCACTTTGGTAAATCCCTATCCGGGAAGGTCTTGACGAATTCGGACCCCCCAATACCATCCCAATCGACCCATTCTCAGAACCCCATCCACAACCCCATCGTGAAGACCAACCGCCTCCTGAAAGGCCGCTGGTCTATTCCAAGGAGATCGTTTTGCCCAGAAAAACCATGCTTATCAATGCCACGGACTCGGAGGAGATCCGTGTGGCGACGCTCGTGGACGGCGTCCTGTCGGACTTCGACATCGAGTTCGTGCACAACGAGAAGATCAAGGGAAACATCTACAAGGCCAAGGTCGTGCGGGTGGACCAGAGCCTCCAGGCCGCCTTCATCCACTACGGCGGCCAGAAGAACGGGTTCCTGCCCATCGGCGAGCTGCCCAAGGACCTGGTGAGCCCCGACGGCCGCCGGGGCCGCATCCAGGACCTGCTGAACCGGGACCAGGAGATCATGGTCCAGGCCGTGCGGGAGGAGCTGGGATCCAAGGGCGCCATGATGACCGCCCAGATCTCCCTGCCGGGCCGCTACCTGGTGCTCACTCCGGGCAACCCCACCAACGGCATCAGCCGCAAGATCGAGAGCCGCGAGGAGCGGGAGCACTTCAAGCGCCTCATCGACGAACTGGACATCCCCCGGAGCTTCGGCGTGATCGTGCGCACCGCCAGCCTCGGCGTGACCAAGGAGGACTTCCAGCGCGACCTGGACTACCTCCTGGACACCTACAAGGAGGTCCAGAACCGCTACAAGCACCGCCAGGGCGCGGGGCTCGTGTGGCAGGAGGACGACGTCGTCACCCGCACCCTGCGCGACGCCTTCACCAAGGACATCGAGGAAGTGCACATCGACGACCTGGAGACCTTCCACGCCGCCCAGGGCTTCTTCAAGCGCACCATGCCCCAGCACCTGGGGGTCCTCAAGCACTACATCGGCAAGAAGCCCCTGTTCAGCAAGTTCTCCACCGAGGAGCAGATCGACCGCGTCTACGGGCGCAAGGTGTCCCTGCCTTCCGGCGGCGCCCTGGCCATCGACCAGACCGAAGCCCTGGTGGCCATCGACGTGAACTCCGGCAAGACCACCGGTGACAACGTGGAGGACATGGCCTTCAAGACGAACATGGAGGCCGCCGAGGAGGCTGCCCGCCAGCTTCGTCTGCGCGACCTGGCCGGCCTGGTGGTGATCGACTTCATCGACATGAAGCGCGAAGGCAACAACCGCGCGGTCATGGAGCGCCTGGTGGAGTGCCTGGAAGAGGACAAGGCCCGCATGGAGGTGGGCAAGATCAACCGCTTCGGCGTGCTGGTCATGACCCGTCAGCGCCTGCGTCCCTCGCTCCAGCACGTCACCCACGAGGCCTGCCCCACCTGCCAGGGCACCGGCAAGGTCAAGAGCCTCGAGGCCCTGGTCCTGTCCGTGGTGCGCCGCATCAAGGCCATCCTCAGCCGGGACGCCATCGCCGAGATCCGCGTCAAGCTCATGCCCGCCATCGCCCTGGCGGTGCTGAACCAGAAGCGCAAGGACCTCTCCGCGCTGGAGGACATGCACGACTCCAAGATCATCATCGTGGCCGATCCGGAGATCCCCTTCGGCGAGATGGCCGCGGAGATCGAGCGCGCCGAGGAGGAGCCCGCCGAGAAGGTGGCCGCCCGCAACGAGCGCCCCCGCGACCTGGAGGAGGAGACGGTCGTCCTGGGCGGTGACAGCCCCATTTCCTTCGACAAGGCCCTGGGCGAGGACACCCCCCGCAAGGGCGGCCGCGCCCCGCGCAACGAGTCCCGCCGCGAGCCCGAGGCCGCGCCCGCCCCGGTGGCCGCCCCCACCCACGCAGAAATGAAGTACGACCGCCGCGACGCCCAGCGGGCCGCCCTGGAGGAACGGGAGCGCCTGCGCGCCCTCTTCGAGAGCGCCAAGCCCCTGGACGAGGAGGAGGCCGCCCCCGCCACCGAACCCGCCGCGGAGGAGAAGGCCCCCGGTGGCCGCCGGCGTTCCCGCGGCCGCAAGCCCGCCGCCGCGCCCGAAGCCACCACCCCGGCCGCCGTGGCCCTGGAGGAGCCCCAGGCCGTGGTCGCCGTGGCGGAACCCCAGGTTTCCGTGGTGGAAGCCCCCCGGGTATCCGAGCCCGAACCCGCCCCCCTGCTCCTGACCGCCGACCTGCTGGCCGACCTGCTCACCCCGGCCCCCCGGGTGAAGTTCCAGTCCAAGGCGGAACCCGAGCCGGAAGCCCCCGCCAAGGCCAAGGCCAAGGCCCCCAAGACCCCCAAGGCGCCCAAGGCAGCCAAGCCCGCCAAGGCCTCCAAGGCCGAGGCCGAGGAGCCCGCCGTGGCCATCAAGGCCGACACGAAGCCCGCCAAGCGCGCCCCCAAGCCCAAGCCTGCCCCCGAGCCTGAGGCTCCCGCGGCGCCCGCGGCTCCCAAGCCCCGTGCCCGCAAGAAATGATCGTGAGGTAACGCCCTGACGACCCTCGACCATCTCTACTGGCTGGCACCGATCGCCGCCCTGGCCACCCTCTTCGGAGGGTGGCT
>MTLC01001374.1_pt2 | contig 12875 bp, 11 predicted proteins | sample 1982451 | NCBI WGS metagenome assembly MTLC01 (sample SAMN05710165, study PRJNA340218) | biofilm metagenome | isolation source: sample SPH anode biofilm adapted to +100 mV | place: USA | collected 2012-02-03 | reverse complement strand
GAACAGGAGATGACCTTGTGGATACAGTGATTTCGACTATGCTCAACCACCCCCATCGCTGCCTGAGCGGAGTCGAAGGCGAGGAAGAAGAAAAGGCAAGGGATAAATAGCAGGTGAAGTATGAGAGAAGTACGGGAATGAAACCTTAATTTTTCCAACTTTAATCAGAGCCTGCAAAGCCAGAAAAACTTTGCACAAGAAGTAAAAACCGCCACATAACTAAGTGATTACTTAGGAATATCAAAATCTATCAAGAGATGTTAAAGATTAAAACTCATCTAAGATGTAACCCTATAATAGATTAACGAAATATCAATATATATTTGCAATGAAAACTCGAGGTTCAGAGGATCTAACTAGTTGCAAATATCACAGTCAGATTTAGAAATCATCAGGTTATCACAAACTAGTTACCAAGATCAACAAACCCAATTTTGCTTGATCGTCTATCGGAAGAGCCTGGAAACGAATAACCGAGCATTATAAAGAGCAGAGAAAAGCGCTGCAAAAATCGATATAACTACAAATGAAAGACTTATCACTACATATATTAGACGTAGTACACAACTCAATCAGTGCCGGGGCAAAGCTGATAAAAATAGAGCTAATACAGGACGAGAAAAAAGATCTTTTAGAGTTATCTATTGAAGATAATGGCAAGGGCATTCCGGCAGATAAACTTGATAAAGTTGCCGATCCGTTTTTCACCACACGGACAACACGAAAGGTAGGATTAGGCTTACCTCTCCTAAGGATGAATGCAGAACGAACCGGTGGTACTTTTTCAATTGAATCGACAGAAGGAGTTGGCACAAAAGTAAAAGCTAATTTCGGGTTGCATCACTTAGACAGACCTCCGTTAGGTGATATGGCCGGGGTCATGAGTATGCTAGCCAGTAGCTATTCAGATCGGGATTTTATTTACCATCATATCACACCCGAAGGAGAATTTGTTTTTAATACCATTGAAGTTAAAGAAGCACTTGACGGAGTACCGATGACAGACGTATCTGTCGTTAAGTATTTAGAAGAATTTATCACAGAAAATCTCGCTGAAATTAAAATCATCGAATAACCACAAACACTGATTCACAACAACTTACAATAAGCCTTATTTAGACTGATTATAAATTTGTGTTATCTCTATAACATTGTTAAGAAATTCACAGCGTTATATTGATAATACGATTCATTTAGGGTAATTTTGCAGACTGATTGTTTCTATAACGATTTGTAAAACAAAAATTTGAAAGATAGTTATAGTAGAATAAAATCAAAGAAAAAACAACCAAGGTATTATGACAAAGATCAAATCATTGGCCGATCTGCGCCGGGTAAAAGATGACCTTCAGGAGAAGATCCGTTTGAGGGAAAATGCTGACAACCCAGAAAAGCTTGTGCAGATAAAAGTAGGAATGGCCACAAGTGGTATTGCTTCTGGAGCGAAAGAGGTTATGAGCTATCTAATTGAAGAGCTTGACAAGCGTAACGTTGAAGCTGTAGTTTCTCAGACAGGTGACATGGGCTATTGCTATGCAGAGCCAACCATCGAAGTTATTCTGCCAGGCAAAGAGCCTGTTGTCTTCGGAAAAGTTACACTGAAGAAAGCAGATGAAATCATCGAGAAGTATATAAAGAACGGGGAGTTGGTTGATGGAATCATCCCCAGAAACTACGAAACCATCGAATAACTTAACGGAAGCAATTAAACATGGCAAATTATAAAATGCACCTTTTGGTGTGTGGCGGAACAGGCTGTCGTTCAGCTGAAAGTGACGCAATCGTTGATAGTTTAAATAAAGCATTAGCTGACCGTGGTTTAGAAAACGACGCAAAAGTTGTAATGACCGGTTGCTTCGGTTTCTGTGAAAAGGGTCCTATCGTAAAGGTTCTTCCCGACAATACCTTCTATACTCAGGTCACTCCTGCCGACGCAGAAGAGATTGTTGCTGAGCACATCTACAAAGGTCGTCGTGTTAACCGTTTGCTCTACATGAATCCTGAGAGTCAGGAGCATGTTGAAGACTCAAAACACATGGGGTTCTATCGCAAACAGATACGTATTGCTTTACGCAACTGCGGATTTATCGATCCTGAAAACATTGAAGAATATATTGCCCGTGATGGTTATAGTGCTTTAGGCAAGGTTTTAACCGAGATGACTCCTGAAGAAGCTATCCAATCTATCATTAAATCTGGTCTCCGTGGTCGTGGTGGTGGTGGATTCCCTACCGGTCTGAAATGGGATATCACCAGAAAAGTTGCTGCTGAGAAGAAATATGTTGTTTGTAATGCTGACGAAGGTGACCCAGGTGCCTTTATGGATCGTTCTATTCTTGAAGGCGACCCCCACAGCGTTATTGAAGCCATGGCCATCAACGGATATTGCACCGGAGCAAGTTATGGTTTAGTTTACATCAGAGCTGAATACCCACTCGCCATCAACCGCCTAAAAACCGCATTAGCTCAGGCTCGTGAATATGGTCTTTTAGGCAATGGCATCCTAGGCACTAACTTCAGTTTTGACATTGAACTTCGTTACGGAGCTGGCGCTTTCGTTTGTGGTGAAGAGACCGCATTGATTCACTCAATGGAAGGCATGCGTGGTGAACCAACCTTCAAACCTCCTTTCCCTTCAGAAAGTGGTTATCTGGGCTACCCAACCAACGTTAACAACGTTGAAACCTATGCCAATATCCCTGTTATTATCACCAAGGGACCAGAATGGTTTGCCTCTATCGGAACTGAGAAATCAAAAGGCACCAAAGTATTTGCACTTGCCGGTAAAATTAACAACGTAGGACTTATTGAGGTTCCTATGGGAACTACCCTACGTGAAGTTATCTACGAGATTGGCGGTGGCATTAAAGATGGTAAAAACTTCAAAGCCGTTCAAACTGGCGGTCCTTCAGGCGGTTGTTTAACCACCAAGCACCTGGATACACCAATCGACTACGATAACCTTCTTGCAGCTGGCTCAATGATGGGTTCTGGCGGTATGATCGTTATGGATGAAGACGATTGTATGGTATCAATTGCTAAGTTCTACCTTGAGTTTACAGTTGAAGAGTCATGCGGAAAATGTACTCCTTGCCGCGTAGGTAACAAGCGTCTTCATGAGATTCTTGAGAAGATTACCCGTGGTGAAGGAACTATGAAGGATCTCGAGAAACTACGTAACTTAGGACAAGTAATTAAAGACACTGCACTTTGTGGATTAGGACAGACTTCACCGAACCCAGTATTAAGTAATCTTGATAACTTCTGGGATGAGTTTGTTGAGCACGTAACAGAGAAGAAATGTCGTGCCGGACAGTGTAAACACCTCCTTCGTTATGTGATCGAGCCCGATGCTTGCGTAGGTTGTACAGCCTGTGCACGTAACTGCCCTGTAAACGCTATTACCGGCGAAAGAAAGAAAGCCCACGAGATCAATCAAGAGATTTGTATCAAGTGCGGTGCATGTGTAGAAAAATGTAAATTCAACGCCATCTTTGTTCGTTAAAATTGGTTCTTCTGTATAAAAAACAGAAGAGTTTAACTTCAACGCTAAGCACGAAAAAATAATGGAACTTATCAAATTAACCATAGATAAAAAACCTGTTGAGGTAGAAAAAGGAACCACTATCCTACAGGCTGCCCGTAAGATTGGCATTGACATCCCTACCCTTTGCTATTTCTCGCTGGGTGACATGAAGATCGAAAACAAGCCAGGTGGATGCCGCGTTTGTGTTGTCGAAGTGGAAGGCCGTCGCAATCTGGCTCCTGCTTGTGCAACTGAATGTGCTCCAGGAATGGTAGTTCGTACAAATACTATTAAGGTCTTAAATGCTCGCAGAACAGTGGTTGAACTGATTTTATCAGATCACCCATTTGATTGCTTGGTTTGTGCTAAATCAGGCAACTGCGAACTCCAGGACTTAGCTCATAGACTTGGTATCCGTGAAATCTCTTACCAAGGTGCCCAAAGCCACTACCGTAAAGACACCTCTCCTGCTATTATCCGTGACGTTGACAAATGCGTTATGTGTCGTCGTTGCGAAATGATGTGTAACAAGGTTCAAACTGTAGGTGCTCTTTCAGCCATTAATCGTGGTTTTGAAGCAGTAGTTGCTCCTGCATTTGAGATGGACTTAGAAAAGAGTGTTTGCACCTATTGCGGACAGTGTGTAGCTGTTTGTCCTACTGGTGCACTTACCGAAGTTGACCATACCCGTCAATTAATAGCTGCCCTTGCTGACCCCACAAAGACTGTCGTTGTTCAAACCGCTCCTGCAGTTCGTGCTGCTTTAGGTGAAGAGTTTGGGATGCAACCCGGTACCCTAGTAACTGGCAAGATGGCCGCTGCACTTCGTGAATTAGGTTTTGACTATGTTTTCGATACAGATTTCGCTGCCGACCTTACCATTATGGAAGAAGGTACCGAGCTGTTAGGACGCTTATCAAAACATCTGGCTGGTGATAAAGATGTAAGACTTCCTATCCTTACATCATGCTGCCCAGGTTGGGTAAACTTCTTCGAGCATAACTTCCCCGAACTATCAGACGTCCCATCAACTGCCCGTTCTCCGCAGCAGATGTTTGGTGCCATTGCAAAGACATACTTTGCCGGTAAAATCGGTGTTGACAGAAAAGACCTCGTTGTTGTTTCTATCATGCCTTGTCTTGCCAAAAAATACGAAGCTCAACGCCCTGAGTTCGCAACCAATGGAAATCCTGATGTCGACTTCTCTGTTTCAACACGCGAATTAGCCGCACTGATTAAAGAAGCTAATATCGATTTCAACTCACTTCCAGAAGAAGATTTCGATAATCCTTTAGGCGAATCAACAGGTGCTGCGGTAATCTTCGGAACAACCGGTGGTGTAATTGAGGCAGCCGTCAGAACAGCTTACGAAGTACATACCGGTAAAAAGCTCGAAAAAGTTGACTTTACAGAACTACGCGGACTGGATGGCATTCGTCAGGCAACGATTGACTTCAATGGTTTACCAATTAACATTGGAATTGCACACGGCTTAGGCAATGCTCGTCAACTTCTTAACGATGTTCGCGATGGCAAGTCACAGTTCCATGCAATTGAGATCATGGCTTGTCCGGGTGGCTGCATCGGTGGAGGTGGGCAACCACTGCACCATGGTGATTCAGCTATACTGAAAGCTCGTCAGTTAGCTCTTTACAAAGAAGACAGTGGCAAACCAATCCGTAAATCACATGAGAATCCTTACATAACGACTCTATATGAAGAGTTCTTAGGTAAGCCACTCAGTGATAAGGCTCATCACCTGTTGCACACCCACTACTTTGACAAAAGCACACAGATAGAAATCGAATAGTTAGCCCGTTTTCAGGGAAGTCAAACAATTAAACAATCGTAAAATGGCTATAGTAAAATTGCCCGAAAATAAGCTCAACCAATTGATTGAGGTCTGTAAATCCTTCAACAACGAGCCGGGCGAACTAATCAATGTGCTTCACAAAGCACAAGAGATCTTTGGATATCTGCCAGCAGAAGTTCAGGAGGTTGTAGCAAAAGAACTTAACACTTCAGTAGCTCATGTCTACGGTGTCGTTTCTTTCTACTCATTCTTTACGATGACTCCAAAAGGAGAACACCCAATCAGCATTTGCATGGGAACTGCTTGCTACGTACGTGGTGCCGAAAAGGTTCTTGATGAATTTAAACACCATCTTAAAATCCAGGTGGGAGAAACCACTGCCGATGGCAAGTTCTCTTTAGCTTGCTTGAGATGTGTAGGTGCCTGCGGACTCGCTCCTGTCGTAATGGTAGGTGAAAAAGTCTACGGTCGCGTTGCCCCCGATGGAGTTAAAGCTATTCTTGAAGAATACTCAGCATAATTCCATTTCATATAGCATCAATGAAAAGCCGGCCTTAAAAGCCGGCTTTTTCTATCTTTACACCAACATCCTTTCTTTTTCATAAAGCCATTAATAATCATTCGATAGGTTATGATCAAAGAGTACTTCAAACAGTTCAATATATTTTCAGAACAGTACCTTGAGGAGCTTTCCCTTTTATTTACCCCAAAAACACTTCATAAGACTGATTACTTTATCAAGGAGGGAGAACACTGCAAAGAAATAGCCTTCATTACTTCGGGAATCTTCCGATCCTATTACCTTACTGAAAATGGCAAAGAGAGTACTTTTTGTTTTAGATTCACCAATGACTTTCTTACTCCCTATTCAGCATTTATATCTGGAAACCCAAGCATGGAGACCATGCAAGCCATCACTGATGCAAATCTCCTAATTATTAAGAAAGAGCATATTGATCAGATTATTTTAAATGATTCTAACTGGTTGAAAGTACTAAAGTTTACAGCAGAATATGAATATATAGAGCTTGAAAAGCGATTCTTTCAACTACAGAGAGACACCGCCTCTACCAGATATAAAAAACTACTGGAGAATCACCCGGAATACATAAAACAGATCCCATTACAATATCTGGCATCATACCTTGGTGTTACACAAAGACACTTAAGTCGAATCAGAAAAGAGATACATTTTTAGACATTTGTCCTATTTCTGCCTTTCCTGCATCCCTAATTTTGAACCATAAAAACAAATTGAAATGCAGAAGAAAGTCTTAGTAATTAACGCTCATCCGTACAGTGAAAGCTATGTTTCAGAGCTATTCAGAACCTTTGTTAAGAATCTCGACAACAACAAACATCAGGTTAAAACAATTGAACTTGGAAAAATGACTTTTGATCCGGTTTTGCGTTATGGCTATTCCAAGAGGATGCCTGTTGACAATGACATAGAATTATCACAAAACCTTATAAATTGGGCAGATCATATTGTCTTCTTTTATCCTATTTGGTGGACATCAATGCCCGCACTACTAAAAGGCTGGATTGACAGGGTCTTAACCCCTGGATTTGCATTTAACAGTAAAGGTTTAAAAAACACAAAACACCTAAAAGGTCGCACGGCTCAACTATTTCTCACATCAGATGCCCCAGCAATATATGAACGACTAATACTAAACTCTCCGGTAAGATTGATGAAACAACATATATTGGGCTATTGCGGAATCAGGGTGGTTAAATCAGATATACTGGGGATGGTTAACGCACCTAAAAGGGAGAAGGCAAGAAAGAGATTTATTGAAAAAGTCAAACAAGAAGCGATTAAGTTCCAATAGGAGATAATAAAAAAGGGAGCTAAATATAGCTCCCTCCCATGTTGATCTACAAAAAAACTTACAAAACGGTAACCTTTTTAACGATAATGTTACCAGAAGTATCATGAAGCCTTAACATATATAACCCTTTGCTTAATGAACTTACATCAAGAGATGAAAGGTTAGAACATTTAAAGCTATTAACCAGCATGCCTGAAGTATTAAATACCTCAACGAAATTTACATTAAGCGCATTGGTGATAAAGAGTTTTCCTGTGGTAGGATTAGGATAAACATTAATCTCATTAGCCTTAACATTGTCAATTCCTACTGCACTTTCAGTTGAAACAACAGATTGGAACATCATTCGGCTGTTCTTATCCTGAACAAAACATATAACGCTCAAATCAGACATTTCCTCAACATTAGTACCAGACATATCCTGAGTGAAATCTAAAGCCATCAGGTTTCCATCTACAAGATCCACCAGTGAGCCATCAGCATCAGGAACCATCTTCATCATTACATTGTGGAATTCAGTTTCACCGTTGGTTGCAACATTCTGTGTGGTCTTCTTCTCAACAACAGCAACAAATACTGAAAGCTGAGCATTCAAATAGGGTGTGATATAGAGATGAACATTCACATTATTGCCTTCAATGGTATGAAAGGCTTGCATATCCATGAACGCAGGATTATCAGTGGCATTATTGAAAGCAGTATTAACTCCGGTTGAACTTGTAGCAACATTTGCGCCATCACAAAAGAGCATTGGAACCGCATTAACAGCATAAAGTGTTCTTCTAACTCCGCCTTCAGCAGTATAATAAGGATCCCCTGAACCGGGCCAATTCATCTGGTATTTAATCAAACTAATCTTATCACCATTTGTGGCAATAAATGGATTAAAGGTTGAATTATTAAAACTAGCACATGGAGAACAAGTTGAACTGGTAAATTCTTCAAACAGTGGTAGACGAGCCACTCCTTTTGATGCGACATGAAGTGTTTTTGTCAAACTATCATCACCGGCAAACATATCTGGAGCACCATTTACACTTAGAATCTTAACTACAACATTCTTATCACCAGGAGTCAAAGCCAGCTCAGGATCAAAACTGTAAGCAATCATATCACCAGTTGCTGCATTTAACCCGGTAATTTCAGTAGTATCAGCTAATTCACCATCAATATCATAAGCTAACTTAACCGAAGTAATTGCATTGGCACCCTTGTTTACGACATTACCCTCAATCTTAACTTGACCGTCAGAAAATAAAGGTGTACTAATAGTACTTAAACCTGCATTCATATCATAAGCAACCGAAAGCTCGATATTATCAATTGTATACCCATCAATATTATAGGAATTACCGCTAAAATAGATACAAAACTGAAAATCAGGTTTGTTAGTATTAGCATTGTTGACTAGAAGCACACGATTCTCAGGACCAAAGTCTGCTGTCATGCTTTTCTCCCAAACAGTTGTCCATGCGCCACTACCATTACGAGTAGCAACGCCGATCTTAGTACCTCCGGAATAATCATCAAAATAATGGTTATAGCTAATGATTACACTTTGAATACCCGTTAAATCAACAGAAGGACTAATAAATCGTGAAGCACCATTAAACTGTGGAGACCAATTCATAAAGGCTTCGGGCGCAACACTTCCTGCATTGGTTGTAGTTACACGATCCCAGTTTCCTTCATGTGCGTCGATAGTCCAACCCGTTGGAGGAAAGGCTGTACCTGAGAAATCCTCAGACAAGAGGATTTGCGACTTTGCTGTAAACATAAAACAACAAAGCATTAAACTAAAAAGTAAAATCTTTTTCATTGTAGGAAAATTGGTTTGTAAAAAATTGTTATGGTTCTGCAAACATATAAAACTTTATAACTAAACCAATGAAAAGAGGCTATCATTTTAATTTTTTTTACAATCGCACTATTAGAAAATGAAGGAGCTGCTCAATACGAATGGTGGATAGTAATGGCTGGCAATGTCATAAAGAGAACAGATCCTGAAAAGAGTAAATCAATTGGGACAGAAGTCAAGACTCCATAAAAACTAAACCAGGGAAAGTGGTTACTATCAACCCTACTGATCGAAATAAAGGGCAACAATAACCAGATAAGTTTGTTATTTTAGCAATAGTAAGATCAATAACCCCACAAGATAAACCATTCAATGAAATATATTGGTGCACATGTAAGTAGCTCAGGTGGCGTTGAAAACGCCCCTATCAATGCCTTTAATATTGGAGCCAAGGCTTTTGCCCTCTTCACAAAGAATCAAAGGCAATGGGTATCAGCTCCTCTTTCCGAAAAGTCAATTGAGCAATTTAAGGCTAATTGCAAGAAGTATGGATTTGAGCCCTGGCAAATACTTCCTCATGACAGTTACCTTATCAACCTCGGTCATCCGGAAGTTGAAGGGTTAGGCAAATCAAGATTAGCTTTTGTAGACGAGATGCAACGTTGCGAACAACTAGGATTAGACCGACTTAATTTTCATCCCGGTAGCCATCTTGATAAGATTGACACTAATTCTTGTCTGCTTCGAATTGCAGAGTCAATTAACATTGCATTGCAAGAGACAAAAGGAGTAACAGCAGTAATAGAAAATACGGCAGGACAAGGGACTAATCTAGGTTATCAATTTGAGCACCTCCGTACAATCATTGACCATGTAGATGATAAAAGCCGCGTTGGCGTTTGCATTGACACTTGCCATGCCTTCACATCAGGATATGACCTAAGGACTCTGGATGCCTTTAACAACACGTTTAAGTCGTTCGATGAGATCATTGGGTTTAGTTACCTCAAAGGTTTGCATATAAATGACTCAAAGAAAGATCTTGCAACCAGAGTAGACAGACATGACAGCCTCGGAATGGGCTTCATTGGCATTGACACATTCCGTTTCATCATGAATGATCAACGTTTTGACAATATTCCTCTGATCTTAGAAACACCTGACGAGGATCGGTGGCCAGAAGAGATTAAAATGCTCTACGAAATGGAGAAATCTGCATAATTTTCATCAAGACTACCGAATTTACAGTACTCGGAGTACAGCCTTTAAACTAATTCGTTGACGTAATCCTGCGGCTAATTTCAAAACTTCTGCATAAACAGGAACAGGTTAGACTAACGTCATCAATAGAGTCATCAAGGCCTAGCCTACAAGCTAGGCCTTGATCGTTATTAGCATTTGCCTCGAAAAACTTTAAAGCATAGGTATAAAAATCACATATAACGACACCAATTGTTCACTATTTTTGCGCCTTCACACCAAACAACCAACAACAGAAGATGGTCTCATTTAAGATTTCCATAAAGGACTCTTATTTAATCAGGTTTTCCATCTCATATCTACTAAACACCCAAATTACTTTCTGATGAAAAAACTATTTACCCTCATGATGGCAGTAATGTTATCTATTGCCGCAAATGCACAAAATCTTCAAGTCCACTATGACTTTGGAAAAGATCGTGATTACATCACTTCCACTCTGGAGATGTTCAGACCTGACAAACTCGGAAGTACTTTCTTTTTCGTAGACATGAACTATCATGTTGATGGACAAAAAGGAGTGAATCTGGCATATTGGGAGATTGCCCGTGAGTTTAATCTAGGCAAGACCCCTTTAGCAGCACACATTGAATACAACGGAGGGCTTTTCTCATATAAAGTAGCTGACAATTCTTATGGGGTTCCATTTCATGATGCTGGGTTACTTGGTATCGACTATATCTACAACAACGATGATTTCTCAAGAGGATTTACCCTTCAACTTCTCTACAAATATATCAAAGACGTTCATGATGTCTCTTTTCAGATAACAGGCGTGTGGTATATGCATATGCTCAACCGAAAACTAACATTTAGTGGATTTGCAGATTTCTGGAAGGAAGAAACAATCAATGGCAACTACATCTTCTTAACTGAGCCTCAATTATGGTATAATTTTAACAAAACTATTTCAGTTGGTTCAGAAGTGGAGATGTCTGTAAACTTTGCGGGTCAGGATGGTTTTAAAATTTGCCCTACAGCAGCACTAAAATGGACATTCTAAAAATAACAATTACACGCCACAAATACTTTTCACAATGATCTTCGAAAAACTATTTAAACTACAGGCTGCAGGAACCACGGTTAAAACTGAAATCCTAGCAGGGGTTACCACCTTTATGACAATGGCATATATACTAGCCGTGAATCCGTCTATCTTAGGTATGACAGGAATGGACAAGAGTGCCTTATTTACAGCCACTGCTTTAGGAGCTGTCATTGGAACACTATTAATGTCGCTCCTGGCAAACTTGCCCTTTGCCCTTGCCCCCGGCATGGGGCTCAACGCTTTTTTCACGTTCACTGTTGTACTAGGGCTGGGACATACTTGGCAATTTGCTCTGACTGCTGTGTTTTTGGAAGGGTTACTTTTTATCCTATTAACACTTACGAGTATACGGGAGATGATAATTAACAGTATCCCAATGACATTAAAACATGCGGTAGCAGCCGGGATTGGCCTTTTTATCGCTTTTATTGGCTTACAAAACTCGGGAATAGTTGTCAAAAACGACGCTGTTTTAGTCGGTTTAGGCTCATTAAGTGAGCCTAAAGCAATCGTTACCTTGATTGGAATAGTGATCACCGGGATACTACTTGTAAGAAACGTTAAAGGAGCATTATTGATTGGCATTTTCGGGGCGGCTCTCATAGGAATTCCATTTGGCGTAACACAAATCCCTACTGATTCTCTGATAAGCCTACCCCCATCTTTAGAACCCATTTTTTTAAAATTTGAATGGGGCCAAATCTTTTCATTCGATATGCTTGTAGTAGTTTTCACATTCCTTTTTGTTGACCTGTTTGATGGAGTAGGAACTCTCGTTGGAGTATGTTCAAAAGCGAATATGTTAACGCCAGAGGGCAAAATACCTAATGTAAAAATGGCTCTTCTTGCTGATGCAGTTGGAACGACTGCCGGTGCTGCGTTGGGAACATCAACAGTGACATCCTATGTTGAAAGTGCCTCAGGAGTTGCTGAAGGCGGAAGGACAGGAATGACCTCACTTACTGTTGCCGGTCTTTTCCTATTATCACTGTTCTTTGCTCCTTTATTTCTTATGATACCCGCTGCCGCTACGGCACCAATTCTATTTATCGTGGGTCTCTTTATGATGTCTCCAATTCTTAAAATAGATCTTAACGATTTCACTGAAGCAATACCAGCTTTTTTTACCATCATTATGATGCCTCTAACCTACTCTATCGCTGAAGGTATCGTATTCGGCATGATTTCATTTGTTATTTTCAAGTTCTTCGCCGGAAAAACAAAAGAGATAACATGGATGATGCTCCTACTTGCTATCCTATTTGTCCTTAAACATGTAATTGGATAACATACCATCTATAACAAAAAAGGCCACCTATGGGTGGCCTTTTTCATTATAGACTAAGTGTAACCACTAAGATCAATACGCCAAAAAAACCTCCATCACTATTTCATGAGTATCTGCTATCTGGAAGAATAAAAGTATAATTAACTTACCTAAGGTCAAAGAGATATACTGCTTACAGATTTTAAAAAAGGGAGCAGATTATAAATCTGCTCCCTTTTCAAATTTAAAGGCAAAAACTATCGAGTTAAAACCACCCCTGACTTCGACACAGGGACACCCAAAATAAAAGGCCAAAACACTTCATCAA
>MTLC01000891.1_pt1 | contig 12926 bp, 8 predicted proteins | sample 1982451 | NCBI WGS metagenome assembly MTLC01 (sample SAMN05710165, study PRJNA340218) | biofilm metagenome | isolation source: sample SPH anode biofilm adapted to +100 mV | place: USA | collected 2012-02-03 | reverse complement strand
CCCCCTTCACGACGAAGGCCGGGAAGGATATGGCCAGGTGATCCTGCAGTTTTTCGGGGTTCAACTGACCAAGCGGTCGTCCCGTTTCCACCTTCAGGGAAGTGCTTTTTTGGATGCCGAGGATCTGGCTCGGATAGATGCTGCGGTACCCGACGATGAGAAAACTGACCATGCAGGCGACGCCTGCATGCGGCGCGATCCCTGCGCCGAAGAGCTCCATTGCCATCACCGATGCGGCGATCGGGGTGTTGGCGGCGCCGGCAAGAAGGGCGACCATGCCGATCGCCGAGAAGGTGGCGACCAGCGGTTCGTGGAAAAGCGAGGCGAAGAGGTTCCCCGCTGCCGTTCCTATGAAGAAGATCGGGGTTACCACGCCGCCACTGCCGCCGCTTCCCAAAGTGATGGAGGTGGCGATCATCTTCATGAAGGTCGCGCCGAACGGTAGCACCTGTCCGCTCAGCGCGGCGTCGATGCTGTCCAGCCCGAGCCCCAGGTAGCGCTGGGACACGAACCTGCCGATCAGCACCATTAGCGCCCCGCCGAAAACAGCCTTCACCACCGGATGCCATGAAAGCCGCGCGAAAAGCCGGTGCCCCAACTGCATGAGCTCGATGAAGAGCAGTGCCGCGATGCCGCACCATACGCCGAGCAGGATCATCTCCGTGAAGCTCCAGCCGGTGACGGCGGGGATGATTTCCGTTGCTGGATGCGGATAGCTCGCCCCGAGCATTCCAGCCACGTGGAAACCGACTATCCCCGCCACGAACGAAGGAAAAAGCACGTCGTAGAACATCTGCCCGAGGACCAGTACCTCAACCCCGAATAAAGCCCCCGCGATGGGGGTGCCGAAGACGGTGGCGAACCCGGCACTGATACCGCAGATGACGAGCTTGCGCCGGTCGACGTCGTTCAACCTCAGCAAGCTCGCGAAGCCGGAGGCGAGCCCGGCACCGATCTGGGCACAGGGCCCCTCTTTCCCCGCCGAGCCTCCTCCCGCGAGGGTTATAACGGTAGCCACCAGCTTCACCGGCACCACAGCCAAGGGGATCCTCCCCATCCTCTGATGTACCGCCTCAATCACCTTCTCGGTGCCGTGCCCGGCAGCGTCAGGGGCGAACCACCTGACCAGCAGGGTGCTCACGACGAGCGTCACCGGCAGCAGCAGGTAGTAGTCCGGCACCTTCGCGTACTGTGCAGAGGTCCAGGAAAGGGCCTTCAAAAAAGCCGTGGTGCCCCCTCCCACCAGTACCCCTACGATGGATGCGTAGCTTGCCCACTTGATCACGCTGGCAAGCAGCGTCACCTGTTCGACTATTTTTCGGTTCACGCAGTTCTTTCCTTTCTATTTCGCTCGCAGGGAAGCTAGCAGATGCAAAGCGGGATGGCAACCTTCCGCTTTTATCATGATGTCGTCGGCGCGCTCTGAGACTGTAGGCGAAGCCGAGATGTCACGGGAGATAACGCTTCAAGGACATGCAATGGGGATTTCTCTCTTAGGCCGTTAGGCAAGTTTAGCTGGGGTGCTATCCTGTTGCCCTTGACGGGGTGGAAAACGGCTGATATAGTTTGTGAAGCTAATTATTTGCTTTGCTAACATTATTGTCAAGGTATTTGGAGTGTTGTATGGGGCGTAGTGAGCAAATTCCCGAAGTGATCGACAACCTGAGAAGGATCTTCCAGGCGGTGGGTGAGTATTCGCGCAGCGCAGAGAGAGAGACCGAGCTTACCGGGCCGCAACTGTGGGCCCTGAAGATACTGTCAAGGCAGGCTCCTCTGCGTGTCTCAGAGCTGGCCCGGCAGATGTACCTGCGCCCGGCCACCATGGTCGGAATCCTGGACCGTCTGGAGGCGAAGGGGCTGGCGACCCGCACACGTTGCCAAAAGGACCGCCGCGCGGTGGATGTGGAACTGACCGAAGCGGGCCGGGCTCTGGTGGTGAAGGCGCCGGAGGTTGCCCAGATCATGCTGGTGAACGGCCTTTCCTCTTTGGCAGAGGACGAATTCGGCCGGGTCCTCGAGGGGATGCGGCACATGGTGAAGATCCTGGGGGCGGAGCATTTGCTGCCGCAGCCGTTGCACAGCTGACGGTTCCCCGCTGCGATGAAGGAGGAGGCTCCCTATGAAGCATTCTCTTGACCTCGCGCTGATCGGCAACTGCCAGGTCGGCGCACTGATCGACACGCAGGCGGAGATAGTGTGGTACTGCCTGCCGCGCTTTGACGGCGACCCCGTCTTCTGTTCCCTTCTGCAGGAACACGAACCGGGTGAGGGGCTGGGATACTGCAGCGTCGAACTCGTGGACCAGGTGGCGAGCGAGCAGAACTACCTCCCCAACTCCGCAGTCCTCGTTACGAGGATGACGGATTCCCGTGGGGGCGTGGTCGAGATCACCGATTTCGCACCGCGTTTCCGGCAGTACGGCAGGATCTTCACCCCGATCATGCTGGTCCGGCAGGTGCGCCGGCTGCACGGCACGCCGCGGATCGTCGTCAGGGTGCGCCCGGCGCGCAACTACGGCGCCGAGCGCGGCGAGTACACCTACGGAAGTCATCACATCCGCTACGTCTCACCTTACATGGTGCTGCGCCTCTCCACCGACGCCTCCGTCACCGCGATACTGCAGGAACTCCCCGTCGTGCTCGAGGACGAGCTGAACTTCGTGTTCGGGCCGGACGAGACGGTGCTGGAGAACGTCTCTGATCTTGCCAACCGCTTCAAAAACGACACCGTCGCCTATTGGCAGGAATGGGTGCGCGACCTGGGTATCCCGTTCGAGTGGCAGGACGAGGTGATCAGGGCGGCGATCACGCTCAAGCTGAACGCCTTCGAGGACACCGGCGCCATTGCCGCAGCCCTCACCACCTCCATACCGGAGGCGCCCGATTCGGGAAGAAACTGGGACTACCGCTACTGCTGGCTGCGCGACGCCTACTTCGTCGTGAACGCGCTGAACCGGCTTGGCGCCACGAAGACCATGGAACGTTACCTGCGCTACCTGGTCAACGTGGTCGCCGGCAGCGACGGCGGCTATCTGCAGCCGGTCTACGGCATCGACGGCAACAGTAACCTCGAGGAAAAGGAGATGCCTTCGCTGGCGGGGTACCGCGCCATGGGGCCGGTACGGGTGGGGAACCAGGCCTGCCTCCAGGTGCAGCACGACGTCTACGGATCGGCCGTGCTGGCGGTCACCCACGTCTTCTTCGACCATCGGCTCATGCAGCGCGGCGACCTACCCCTTTTCCAGCGGCTGGAGCCGCTGGGCGAGATGGCGATCCAGGTGCACGACCAGCCCGACGCGGGGCTGTGGGAGCTTAGAGGAAGCCGCAGGGTCCATACCTTCTCGAGCATCATGTGCTGGGCAGCCTGCGACCGGCTCGCGAGGATCGCGGTACGTCTGGGGCTTAAGGAGCGGGCTGTCTACTGGGAAGCCCAGGCGCAGCGCATCCACGAGACGGTCTGCCGGCGCGGCTGGAACGAGGAGAAGAAGAGTTTCACTGCCGCCTTTGAAGGGGACAGCCTCGACGCGAGCCTCCTTCTCATGCACGACGTCGGTTTCCTGGAAGCCGACGACCCGCGCTTCGCCTCGACGGTCGCCGCCATCGAGCGCGAGCTGCGCCGTGGGGACTACATCTTCCGCTACGTAGAGGACGACGACTTCGGCACCCCGAAAAACGCCTTCATCGTCTGCACCTACTGGTACATCTACGCCCTCGTTGCCCTAGGGCGCACCGAAGAGGCGCGCCGGCTCTTCGAGAACCTGTTGGCGCGCCACAACCGGCACGGCCTTATGGCCGAGCACGTCGACGTGGCAACCGGGGAGCAGTGGGGCAACTTCGTGCAGACCTACAGCATGGTCGGCCTGATCAACGCTGCGATCCGTCTCTCGAAAAGATGGGACACCGCATTCTAAGCATGTGGGAGGGAAATGAAGGGGACGGGCAGCGGTAACTACCGCGGAAAAATAAAGGCCTACCTGGCGATGAAGGCCGACATGGTGCAGCACCGGGAGGTGATCAGGGAGGTGGCCGCCTCGGCGGACGCTTCGTGGGTCTACTACGTCATGCTCATCCTGGCCGGACTCATCGCCCTTATGGGCCTTTTGCTGAACAGCGCCGCCGTGGTGATCGGTGCGATGCTGATCTCTCCGCTCATGGGGCCTATCATCTCTTCTAGTCTCTCCTTCACCATCGGCGACCTGGGCCTTGCCAGACGCACCTTCCGGGCCCTCGGCGTGAGCGTCGCGCTCGTCGTGGCGGTGAGCGCTATGGCGACCTTTCTTTCCCCCCTGAAAGAGCCGACAGCGGAGATCCTATCCCGGGTGAGACCGAACATCCTGGATCTCTTCATCGCGGCCCTCTCAGGGATCGCCGGGGCGGTAGCCCTTTGCACCAAGCGCAACTACCTGATCACCTCCACCGGGGTTGCCGTAGCGACCGCGGTCGTTCCTCCCTTGAGCGTTACCGGTTACGGCCTGGGGACCTGGCAGCCGATGCTCGCCCTTGGCGGCTTCCTACTTTTCTTCACCAACTTCGTCGCGATCATCCTGAGCTCCGACATCGTCTTCTTCATCCTCGGCTTCAGGACGAGCCACGTGGAAGCGCCCGGGTATTCCCACCGTACGAGGCTTGCCGTGATAACCACGGTGCTGGTCCTCATTTCGGTGCCGCTGGTCTACACGCTCGGCAAGGACGTGGCGCGGATCAAGAACGAGAAGCGCATCGAGCGGGTGCTTAGAACCCGCTTGGACCGGGAACTCGCCTCGCGCCTGACCGGCTACCGTTTCCGGCAGGAGGGGGACGGGCTTTTGGTGATGGCGTCGGTCAACACGGTGCGTTTTCTGGCGAAGCCGGCGCAAATGGAGATCGAGCGGGAACTGGCGCGCGGGGTGCATTGCCCGGTGCGCCTGGAGCTTGAGCAGGTGATCGTGGCATCGGAAAGCCAGTTGAAGGAAGAAGGTGCGAAGCAGGACTCCGGCAAGACGCAGGGGGGGCAGGAGGCCCCGGCGGAACTTGCCGCGAAGATGAGGCCGGTAGTTGCGCGGATCGAACGGGAGCTTGCCGGCGCCCTCGCCCCTTTCGCGGTTTCAAACACGAGGGTGTCCCTCTCCGGCGAGGAAAGTGCTCTTTGGGTGAGCGCGACGCTAGGCAGGGACTACGGGGTGAGCGGGGATGAGCTGGTGCTTCTGAGCCGCCAACTGCAGCAGGCGCTGGGCGTCCCGGTGCGGCTTTCCGTTGCCCTCGCCCCTATGCTGCATCCCGTGGTCTTCGCTGAAGACGGATCCATCACGGCAGAAAGTAGAAACGAGCTTGAAGTGGTGCGCCGCCTTCCTGACGGGCCGGCCGCGTTCCGCTTCGTTGTTGCCGCCCCGGATGAGAGCGGCGGGGAGGTTCGCTCCCTTAGACGGTACCTGGCTCAAGAACTCTCCGTTCCGGTTAAAGCCGTGACCACGGTCAAGACACCGCAACGGAAGGGGGCGGCGGTGACGCTGCGCGTAGTCAGATACGAAAACGAGAGGTGATCATGAAAGTAGGATTGATAGGATTCGGAAAGACGGGAAAGGCAGTGGCGTCGGTACTTTTGCAAAGCAAGGAAACCAACCTGCAGTGGGTTTTGCGCAAGTCGCACAACCTGGAACACAGATCGGTGCCGGAGTTTCTGGGGATCGAGTCGGACGAGCCCGGGTACATCTATTCGGCGGAGGAGTTCACCGCAGCGGAGCTTCTGGATCGGTTTCCAGTGGATGTCATCATCGATTTCTCTTCGGAGCAGGGGGTGCGCTATTACGGGGAAGCGGCGCGCAGCCGCGGCGTGGCCGTGGTGAGCGCCATCTCTTCCTACTCCCGCCATACGGTGGCGTACCTGGAACACCTGGCGCAAAAGACCAGGGTGTTGTGGTCGCCGAACATCACCATCGGCATCAACTTCCTCATCATAGCGGCGAGGATACTCAAGAGCATCGCTCCATACACGGACATCGAGGTGGTAGAGGAACATTTCAAGGCAAAGCCCGAGGTCTCGGGGACAGCGAGAAAGATCGCCTCATCGCTCGGGCTCGAGGAAGAGACCATCAAGACGGTGCGGGCCGGCGGCATCATCGGCGTGCACGAGATCCTTTTCGGCTTTCCCTACCAGACGGTGCGCCTGAAGCATGAGTCAATTACCCGCGAGGCCTTCGGCAACGGCGTGCTCTTCGCTGCAAAGCACCTGCACGACAAGGCCGTCGGACTCTACAGCATGGAGGATCTCATGCTTCCCTATTTCAACGCGGGATCGGCCCAGGCGGCGTAGGGGGCGGACCGCAGCGAGGCTCCCATGAAGAAGGTGGTAACCAATAAATCACTGAAATCGCTAAGGCTGTCATTGAGGTTCATCGTCCCTCTGGCGGCAGTGCTCGGGCTCGTCGCGATCGCGGTGGTGCCGCTCGTCGACCGGCTCACCATGCACTGGTTCGTGCGCGACATGGACATAAGGTCGCGCCTGATCGCGAACACGCTCCACGATCAACTGGTGGAGCTCCTGCAACAGAAAAACCGCGTCAAGATCAACGCCCTCCTGAGCAGGGCGGTGCAGGACGAGCGCCTGCTGGCCCTGGGCTACTGTGACCGCAACGGCAAGCTCCTTTACCGGACCCCGTCTTTCCCCGAGTCGCTGGGATGCCCGCTCCCTACCCACACCGGGGAAAAGGGTGAGTTGCTCAAGCTCCCGCAGGGGGCGGTACACGTCGCGGTGCACGCGGTGGGGGTGCCGGGTCCCCAGGCGGGGTCGCTCATCCTCGTGCACGACATGAGCTTCGTGGAGCGCAGGAGCGAGGACACCCGCACCTACATCATCGCCTTCTTCGCGCTCCTGGGAGTGGTAATTTCTGCCATCACCGTCTTCGTCGCCCACCTTAGCTGGCGCGGCTGGCTCGACGGGGTGCGGGCGATGCTGCGGGGGGAGGGGATCGTGAAACCCTTTGCGCGGCCGGCGGTGCACCCGGAGCTGCAGCCGCTGGTCGGGGACCTGCGGGCCCTGCTTGCCGCCATGGACCGCGAGCGCCGCTTTGCCGACGACGCCACCATCAGCTGGAGCCCGGACGGTCTGCGGGCCCTGTTGCACAAGGAGCTGACCGGAGAGCGCATCATCGTGGTTTCCAACCGCGAACCCTACATCCATAGCAAGAAGGGGGAGGGGATCGAGGTGCACCGTCCCGCGAGCGGTCTGGTGACCGCGGTGGAGCCGGTGATGCGCGCCTGCTCCGGGACCTGGATCGCCCACGGCAGCGGCAGCGCAGACCGCATGGTAACGGACCGGCAAGACCGGGTCAGGGTCCCGCCGGAGCGTCCCGAGTACACCTTGCGGCGCATCTGGCTCACCAAGGAGGAGGAAAACGGCTACTACTACGGCTTTGCCAACGAGGGACTGTGGCCCCTTTGTCACATAGCCCACGTCCGACCGATCTTCCGCTCCGGCGATTGGGAGCAGTACGTGAAGGTGAATCAGCGCTTCGCCGACGCCGTGGTGCGGGAGGCCGACAGCGACAACCCGGTAGTGCTGGTCCAGGACTACCATTTCGCGCTCCTGCCGGGGATGATCCGCAAGGCGCTTCCCAAGGCGACCGTGATCACCTTCTGGCACATCCCCTGGCCCAACCCGGAGTCCTTCGGGATCTGTCCCTGGCGCGAGGAACTGCTGCGCGGGATGCTCGGTTCCACCATCATGGGGTTTCATACCCCGTTCCACCGCAAGAACTTCCTCGAGACGGTGGACCGCTACCTGGAGACCCGCATCGAGCACGAGTCCTCCACGGTTTGCCGGGAAGGGAACCTGACCAAGGTGGAGAGCTATCCCATATCGATCCAGTGGCCGTCTCCCTGGCAGGATACCCAGCCGTCGGTGACGGCGTGCCGGGATGAGTTGCGCAGGGAGCTCGGCATGCCGTCGACGCACCTTGTCGGCATCGGTGTGGACCGCCTCGATTACACGAAGGGGATACTGGAGCGCTTCCGGGCCGTCGAAAAGCTTTTCGAGCTGCATCCCGAGATGATCGGTTCCTTCACCTTCATCCAGATCGCCGCCCCCTCGCGCTCGGCGCTGGAGGAGTACCAGTCCTTCGACGCCCGGGTGCACGCCCTGGCGCAGCGCATAAACCAGCGCTTTTCACAGGGGGAGTGGCTCCCCATCCTGCTGAAGGCCGAACACCACGAGCCGGAGGCGGTAAACCGCTACTACCGGGGCGCCGACGTCTGCCTGGTGACGAGCCTCCACGACGGGATGAACCTCGTCGCCAAGGAGTTCGTGGCCGCAAGAGACGACGAGCAGGGGGTGCTGGTCCTAAGCCAGTTCACCGGCGCCGCCCACGAGCTGCACGAGGCACTCGTGGTCAACCCATACCACATAGAACAGACGGCCGAGAGCATATTCCGCGCCCTCACCATGCCCCCATTCGAACAGGGGGAGAGGATGCGCAGCATGCGGGCCCTCGTGCGTGACTTCAACGTGTACCGCTGGGCCGGACGGATGCTCCTCGACGCGGCCCGCGTGCGTCAGCGCGAGAAACTCTCGGCCCTCATCAGGAGAGAGCAGTAGATGCCCACGTATCTTTTTCAATCACAGGAACTCGCCGCGTTTGCACGCCACGTGGCGCCCGACACCCTTTTCGCCTTCGATCTGGACGGGACCCTCGCCCCCATCGTCAGCGAGTTCAACGAAGCCAAGGTCGCCAAACCGGTGCGCAGCGCGCTGCAGCGCCTGAGCGGGCTTGCAAGGGTTGCCGTCATCACCGGCAGGTCTCGCCAGGACGCCATCGGCATATTGGGATTCGAGCCGCACATGGTGATCGGAAACCACGGCGCAGAGTGGCCGGGCCAGGAGAGAGGGCGGCGCTGGGAGCTGGTCCAGATTTGCCTGAAGTGGCGTGACCGGCTGCACACGGCCCTTTTCTACGAGCCTGGCGTCGAGATCGAATTCAAGGGTGAGTCGCTAAGCCTGCATTACCGGAAGAGCCCGGACCCGGAAGGCGCACTTGCCATGATCAACGCAGCGATTGACGACCTTGAGCCGCGGCCGCGCACCATCGGCGGGAAGTATGTGGTCAACGTGGTTCCCACGGGGGCCTTCGGCAAGGGGGAAGCGCTCGCGGCCGCCATGGAGGAACTCGGGTGCAGCAGGGCGATCTATTTCGGCGACGACGAGACCGACGAGGATGTCTTCCGGCTCGGCCGCGGCGACGTCTTCGGCGTTCACGTCGGCAGGAACGATCTATCGGCGGCGGCTTACTACCTCAACCAGCAGTCCGAGATACTGGGGCTGCTTTACTCTATGGTCGGCATCCTGGAAACGTGTTGCGAGAGCGGCCGTCAGTGCGCCGACGGCTGAAAGGGTGACCAAAACGGGAGGGAATATGGCTATGCAGGTGGAAATTTTCAAGAAATCACTGGTGCAGCATGATCCCGATGCGAGGCAGGCCTGTTTGGTGCTGCTTGATTCGGAGGACGCCATGGATGCCGTCGGGCATCTGGAACTGCTCGCCGGGTCGCGCGGGTACACGAGGCTGAGTGCACGCGTCCCCGCGGCTCAAGCCATGCACTTCGTAGCCGCCGGCTACCATCTTGAAGCGGCCATCCCCCATTTCTACGGGGAAGGGGGGACGGCCTGCTTCCTCGCCAGGGAGTTGGGCGAACCGGCGGACCAGGAGCGCATGCCGCTGCTGCTGAAAAGGGTCCTGTCCGCCGCCGAGACGCAGCATCTCTCCGGGGCGGTGCCGCTGCCCGAAGGGGGGATACTGCGACTTGCCGAGGTTGGCGACATCGGAGAGGTGGCCCTCTTCTATCGAGACATCAAAGCGGCAAAGGGAGCCGCAATAGACGATCCCCTCTTTCTCGACAACGTGCTGGGCCGCGGAGACCAGTTCCTCGGGTTATGGGTGGAAGGAGCCCTGGTCGCTGCCTGTGCGGCAATCCACGACGCCCCGTCCGGTACCGCAGAGCTCGCGCACTTCGCCATCCAGCCGGAACACCGGGGAAAGGGACTTGCCCTGTTGTTGCTGCAGCGCATGGGGGAGATCCTGGCTGCGCGTGGAACTAGGCTCTTGTGGTCGTCGGTGCGCGCCTACACGCCCGGCATCAACATAACCTTCGCCAGGGGAGGATATCGCTTCGGGGGGACCCTCACCAACAGTACCTGCATCTACGGCGCGCCGGAGAGCGTGAACGTCTGGTACAAGCTGCTGGGAGATGACCCGGCGACAGCCTGGAGCTCGCTCTTCCAGGGAGCATAGCTGCTGATTGGATAACGCTATTAGCGAACTGGCGGATGGCTTCTTTGAGAGTTCATGCGAACTTTAGCTGAGGAAGTCCCGGGCGGTGGTATGCTTTAACCTATTTCACACAAGGAGGTTCTTATGAGAACAAGAAGCGTCTCCGTAGTTGTGACATCTCTGCTCGCCTTAACCATCACCGCTTCAGCCTATGCCGCACCTTGGCAAGGGTGGCGCGGCAGCGGGGGATGGGGGATGAACGGCGCCTACCAGCGGCTCTACGACCCGGCGAAGGTGGAGACCGTGGCCGGCGAAGTGGTGAGGGTCGAGGTCATGTCGGCAAGGAAGGGCCCGGGCAACGGCGTGCATCTCCAGTTGAAGACCGATCAGGGGACCATCCCGGTGCATCTCGGACCGGCGTGGTTCGTGGAACGTCTCGACACGAAGATCGAAAAGGGGGACCGGGTGGAAGTCAAGGGGGCTCGGGTCAGTTTCGACGGGAAGCCCGCCATCATCGCGGCGGAGGTCAAAAAGGGGGACGCGGTCCTGCAACTGCGCGACGCGGCGGGGGTCCCCGTTTGGGCCGGCTGGCGCTGGTGATGAAAAGCCATCGATGGTGAAAAGGAGGCGCCTTGTGCAGCGCCTCCTTTTTTTTCTCAACTCAAGCGGTCACCCTACCGTTTGGACTTCCGCTTGTTCCCCTTCTTCGAAGCTCTTTTGGAACTCCCTTTTTTCTTCTTTGTCTTGGAAACCGCTTTGGAGCTCCCCTTTTTCTTCTTCGAGGACTTGCTGACTTTCGCCTTTTTTTCCGAGTATTTCTTCGCTGGTGCGCTTAGCTTGCTCCAAAGCTCCACCGGTTCCATCAGGTCCGGATCCGCTTTTCTCGCCGCGGCGAAAGCCTCCCTCGCCTTGTCGCGGTCCCCTTCCTTCAGGTAGAGCTTGCCCAGCGCGTTCAGGGCCCGGGCATGGTCCGGCTTCAGCTTCAATGCCGCGTCGAACTGCTGCAGGGCCTTTTCGTCTTCGCGCTTGAAGGCGTAGATCACCCCCAGGCGGTACTGGCTGTCAGCGCTCTGCGGGTTCAGCTGCGCGTCCTCCTCGAGGAGGGAGGTCACCTGGTCGTACTTCTTCTGCTTCACCGACAAGGAGATGAGCGCGTCCCTTGCCTGCGCGTTCCTCGGGTCGAGTTTCAGCACCTCGTGCAGGTGCTGCTCGGCCTGCTCGGGCTGCCTCAGGCGCAGGAACAGGAAGGCGATGCTGCGGTGCGCCTCGCTGTTCGCGGGGTCCAGGGCGAGCGCCTTTTCGTAGGAGCCGACCGCGTCCTTGTAGGTACGCCGCTTTTCCTGCAGCCGCGCTAGTTTCAGGTAGTTCAGCGGGTTGTCCGCCTGCCGCGAGATGAGGTCCTGATAGGCCCGGATCGCTTCTTCAAGGTCGCCGCGCAGGGCGTAGATGTCGGCAAGCCGCCTGCGGGCGTCGCCATTGGCCGGATCGAGCCTGAGCGACGCGCTGAAGTTGCGAACCGCCTCGTCAAGGTCCCCCTTGCGCTCGTAGAGGGTGCCCAGGTGGTAACGCACCCGCCCGGAGTCCTCCTTCCTGCGCAGGGCATCCTCATAGGCAGCGATCGCCTCGGCGTCGTGGCCGGCGGCCAGTTCGGCGTCGCCCAGTTTTTCGCGCACACCGGCGGCATCGGGATTTTTCACCAGCATGGCGCGATATTCGGTCGCCGCGAGGGCGAACTCGCCTTCGTCCTCGTATTTGGCCGCCCGCTTCAGGTGGTCGGCGAGCGTGTCGGCGCGCTTCACGCCGGAACGCGCGTATTCCTTGGCGGCTTCGTCGCGTTTCCCGGAGAGTTCCAGCAGTTGGGCCAGCCGGAAATGGTAGCTGGCGTTGTCGGGGGCTGCGGCGATCGCCTGGCGCAGATGTGCCGCAGCCTGTATGTAGTCATTGCGCTCCTGGTACAGGGTGGCCAGTTCGAGATGGACCGTGGCGTTCCCCGCCTGCAGGCGGAGCGCGTCCTGAAGGGCCTCCAGGGCATGGTCCTGGTCGCCGAGGCCGCGGTAGCTGCGGGCGATACCGAGGTACAGGCTCGCATCGTCGGGCAAGGAGGGTTGGACCTGGCGGTACTGGCTGAGGGCCAGGGCGTAAAGTTTGGCGTCCAGGAAGATGTCGGCGAGCGCCCGTGCGTAGCGCGGCTCTTTGGTTTGCCGCGCCGCTTCGAAGAGGGCGACCGAAGCCTCCTCGCGGTTGCCTTTCGCCATGAGCAAAAGGCCGAGGCGCCCCTTCGCCTGCAAAAGGAGCGGATCCTTGGCGAGGGCGTCCCGGTAGGCAGTTACGGCACCGTCGCTGTCGCGGGCCGCTTCCATGGAAATCCCCTTCAGGTAAAGCGGCGCCCCTCCGTCGGGGCAGAGGGCGCGGACCTTGTGCTCCGCTTCCGCCCGCTCGGAGGCGGCACTCTCCGGGGTGATCTTTTCTATCGTTTCGCGTGCTTCCGTGCACTTGTCCTTGCCTCCCCAGGTAAAACCGCAGGAAAGAAAGGCGATAAGGACGAGGGCGGCGCGCAAGGCACGGCCAGTTGACTTACTTTTCATTGACACACCTTTTAATGCTGAAAGAGCCGTTGCCGTCCCCCGGCTTATTGGTTCTGCGGCAAGCTCTGTGAAGGTATTAAAAGTTTCCACGAAGCGCTGCGCTT
>MTLC01001061.1_pt1 | contig 12933 bp, 12 predicted proteins | sample 1982451 | NCBI WGS metagenome assembly MTLC01 (sample SAMN05710165, study PRJNA340218) | biofilm metagenome | isolation source: sample SPH anode biofilm adapted to +100 mV | place: USA | collected 2012-02-03 | reverse complement strand
TTCTCCTCTTATGCCTCTCCCTATCCTCTCCCTATCCTCTCCCTATCCTCTCTCTATCCTCTCTCTATAAACTCGTGTAAGATAAGGACAATATAGGTAGAGGATATAGAGGGGGTATAGAGGGGGTATAGAGGAGATATTGAGAGAGAGTCGAGAGAGAGTTGAGAATAGAGATGAGAGATCCCTTTAGAGTACCCCACAGGCATTTTGGAACAATATTTGGCGGTGAAACTCCCTAGAGAATTGGAATATGACTATTTGTGGCTGGCAGGAGAGATCAGGAGGAGCGTTTTACTGAACAAGAGCTGATTAAACAGTCAGCCTTACCATGGCGGGAGGTACAACGATTATTGATTAATCTATTGCTACTGTCGTTGGTGGAGTATAGTTATAAAAATGGGGAGTTTGTTTATACGATGTTACAGTAGTTTTTTGGCTAAGCGCTCTTCAGCGGTTCGAATGATATATTCAAGTTGATTAAGACCTTGGTTGGTAAGGGCATATTTGTGATCTTTCAGAAATGTAATGATCTCTTGACATTCAATAACAACTGAATTATCAAGTTCGACAATTTCGTCAGGTAGAAGATGGTTTAATCTTGAGATACGATCACCAATAATGTTAAGTAGTTCAGTTTTGTTGGAAAAGTACTCTGTTGTCATGGCTTATCGGATGTTAAAAATTGGGTAAAGCCCCGGGAAGTTCGATTGTAAAACGAGCCCATTTACCGGGTTCACTCTCAGCTAAGATAGTGCCTTTGTGTTGTTGTACAATCCACCAGGTAAGATATAGACCTAATCCGGTACCTTTTCTATCCTCGTAACCGGGTTGTTGTAGCCTTGAGAATCTTTGGAAAAGCCTCTTTTGTTGATCAGAATTAAAACCAAGACCTTCGTTTTGAACAGTGAACTTTAGCTTTGAGCCGGTAATAGTCAGATTAACATCAATTTTTGCTCCGTGAGAACTGTATTTGGCGGCATTATCAAGAATATTGATAACTGCAATTCTCATTAGATTAATGTCGAGTGGTAGTGATATATCAGTTTTGGGTAAGGTTATATTTAGAATGAAGGTATCGTTATTTAGCCTTGCCGAGACCGTATTAAAAGCCACATTAAAGATCTGGTCAATGAAGTTAATTTCGGGTTGAATATTAACCTTCATTTCTCCACTTTCTAATCTGGACAGCCCCAGGTAGTTGTTAACCATGCTGACAAGGTAATCTGAAACAGAGATTATCTTTTTTATAGTGTCTGCGGCATCTGGATCAACGCTACCCAGGTAACCTTCACAGTAGGTATGTCCTAAGGTTATAATACTGGCAAGTGGACTTTTCATTTCATGAGCTACAAATCCAAGAAGTTGCGCATAGTCTTTTCTGGTCTCTTCAAGTGTATAGATTTTCCAGATCTTTTCAATTGATTGGGCAATCCTTCCACTAATTGAACTTATAAGGCTTACATGATGGTCAGTGAAAGAAAATGGTTCAATAGCCGAAATGAAAATAAAACCTATGCGTCTCTGTTCTGCAATCAATGGAATGGTTATGCTTGAATGGATACCCTCTTCAAGCATTAAGCGAGTTGAGTTGCTTTCTGGTTTCTCGTAAAGATAGGCTTTGAGAGATGGAATAATTCTGGTTTCACGAGTTGCCAGCAGTCTGTTTAAAGAGGATTCATTTAGTGATGCAGAATAACCGGCATTCAGTCTTGTTTCGTTATAGCTGCATTTAGATAGTCTGGCGGTTACTCTTAATCCGTCTTTTTCGATGAAGCTGATACCTAAACGATCTATTTTAAAGAGTAGGTTAATCTGCTGCCATAGAAGGTCAATAAATCGCTCAATGCCATCGCAACCAGGAAGCTGACGGTCAAGATTATCAAGAATGATTGATTCATCAGCGGTGAAAACCCCATCATCTTGTGCCGAAATGAATATACAAGGATTGTTTGAGATCTTGTTATTTGAGTTTGTTTCCATGGAGTTCTCTCTTGAATTCTTAAAAAGGAATAGTGATTTTTAGTCTTCCATATCGGTGCCATCGCTGGTTTGTAAACTCCGGACTATTGATAATAGCTGCAAATTCAGCAGAATACTTCTTGAAACTAATTGTTAGGCCGGCTTCTGCTCTAAATCGAATTCTATAGAGCGAAGAGTCGGGAATAACGTAGGGGCTGTCATGATTGAACATTCCCCCTTGAAGGGTAGCATCATAAATAGTTGTGACCGCATCAGCTTTAGCATTTATCTGATAGGTGAAGTAGGTCAAAAAAGGCTGTTTAGGCGAAAAATGCTGTTTTACCGGATAATAAGCGCTGAAGTAATCATCATGATTAGTGTAGATGTAACTTAGACCAAAAGCTGCACCAGTATACATGGTTCCAATTAAAACCTGTCCGTTTCCGATCAGCTGATGTCCGTACGATGAAAAGATTCCTTTCTCTGCCTTTGCTGAATAATTGATTAATATGTCATCAGCAATCTGGTTTTGCCATCCTAAAGGCCTTTTAGCTTCACCATGCAGATAGCTTTGAATTGATCTTCCTTGTGCTGCATCCCCAATGATTCCCAAATCCCATTCGTCAGTAAAACGAAGACTTCGAAATTCCTGATTAAATACTCTGTAGCTCCCAATGTAGAGAGTGGAGGCAAATGGTCTGTCACCAACTTGTATATCGGGTCTTACAGGATAAATCGGCGTAAACATGGTCTGGATTAATTTCATTCCATATAGCTGCTCCCCCTCCTTGCCGATTGGTATAAAGAGGTATCTCAATGGCGACTTTCTCCAAACGGGAGATATTAAATCGAAAATAACTCCATTTGAATAATAATAGTCAGTTCCCAGAAATATATCATTCTCAATACCGATATTGAGTAGACTTAAATTAGAGAGGTTTGATTTTCCTGGTGTCTCAGGGAATAAGCGAAATTGGTCTTTAATCTGTTCCTTTTTGCCTGAAAGAGTGTGGTCTTTCGCTTCCATTGCATTTAATAGTAGGTATTCTCTGTCTTGAGGAATACTCTCTGTTTGGTCAACTACAATAGTCTTAGCGATCTCCTTTCTCGATGTCTGATGTTTCTGACTTAATGGCTCAGTTTCCTTTTTTTGTTCATCAGGGAGTATGACACCCATTAGCATTAAGGCTGAACGCTTCGAAGCCTTGTCATTGGTTAGTAGAGTTGTAAGCCCATTTTTATCGATAAAGATAGCACCCCAAGGCTTTTTAAACTCTTTAATGCTAATCTCGCTTTTTATGGCACTTCCCTTTACAGATAGAAAATCGGAATTGGTGGTAATGTATTTAATTCCTAAGCTATCTAACTCGGTTCTTAGTTGAAAAAATCCTGCAGTAATACTGTCTCTGTCTCTATAGAACTGTTCCGGATTTAGCCTGAGTAGAGAATCCTCTATTATTGGAGATGGGTTGAAAAAAATCACGACAGGTCCTGTGATGTCCTGAGTTTTCTTTTCTGCTTCTTTGTTTTTTTCCGGATCGCATGATGCGAGTAAAAGATACAGAAGAGAAAATAGTATAGCTGACCCTTTTTTCAATTGATGTGTAAGTGGGGATAGTTTGTTAGTGCAAAGATAAATTTTTATATGGGCAATCAAATTCAATGGATGATTTATAGGTGACATTATAGTTTCAAAAGCGGACAAGCACTGAAAAAAATGGGACAAACTTAAGCATGAATTCTCTTAACCTTACTTCCGAATTGAATTATATCGCCTCTCTTTAGATGTAAGTATTTGTTATTCAATATATAAAAATATTTCTGAATTAGTGATATAGTTTGGCACAGAAAATGTATTATACATGATGTCTTCGAGACTAAAGCGAAAAAAGAAAACGCAGAGGTAGAGAGAAGACGGTTGTTCTTAGAACAATTAAAGATTTTTTTCTCTTGTTGTTTGTTGGTTTTTGGTTAACAATTTCATTTGGTTAAGACGAAATCAGGGGTCCCCGGGAGGGCACTCCTGATTTGCATTTTTGCCCTATTGTAATTCGTTTAGTTAGGAGTAGTTCAATTGCTGTGAAGAGGCGAGGTGGTGGGTTTGGTTTATATGGAATCATGGAGTTAACTCGATTCAAGATTCAAGGATTCAAGGATTCAAGGATTCAAGGATTATATTGGGTATATATCAAAGAGGTTTAAAGGGCATAAGAAATTTAGATTAGTTACCTTTGAGGAAAAAACCAATATGTCACAATTAAGAATATTAGGACTTCGTATTGATAAGCCTGCAGATCGCGCTTTAGCTCTTCAACAAGTTTTTGGAAAGTTTGGTTGTTCTATTCGTACTCGATTAGGATTACACACGCCCGATGAAGAAGATGAAGATAGAAGGGGAGTGATTATTTTAGAGCTTGCCGGTGATCTTGATGAAATGGATAAACTTGAGTCTCAACTTGAGTCGATTGAGGGTGTAGAGGTACGTAAGATGATTTTTGAATAGTTTATATGGCGAGACTCTTCCTAAGGTTAGCATATGATGGAACAAAGTATCATGGTTGGCAAATGCAGCCCAATGGTACTACTGTTCAACAAGTCATGATTACTGAAATGCAGAAACTTCTGCAACAACCTGTCAGTCTGACTGGATGTGGAAGGACAGATACTGGTGTTCATGCTCGGGATTTTTATGCTCACTTTGATTCAGGTCATAAATTAATTAATGACCCTGATGAGTTCGTCCGCCGCTTAAATAGAATGCTACCTGGTGATGTTGTCGTCTATGAGGGATATCCCGTTGCTGATCATTGTAATAGCCGCTTTGATGCAATTAGCAGAACCTATAAGTACTATACTAGTTGTGCAAAGAATCCTTTTGAGAGGAGTTGGGTTGTAAGGCTTAATAGAGTACCTGATATCGGAGCGATGAATAGTGCTGCAGCAGTGCTATTTGAGTTTATTGATTTTACCAGTTTTAGCAAACTGCATACTCAAACAGCAACGAACAATTGTAAGATTTCTGAGGCTCATTGGGATATAGAGGGTGATAAGATTATCTTTACTATTACAGCCGACCGGTTCTTAAGGAATATGGTTCGTGCCATTGTTGGAACTCTTTTGGAGGTCGGATATGGAAAGGAGTCTGTCGAGTCATTCAGGAGAATAATCGAGAAACAAGATAGGTGTCATGCAGGTATGTCTGTACCTGCTCATGGTCTGTTCTTAGAGAGGGTACAGTATCCGGAAGGTTATTTTAAACTATAGCTGAAGGTTATTTCAAACTAAAGTTATTTGGTTGATGATTTTAAAAATTCATTAACCTCTTCAATAGTGCCATCAACCGGCATTGGTGTTAGCCCTAGAATCTTTGCAATCAGAGGGTATAGACAGACATTCTGAATGGATTTCCCGTAGTAGCCCTGTTTAAATGCAGGACCAGTTGCAATGAAAAGACCGTGCATGTTCAGATTTGCATTGTCAAATCCATGAGCTCCTTTATATTTGAATTTGTCTTCCTTTGTTCCGACATTCCATGCGCTATCTGCAAGAACAACAATATCCCCAATTCGAGGATTTGTTCCGAAGTGTAGTCGGGATGGTACATCAAGTCTTTTCCAAGCTTGGATGTGTGCAACGCCTGATAGTTTTAACAGGGCACTGTCAACGTAGCCTTTTTTGATGTTAAGGCCAATAGTTGGACTACTCCCGTTTACTGAAACAATCCAATCTTTTGGAATATAGTCATCAACACGAACTGAACGATCGGCACTTACGTCTTCCATACCATGATCACTTGTGAAAATAATATTGACACTATCAGCAATCGGAAGTTGCTTTATTCTATTAACTAATACTCCGGCAAGAGAATCCAGAAGGTGAACCATATCCCCGGTCTCTTTACTGATAGGTCCATAGTGATGACTTATTTCATCCGGTTCGGGCATATAAAAAGTAATCAATCTTGGTCGCTTCTCAATAGGTAGGCTTAGCCAGTATATCACCGTATCGATTCTTTGGCTGAAAGGAAACTTGTGATCATAAAGTTTCCAGTAGTTTGGTTGATATCCTTTGATTTTAGTTTCTGAGCCAACCCAGAAATAGGAGGCAGTGATAAGTCCTTGTTTTTGTGCGGTAGTCCATATAGGCTCACCGTCGTAAAACTGCCCATTCTCAACCGATTTTCTGTCTCCAACTTTGTAATTTAATCCAAGTTCAGGAGCAAAAAAGTTATTTAATACTATACCATGATGGTCAGGATAAAGGCCAGTAGCCATGGCGTAGTGATTTGGAAATGTAACAGTAGGGAATGAGGAGATAAAGCTTTTTGCTCTGACACCTGATTCAGCAATTTTTTTAAGCTCGGTTGTCTTGTAAATTTCAGGATAGTCATATCTGAATGCATCCATGGATAGCATCACGACATATTGACCACTTTTGTGGTTTTGAGCAAATGATGATGAAATAAAAAGTGATAGAAAGGCTACAAATAGCGTTTTATGCAATCTCATTGATTATCTTTTTCTCAAAAATAGCACAAATTGCAGATAGTGCGGTTACTGCATTGTGAATCTCTTGTTAACTATTCCCGGCTGATCTAGAAAAAATTTGCATTACTTTATCAATGTAGCTCTTTGAGACGGGTATCTCGATCGATTCTGGAGCCTCAAGTTCAAGGACTAATCCCTCTTTGGTCTTACGCATCAGCTTTACAATACTGAAATTAACTATAAATGATCTATGGCATCTGATGAGATCGCTATTTGGATGGTTGTTTTCAATCTCTTTTAATGTATTGCGAATAAGTGTCTTTCGTATTCTGTTGTTGTGATTATACGCAATGCTTATGTAATTTCCTGATGCTTCGATGTATAATAATTGGTCATATTTAATGCTGAGTTGCATGATCCCCTTTTCGTCATTAAATGCTACCATGTTTCTAATGGTATCTTCAGATGGGGCACCCTCCTTAAATGCCTCAAGCTTGATTTTTTGATCCTTCCAACTAAAGTAGAGCCACTGGACGGCATACGGTAGTAGAAGAACCAGTGCAGTATTCGAAATAGAGTTTTTTATCAGGGTGTCAAAACTTCGTTTATCATTAAGGATTAGATCTTCAAATAAACTATAGAAAATGGCCATGAATAATATCTCTGCGAGTATCCATATAATGAATTGGAAGAGGGAAATAGGGTGCCGTTTGCTATATTGGTACATTATTATTCTGCTAATAACCACTACTAATACACCTGTAAGTATAACCAAGCTTGAGTAGAAGAAGAGTTCCAGTCGGGTCACTTTATACCACGATTCAACCCCAAAAGGTGCATAAATATTGATAAATACCAGTGCGAAAAGAGCAGTAAAAACAATCAACCGGGTAATGTTCCCAATTGTGGTGTGATATGCAGGTAATGGTCGCCGAAGATCTACCATGAGTTGTGTTATAAGACTAGGTAAAATTAAGATAGAATTTTCGATTGTGTGTCTGTTTTAGGAGAATGGGTTTATCCCTGTATTCTTTTTTTCGTCCCGCTAATGCTGTTTTCGTCCCTAAACCCTTTGCTGTATGTCATTTTTGTGAAGGCAATGTAAGTAAGCTTTTCTTTTGTGTGAAATAAGCAAAGTTGAGAAAAGCTTTATTGAGGATTTAAAATTATCAAAGATGAAATATAGTGAGTGGGTTTCGATGTCAAAGTCAATTTTATCAGATAGCGGTGAATCGAGTATTAGCACTACTGATATGCGCATTACATGGCACTCTTTTAAGTCGGATAGTCGTATAGTAGAGCAGGAGCAAAACGATGATCAGGTGGCTCGGATTCTTGGCGTCAGAGATGAGGATTATCTCGCAAATGCTGAGTTTAATTTTCCTGTGGTATGGCCATCGTCAAAGCGTGTTTATAATAGGGTCGTGCTATTGCTCCACGGACTGAATGAGCGTTCATGGGATAAATACTGGAGCTGGGCTTTGGCGTTAAGTGAGGGTTTAAATGCGCCTATATTGTTGTTCCCAATGTCGTTTCACATGAATAGAGGCCCCTCAGGATGGGGTAATCCAAGGCAAATGATGGGGTGGCTTAGTTCTGAAGATGATAAAAAGGGGACACAGATGACCTCATCGCTTAATATTGCCTTGAGTCAACGGCTTCTACAAAGACCTCTTAGGTTTTTTGAGAGTGGACGACAGACTGCCTTTGATCTCAGACAGTTAATTGCGAGAATAGAATCCGGTAGGTTTGAAGGGTTAGCTAAAGATACAAAGGTTGATGTCTTCGCTTACAGCATTGGAGCCTTTCTTGCTCAGATTATGTTGATTGGTGGACGAGGTGCCTTTTTGCCCGATGCGAGGTATTTCCTTTTTTGCGGAGGTTCGCTGTTTACTGATATGAACGGTGTCTCTAAGTTTATCATGAATAAACCCGCCTTTGAACATATCTATTCCTATTATAATCGTCAAATGGAGTATGAGATGGTTCATCAGACTCCATTAGGTCAATTCTTTCTTAATGATGAGTTGGGTAAAGCCTTTAATGCTATGATTAACTGGCATAGAAATCCAAGACTTTTAGAATCAGTTTTTCATGAAGGGGCTAAACGGATAAAAGCTATTGGCTTAAAACGGGATCAGGTAATCCCTTCAAAGGCTATCTTTAATAATCTGGTTCGTCGGCAAGCGGCACATCCTGTAGTTTCAGAGATGGATTTTCCGTTTGCGTATAGTCATGAAAATCCATTTCCAATAATGAAGGAGGCTAATGATTCAGTTGATACGGCATTTAATGCGGTTTTTAGTGAAGCAATCTCCTGGCTTAAGTAAGGCGGGCTGGTCTTGCCTTTCTGATGAGGGCTTGAAGAAGCAACATGACGGTTATAGTAGACGGTATGATGTGAATCCCTTCAAAAGAGGCCATCTTAACAGAAGGATCAGGATGACTATTATAGAAAGTCGGTTGAAGCCTGAATTGGGATGATCTTTTCGACTTTGTGGAGTTTTAGGTGTTGTTTAATGATTTGACGTGCATCGCGGTTGTCGTTCATTGGTTTGATGCAGTTAATCAGGTCATCAGTAGATAATCCTTCTGTAGTATTAATAAACCCAAAGCCTTTATAGGTTGAGTTTTGAATTAAGACCACGCTTCTCTCGTCAAAACTTCTGCCTTTGTCGATGATTAGAAAAGAATCATGATCAAAAAGAAATGGTTCAATGGCCGATCTGGCGCGCTGATTGTATGACTCGGCTGGTTCTTCTCCGATACAAGCACCATGACATTGGTTTAAAGTGTAGTGAAAGCAGGCTCCTTTTGTGTTGTAAAGGTTGCAGAGGCGTTGACATAGGTTAAAACTCTCAGCCATTCTGAAGAGTTCGTTTCGCCCTTGTGTTTTTGTTGTAAAAGAGGTTATAGGGTTATCTCCTGCCTTAATTCTTTTAATATCGAAATGGATATAGCCGTTGACATCCGATTGGGCAAAGAGTCCCCAACTGAAGCTTGTGCGACGTTGGGCACGGTTGTAAACGGGCAGAAGACGTTTTATTTCGGCTGATTCAAGTAAGAGGGCAATTAGTTCACTACCGGTCAGCTCGTAAGAAATATCCGATATATTGGCATTCATCTCAACCGCCTTTCGTGTGGTTGGATTGCTAAGGTGTTGAATTATACGATCTTTAATATTGAGGCTTTTGCCAGTATATATTACATCGCCGGCTTGATTGTGCAGGTAATAGACTCCGGTTTCTTCTGGTAGAGCCATTAGTATCTCTGGGTCAAATCCGGTTGCTAGTCCTTTGAATGATCTGGTCTCCTCTTCTGGTTGGAGTGAGAGTAACAGTTCGAAGAGTTTGACAGTAGCGAAAGCATCGCCTGCAGCACGGTGACGTGATTCTATCGGTATATTGAGTGATGAACAGAGATTTCCCAGACTGTATGAGGGAAGACCGGGTATTAGTTTACGACTTAATCTAACGGTACAGAGTCTATTTCTGGAATAGTTGTAAGCCAAACGAGCAAACTCTGTTTTGATGAAATTGTAATCGAATGCCGCATTGTGTGCCACAAAAGTACAGCCCTCGGTTATCTCTACAATTTTCTTGGCTATTTCGCAGAACAGAGGAGCCTTCTCGACCATCTTGTCACTTATACCAGTAAGTTGAGTTATCCGCCAGGGGATTGGTCGTTCCGGGTTTACCAGAGATGTGAAAGTGTCGGTTATTTGTTTGCCATCATGTCGGTAGATGGCTATTTCGGTTATTTTCTCGCTACCAGGGTTTGTTCCGGTTGTTTCTACGTCTATGATGCAGTACATCGATGCTATAGATTGAGTTTAGTCTGAATGCTTTGGATCTCCTTGCGAAGGTTTTTTACTGTTTCAAGCAAGCTATCGTTATCATTTTTTGGTTCGGGTAGCTCTTGGCTTATAAAGTTCACAAATTTCCATATTTCTTTGATATCATTAACATGTACTGTGTAAGGATCGTAGACGGGGTTTAGTGAATGTAGAGTGATCCTTCCATTAATGTTGATGGTGTTTTCTACCACTTTGAAAACGATACCGTCATCATTGGTGAGTATTATATAGGCGTGACGGTTCCTGATGCTATTCCAGTCGTGAACGTATTCAGCGGTGATATATGCGCCATCGGGGATTGGAAGCATTGAGTCTCCACTGATTTGAAATGTTCTGTATTTCTTCTCACGGGATAGGAAGGGAAGGTGAAATGCTGGTAGAATGCTTATGTATTCGGGGTCAGCATAGCCTGTCCGATAGCCTGCTTTTGCTTTTTCTGTTACTAACTCAATGTTTTCATGGTTATCGGGTGTTATGGTTGTGGCAAGTACCCTCAGTTGTCCTCCTTTTATATAGACATCATAACCTCTTTCTAATTGAGATAACTGGTTTTCAGTGAATTGAGAGAGGTCGGTTTTTACCAGTGTATCAATGGCAATCTCGAAATATTTAGAGAAAGAGATTAGTACTTCCAGGCCTGGTTCAGCTATTCCATTCTCATACCCGCTGAGTGTTGATCGTTTAAGATCGATTGCCGAGGCCACATCATCTTGGGTTCTTCTCTTTCTTTTTCTAAGCAGTTTAATGTTTGAAGCAAAGTACATTGTATGATAGTTTAGAGGTGTTTTTACTGAAAAATATAGAATAAGGCTTGTGTTTATTTGCTTGTTTGATTAAATTGTAATCTGAAAAATGATTAAAATTTAGTCAAATATACTATATGTCGGATATCTTGTCAAGTTTTTTTAAAAAAAATGGGAGGTTACTACGATGATTGAGAATAACGAGGTTAAGGATAGTGAGATTGAGGACAATGATCGTCGCACGGTAGTACACATGGATATGGACACTTTTTTTGTTTCTGTGGAGCGGCTACAGAATAGTAAGTTGAAAGGGGTGCCAGTGGTTATCGGAGGGGGTTCTGACAGGGGTGTTGTTTCGAGTTGTAGTTATGAGGCTCGGACATTTGGGATTCATTCAGCGATGCCAATGCGGGTTGCCAGAGTGCTTTGTCCCGATGCTGTGGTTATTCGGGGAGATATGGAACTTTATAGTCGATATTCCCGAATGGTGACCGATATTATTGCAGAGCGAGCTCCTGTATTTGAGAAGGCATCAATTGATGAGCATTATTTGGATATAACGGGTATGGATCGTTTTTTTGGGTCGCAGAAGTGGGCTCATGAGTTACGTGATCAGATTATTAAGGAGACGGGTTTGCCTATATCGGCGGGCTTATCGGTTAATAAGGTGGTCTCGAAGATTGCGACGGGGGAGGCAAAGCCCAATGGGGAGAGGTGGGTTGAGCGTCCGTTAATTCGTCCTTTTCTTGATCCGCTTTCTATTCGTAAGATTCCAATGGTTGGGGAGAAGGGGTATCAGCTATTACGGTCGATGGGGGTTGCTAATATTGGTACTCTGCGACGAATTCCTCAGGATATGATGTTTCGTGTGATGGGTAAGAATGGCGTTGTGTTATGGAAGAGGGCTAATGGGGTTGACCATACACCGGTGGCTTCTTATGGTGAGCAGAAGTCGATGAGCCATGAACATACTTTCGATGAGGATACGATAGATGTTGTGTTAATGAAGCGTATTTTGACGAGGATGGTTGAGAAGCTAGGTTACCAGCTTCGGACGGATGGGCGGGTGACTTCATGCATTACTGTCAAGATCAGATATTCTGATTTTGATACACATACATTACAACGTCATATTCCGTATACTTCGCTTGACCATCAATTGTTGGGGGTTGCCTTAGAGTTGTTTGCCCGGTTGTATCAACGGAGATTATTGGTGAGACTCATTGGGGTAAGGTTTAGTGATATGGTTGGTGGAGCTCATCAACTTCATCTGTTTGAAGATACCCCAGAGATGATTAGCCTGTATCAGTCGCTCGATCGTATTAGGCAACGCTATGGTTTGGGGGCCGTACGGCGAGGGGTTAATGTGTGAGTGGGAATGATTCCAGTTCTCTAACTAAGAAAGTCAAACCTCTTAGAGATACTTTCGTCATCATTAATTATTGACTCACAAAATTGATGTAAAGGTCTCTGAAAGGCTTAATTATACCTGGCCAAAAGAGTCCTTCACGGGATAAGAACGGGAGAAGTGCTTGTGAGGTTCGTAAAATCAATTAGTAGCCTGATGAAGATCTCTTACTTTTTAGACTCTCAAGTTATATGCGTAAGGGAGGTGCTTAATAGGTTTTGGTTATGTTCCCAAATTGTTGAATTATTGATTTTTTCCTGACTTCGACACAGGGACACCCTAATTAAAAGGCCAAAACACTTCATCAAATAATCTGGTACAAGAAGAGATTTTTGGTACTAATCACATGACAAAGACTTAAAGAGAGACTGATCATTCTTTCTTTTTAACCGCCCATCCCTTCCAAATTTCTCCTGCCAGCCCAAAAAAGTCATGCTTCCAACTCTCTGATATTCAACATCCCTAAAGCTCCCCTCTTAT
>MTLC01001447.1_pt1 | contig 12949 bp, 13 predicted proteins | sample 1982451 | NCBI WGS metagenome assembly MTLC01 (sample SAMN05710165, study PRJNA340218) | biofilm metagenome | isolation source: sample SPH anode biofilm adapted to +100 mV | place: USA | collected 2012-02-03 | reverse complement strand
ATCGGAGCTTTCGGTTCGAATTCCCTATTCTCCTTATCAAAACAGAAAGCCGCCCTTGCGGACGGCTTTCTATTTCGTGGAGAATAGGGGATTCGAACCCCTGACCTATAGATTGCGAAGCGATCCGGACTCCGCCTACAGGATTCTCCCGCCTTGTCAGGCTTTCACCTATCGTAGCTAATTCTATATCAGATCATGCGTCAGGGGCAAGGCACAATTAGCAGGACTTGGTAGAGTTTAGCAAATCTTGTCATTTTCTCAATCTCAGAGTCAGTCTCAGAGTTCTCAATCTCAGAGATAATCTCAGAGCCGATCCCTGCTTCACGGAGCATGTTTATGCTTTGACTCCCAGAAAGTCTTAAAGGGTGTACGGCCGAAGCAGGGTGGTAAGGAAGATGGTACTTTGAAGTTGTACCAATTGATAATATGCTCTTCGAGAGTCCCTTGGCTCTCGTCTGAGAGGCTCGGCTGAGACCAGATCGCCTCTAGTCGCCTCCGGTGCGCGAGAAGGTTCCTTCCCCATCGCCCTTCGAGCTGGAGCGATATCTCGTGTGCCTTCGCAAAGGCCTCGGCATCATTTGGAATCTCGAAGTATCGATCGCCGTTTCGGTCTAGGTATATCTTGCCAGGTCTGCGCTCGAACATATTGAATGTTTGTTCGACCAACTCTTCCAGCAGTCCCGTCAACGAGTCGGCTTTGTATCCGATGAAAGCAAAGGCACTCGCCTGGTCAAAGCCTAGTAGCATGGTTCGCGCTGACGGATCTCCTGCATCGTCGGATAAGCGCGCTACATAGAGAATCTCGCCTACTATGGGCTCGGTTGTGGCGGAACTTTCCGTGGAAGCCGCAAGTCGCTGGCCTTTTTTACTCAGGCCCGCCTTACGAAGATACTTGCCAATGGTAGCTTCGGAGGGACCTCCTTCAGCGGCAAGTAGTTGGTAAAGAGCCCTCCTCCCCAAATTGGGATGCTTGAGGCTCTCCTCCAGGACTTTAGCTTCACTTTCCTCTCTGGAGACTCCTCCACTTTTGGATTTCATCGTTCTCCTGATAAACCCGATCGTCAATCGCCTTAGATAGTGAAATCTAGTCAGGATGGCTGACTGCTTGCTGTGTCTGCCTAAAGTATACCACTTCACGATGACTTGTCGAGTTTTGTTTCAATAGTTGAAATTTGCCCGTGAAAAGAGGGCATTAACTATCACTCCCTTTGCTTAGTGAGCCACTGGCTCACATCTCGCATTAGGAGGACAGTATGTCCGACAAGCATGTACAGGAACAGGCGATCCCACTCCGGTTCCTGACCCTCAACGAAGTCGCCAAGCTACTTCGGCGATCAACTTCATGGGTCTATAAGCAAGCCGAGTCCGGCAAGCTCCCGTCGGTCAAGCTTGGTGGCCGCCTGATTTTCGAACTTGAGGCCATCGATGACTACATCGGCCACCATCGAAGATCTTCCACATCCACAACCAAGAAGGAGGCCGCACGTGGGTAACAATCTATTCGCTATGCTATTCGCCAATCCGGTTGGCGTCAAGAACGAAGGCCTTGCCAACGAGCAAGCAGTAGCCGCTCCATTGCCTAAAGCGCAGACGAGCGAGGGGCTCTTGGGCTACCTACTGGGTCTAGGAGAACTATCAGCCATAGTCTTCCCGAACCCGTCGCCAGAGATCAAGGCGATTCTGCCGAAAGACAGCACCCCCCACGGTGCCGATTCGATTGAAGGGGATACGCCATGAGCACCCTGTATCCAAATCGCCTCCGACCCACCAGGGTTGCCGTGGAGCTTCCACGATGTGTCGAGGCTGAGCCGTTTACCCTGGAGGCCCGGCTCAACGACGGGGGCGAGGCACCCGCCGACCACACGCCAGATCAAGCCAGGATTTCTTGGCAGCCCGTAGCCGATGAAGGTCCGTCGACGATACAGCCTTCCTTGCGCGAAGAGTTAGGTCCCGAGATCCCCAGCGCATTGACCGAGAAAGACGAACCCTCAGCGATACCTGCACCTTTAACACTGGTCCAGGATAATCATGGGCCAACCGAGCTCGTCGAGGGGGGACGCTACGAGCTCCAACGGGCCGAGGATGGCAGGATCCGGCGCATCATGCCGGTTCATTGCAGTCCGGGCAGGCTCCTGGGCGACACTGACCCGGACGTCTATTCGACTGACCTCCGGGTGATCGAGGACCTGATCCGCACCTCCCTCCGGGTGGAGGGGCTCTCGCTCTACAATGCCGGATTCGACCTTCGACGTATCCGCGACGCGAAGCTCTATGAGCAGGACCAGATCTTCGACTTCGCGACCTGGCTCAAGATCCGCGCACCAGAATTGGGAATATCGGTCAGCTTCGCGTATCGTCTCATCAACGCAGCCGATGCGCTCGATCAGCTGCTTGTTGTCACCATTCAGGGTACCTGGGGGTTGTCCCTCGACGACCTTGGCCGGAGATTCACGAAGGTTTCCTACCTCCTCACGGCCCATTATCGCAAAGTTCCCCTTGATACCCTACGCAAGCCTTTCCTTGTAGCTCCGGAGCCGGACTTCATCAACCTTTGCACGGGCCGCAAGCCCCCCACGGCGAAGGAACTCGAGACCAAGCGAGAGGCTCGTAGAATCAAGTCACCCGAGCTCGCTGGTCCTCCGCTCATGATCTCTGGCGAGGTCGAGGCCAAGGTGGTCGAGGCTCTCAAGCTCGGCCTGGTACCTAAGTTCGTCTCCCTTGACGACCCCACGGATCTGCGCAACCTCGAATTCGCGGTTCTAGCAACGAGGCGGGAATCGGCAGAGAAGGCCCTGAAGGCGCGCGCACAGGCCTATCTGGATGATCGATCGTCCATCAAGACTTACTTCCAGCTTCACACTCTCGAGGATGCCGAGCGAGTCTTCAAGGAGCACCTCGCCGACGGAATCCACAGCAGGCTTATCCTTGCCGTCTGCACGGCGAACCTCGCGGATGATGAGCGCTTAGTCGTGCAGTGGAAGGCTCGGGGTTACAAGAGGGTCCATGATTACCTCAAGAAAGCGCTCAACGTGCCGTTCGATACCTACGACTACCTTATCATTGGTAGGAATTACCTCCGCTACGAAGCGGAGATCACCTCTCGTTTCTCCGTCGAGACCGAGGTCATGTTCACGAAGCTACTCCTCCTGGACCAAGCCATCTCCCTCCACGGCGACCAGTATGAGCTGATTTGGCGCTATTTCTCGCCGGAGATCGGAGGTACGACCTGGCGAGTCTTCGCCACGACTGCCGACTACGAGTCCGTCCTGAAGGACAAGCCTCTCGCTCCGGCCCGGGTGAAGGAGGCGAAGTGCCTCATTTTTGAGTATCGCACGCTACTTCGTGCAGGGGCGATAAAGGCGACCACTGGGTTACGAACAGGGAAGACGGTTGAGGTGCTCAACGTCATCAACGAGACCGAGGCCAGCCTCGTCGAGCTCTTCCTGCGCAATCCGAAGGCGATGATCCCTTATATCGCGCTCTATCAAACCTACAAGGCTGAGGGGCTTCTGTAACGTACGGGCAAGGTCGTGAGTCGCGAAAGGCTCGCGGCCTTGCCATCTTATCCCACTCCCTGCCGGGACCTGCTAGAATTCCACGCAGAAGGAAAGTTGAAAGGCCCTGGCATGCCCCTTTTCATTACACGACGATAGCTCGACCATCAACAATGGGGTCACGGGAAAGTGTGAACCCATTACTTCTTGGAAGCGACCAAGGCTGAAGGCCTGCCCCCAGCCGTCTCGAACAAAGTGAGGGCGGGAGCAGAACACTACTTGACCAGATTAAGCCATATGCCCGACGAAGTTTCCGGGCATTGCAGCTGTCAAAATGACCGCGCACTATTCAATGTGGACTCTACTGGTAGAACAGACCGTCTACCTTAGGAGTTCTTATGCTTTATGATATTATCAGCGAACGCCACGCTCCGCCTTATCGGATCAGTAGCCCTAGCGACGCGTATACCGTCCTTAAGCGTTATGCAAACGCCCGGACCGAACGTTTTCTGGTTGTCCTCCTGAACGGAGCGCATGATGTGATCAGCACCCGAATCATCACCGTGGGCTTACTTAACAAGACGATCGTACACTGCCGGGAGGTTTTCCGGCCTGCCATTGTAGAGAACGCTGCTGCTATGTTACTATCTCATAACCATCCATCTAGCAGACTCGACCCGAGTCAGGAAGACCTTGATATCACCAAGCGACTCCAGGATGCCGGCGAGCTTTTAGGCATACCAGTACTCGACCACTTGATAATAGGCCGCACCGGATTCTACTCGATGGTCGAACATGGGCAGATGACAGTTCGTTAGGATTCCATCAAAGCCACCCAACATATAAAGAAACTTGCCTTCCATACTCCAATCCATTTATAAATATTCCTATACATCGCCCTCCAGGATATTTAGCCGATAGTGCTGCGGCCTACCGATATCCGGCACATACGCACCGCTTGGGTCCTTGTCTTTTATTATGATGCCTGCGGCCTGTACCTGAACCCAGATTCTATTGTAGCCGCTATACCACTCCTCACGAAGCTTTGTGGGCAGGGGATATGTGCCCCTGCCCTGGGTCCTTCTTGTACCACCATCGATACCGCTCGCCGGATCGGCTACGGCGTCGTCGATGATCCTTCTCCAGGCATCAAGATCGGCGAAGAACCGTAGCACCGCCTGCCGGCTCTGCTTCGGCTGCGGGCTCACGCCTTCAAGCCGCTCCAGCATCAGCTCCGCCGCTTCCCGATTTCTCGGATACTTCCCTTCCTGCTCCCGCCATAACCGCACGAACCTCGTCGCCCCGGCCTCCGTCACGTTGCAGGCCGCATACAACGACTCAATCCTACTTCTCAGCTCCCGCCCATTCCGGAACATATCCCCGCTATACCCCGCAGCCCTAGACCTCGTCTCCCAGCCCAACACCCACTCGGTCACGTCGTCCAGGGTCATCCCCCCGCGCTTCCCACCTTCTACCATCCCGATAAGTTGCCCATTGGTCTCGCCATTGCGGAAGGGCATCAACAGCTCCTCGGCCTCCCTACTGTTCCTTGGCCGCCTTCCTTTTATTCCCGCATCCGTCTGCCCCTTCCTCCCGCCGCTCCCAACTCCTTCCTCTCCTTCTTCTCGGAGACGTAGCCCCGGGCGCTCATCCTTCGGCCACACCCGTTCCAGCACCTCATCCTTGATCAAGCCCTCTAGCCGATACCTCCTCAAGCCCTGCCAGAAGGCCTCGCCGTCGGCAGGCCGTCTCATCGGCTCCAACCCGTCCGACTCCAACAGCCTATCCATCCTTGGAATCCTCAACGGCCGCAATGGCGTCGGCAAGATCTCGAGGTTCCGCTCAATCCCTCGTTCCCTCTTCTTCTCTTCCCAGGCCCTCTTCACCTTCCCTAGCTTCCGCCTCAGCTGATACCACAGCACCTCTTCCTCCAAGCACCAGTACACATGCGCCCCGTGCGGGCTCTTCACCACCAGGCTCGGCCGCTCATTGAAGCATTCCACCAGAGCCTCTACCGCCTGCCTGGTCTCCGGCTCCAGCTCCCGCTGGAACTTCCGACTCGGTATCGACGGGCTCTTTGCTTCCCGTAATGCCCGCCTCAGCTCTTCTTCTACCTCGCCGTCAATTCCACTTTCCGGCCACCCGGCCCACATCCTCGGGTCCTGCGTGAACGGCCCCGCCTCATCCCACGCCTCCCGCTCTACCGCCGGCTCCTGCCGCTCCTCGCTCCCTTCTTCTTGCTCTTCTACCTCATCTGGTTCCGGCTCATCTCCGCCCTTACCTGGCACATCCACATCGAAGCATATGAACCTCGGCCTCCGATTCATGAGAAGCCCAATATCCCCGTATCCCGTTATCGCTCTATACACGACGGCATCCCCGGCCAACCCGTGATTCCTCAGCCAGCCAACACCCGTCTTATCTCTCTCATTGTATGGCTTCCGGAAGTAGTTGAAGCGCTCGACGAAGGCCTCCACCTCCCGAACCGCATCCTCATCAAGCGTATCCATCAGATCCCCCTTAATCACTTTCCAGCATTTTCCCACTGTGACCGCGACAGCCTCAATAGTATCTAGACGATATTAGTCGTCAAAGGTCCATATATCTATATTAGCCATACCTAGCCTTGACGTTAGAAGTTCTACAGATCCTACGCTCAGTGCGCCACTGAGCTGCGCAATCGCCTTCTTGAGATCCCTACTAATACCTCTATCCGCCTGTACCCTTAGCACATTGCTCTTGGCGCCTATGGCCCCGATTAAGCCCGCCAGCATCCTTACAAACTTTTTCATCGCTCTCGGTAGCCCCGGCCACCGCGCCTAGTACATCACTCCTGCTTTTTTGGTCTAGTCGAATGTAATATTAAGTACACTTTCAGCCCATCCATTCTCTATTTATTAATACGGCCCCCACCTGCCTCATTGGCAGGCTCGATCCCGGCCGCATCCCCACATCCCAATCTTCCCAAGGAGGCTACAATGCTTGCCACTCTCCTCGACGCTCCCCCGACCGCCCCGCTCTCGCTCGTCGACACCGCAGAGCCCGGCTCCCTTCCATCGCTCTCCAACGTCCTCTTCGACTTCACCATCCCCAGCGCGGAGGCCCCGGCCGCCGAGCCCTTCACGGTCGACTCCCTCTCCAAAGCCTCATGGTGCGCCTCGCGCATCCTCGAGGCCCAGGCCCGCACGACACAGCGCTCCGACCTAGCCCGTTCCTACAAGGCTCGCATTGATAGCTGGCTCTCCGACGCCAACGCCGCCGACATCGACTCCATCGACTACCTATCCTCTCTCCTCAAGCCTTGGGTCGAAGCCGAAGTCGCCAAGCAGCGCCGCTCACGCTCCATCCTTCTCCCTACGGCCACCGCACAGCTCCGCAAGCTCCCGGACCGCATCGACATCGTTGACCGCGATGCTGCCTTGGCCTACTGCAAGACCAACCACCCCGACGCTGTCATCGTACGCGAGGACATCTCCAAGACGGCCGTTCGCTCCTTGGTTTTTACGGAAGGCGAAGCCATCCCCGGCGTCGAAGCCGAACTCGGCCACGACGAGCTATACATCAAATCAATCGCTTGAAAGGACACCCCATGCGTAATCTTAATAGCTTGATCTTGGAGGGCAACCTCGCCTCAGACCCCCTCTACACTCCGGGCACCAGCACCACCACGGATGCTGCCCGTCTTCTCATTGATGCTGGTGCCGATGTCCCGGCCATGCCGGTCATCGCCTACGGTCGCCTGGCAGTCACCGTCCGCGAGCACCTCCGCACCGGCTCCACCATCCGCATCGTCGGACGCCTCGGCATCGACTCCTCGCTCGACGCCATGACACCGGTCGTCATCATCGCGGAGCACATCGAGATCAAGCCCGTCCGCTCCGCCGAAGCCCGCGCTTATGCCGAGGAGTCCGCCCTGTGATGCCCGATGTCATCTATAGCTATAGCCGCTCCGACGCGCTCGCCGACGGCGTCCTCATTGACGTCTCGGACATCGCCCGCGAAGCAGGCTTCACGTTACCTGTCGCAGTCAGCGACAACCTCTATCACTCCTACATCATGCCTTCCCTGGAACTGGCCAAGGAAGGGCAGAGCCCGTCAGGCCGCCTGTGGGACACCCTCAACGTCCTCCGCTACTCCATTAAAGCTTCCCCGGCGACAGATCGTCTTTCTCTCTCCGTCCTCTTTACCATGTCCCCGAACACCGACCCCATTCCCATCGAGCTGCTCGCCGTCTGCGGCCCCGGCGACTCCGGTGAACCGGTCGTCACCGTAATGTTACCGGGCGACGAATAGCTCCATGGCCCCGGTCTCCCCGGGGCCATCTTCCTTCGCTATCGATTCTCGGTACCTCGACAGTCATGGATCAAGCAAAGCTATAGGGCACCTCCCTAAAGTACTCGCTACGGCCTCTAATCACGCCTCTAGAGCCTTTATCGAGCCTCTCCCCACTGCAATCTATTCAACCTGACCGTGCCAGCTTTCGGCGTGGTCTACTTGTATCCTCTTCTTCCCGGTTGCCCTGGCGCGGCCGTATCACCACGGAGCCCGAGATGCCGAATCCTTACGCGAATCTGACCAAACTAATCCAGGCAGTCTCACTCCTCGCCGCCCCGGGCGGCACCACAATCAAGACCCTCATGTCCCGCCTCGGCATCTCCCGTCGCTCATCCTTCAGGATGTTGGAAGCCTTGACCGATCTAGGCCTTCCCCTTGTCGATGAACGCCGCGACCTGTCCACGGAGAAGACCTATCGCATTCTCGAAGGCTACGCTCAACGGCTCCCGAACTTCGCCGTTCCAAGCCTCGACCTCAACTCCCAGGAACGCTACTTTCTTGACGCCATTCTAGAGGGCCGCTCGCTCCGGGACTCTTCGTCCTCGGCGCTCCTATCTTCGCTCCGTTCCAAGCTTAACGTCCTTCTGCCGGGGCTCGACACCGATCCGGCACCGGAACCCGACACCAACCTTACATCCACGCTTCTTGATACCTTCCGCACTGCCATTACGACCGGTCAAGCCTGCTCCGTCGTCTATCGCTCTCCGGTTGACGGCATCGCGCGCTCGTACACCCTCTCCCCGGTAAAGCTCCTCGAACATCGCGGTGGCCTTTACCTTTACGCTAAGCCGGAAGGCCAGATCCATTGCCGCCTCCTCGACCTGGACCTTTTCGAATCCGCCACGCTCACCGGCACTAGTTCTGGACATCTCGTCGATATCGACTACGCTGCTTCTCTTGGCTCTACCTTCGACCTCGAAGCCGATGCTCCCATCCAGGCCACTATCCGCTTCTCGTCCACGGTCGCCCACAAAGCCACAGCCCGTCATATCGGCATCATCCAGTCTACAAAGCCCCAGGCTGATGGCTCCATCATCATCACGCTCGGCTCCCGCAATCTCCGTGACCTTATTCGATGGGCGCTCTCATGGGGGCCAGACGCCGAGATCCTGGCCCCTCCAGAACTCCGCTCGATGACCCGCAAAGAACTCGCCCAGGCACTTGCCCGCTACGACTCCGTCCGTCCGCCGCACGGTTAAGTTCCGCTCAGCCAAGGTAAACGCTACTTCTATATCAGCGCATCGTGCCAGGAAATGGCACGGTTACACGATAGGCTACCTTGCCTTGGTCTAAGCAAGGCATCAACAGGAGGTTCATATGGCAACTGACAAGGTGACGTACACATACAAATGCTCGAAGGCGACCTGTAGGCACATCGAAACGTACGGGAATCATGGCAGCTACAAATGCCCCAAGTGCGGGAGCCCCATGGTGAGGCAATCCAAATAGGGTTTCGAGGCTGCTACACCATAATCAAAGGAGAGTCTATGAAACGCACGGTTATCATGCTTTTACTTCTAGTTGGCTTCGGCATATCTACGGCTATTGCTCAGGATACTGCCGACATCAAACCGGACTATGACTTTGTGGACAAGACGCGTTCCGAGAAATACAACACCAGCTCGGCAGCCCAGTTTTTCGACAACACCGCTGCTTTCAAAGATAAGACCGTCAGGCTAATAGCCCGGCTGGCAGCTGGAGGACAGCTCCGGGCGACTGTTGGCTTTAATGTCAGGTTTATCGCCTATACCAAGGCTCCAATGGAGTACTTCTTCATCACGATCCCAAAGGACATGGAAGTCCCCAATGTCTCGGAGTGGACGGATACAGTTGTTATCATCTTCCGTTGCGAACAGGGGCTCCTCGACAAGGGCAACATCGCGCTTTCCATAGTCCGCGCGAACCGTTAATGCTTTACTCCAGCATAGGGCTTCGTCGTCTCCGTTTATCCGATCGACGAAGCCCTCTAGCGGGATAATTGATTCCTCCTTTTTCCAGACAAGAGGACGAGGCTAACAGAACAGCCTCAACATGATCGTAAGAGCAGGCGATCACGCGATTTCAAGCCCGAGAGGATACCGGGCGGACAGCACAATCGCCAACAGGCGGCGACACCCATTCTCCTCAGCGCACAGATACTGCCGTTAGCCGCGAGCAGCATCTTTGCATGTCCAGGCTTCAACCTTTTCTCCTCGTCGCTGGACCTCGCAAAGTTCCGGGCTGTCAGCGACCGCACGGGGAGTGCAAGACTCGTCTTTCCCTGCGATCGCAGAAGCATTTTATGGTCGTCCTGCAGCAAGCGCACACAGGTTCCCCATCTGCTCAAGGCGGACGCCCCTTTCTCCTGGCTGTCCGAAGATACCCGATACCGAAGTTCGAGAGTTTAATTCTGGGAATCGAGATCTGCTGGAGAGACGAGTGCTTTCACACAGGCAGTCTGTAGTAACTTTCCGGGAGCCCAATCACTATTTCTGCCATGCCAAATTAGGTGCTGCGTACTATACCCCTGGATTACAACCACGCGGGGGCGAAGAGCCTAGTCATCGATAGATACCCAGTGGACGGGTCTTCCCACGCTTGCATCTTCTGTCCCGTCAAACGCAGGGACCCCCGAAGGGGCTTTTGCCCTTTATCCAAAGCAATAGGGGCAGTCTAGCGCCCGATTCCTCGATCTTGATCTCGATCTCTTCGAATCGTCAACGTCCGCTTCGGACGGGCAGGAACACTGCGCGGATGCCGACCACGCAACAGCCATGAGTTTCGTCTCGATCTCGGAGCCACTGAACACATCTAGACTATTATCCACTTTTCGGCCTCAGGAGCCCGGAAGACTCTCGCCCGACACATTGGGATGGTCCACTCAAGCAAGTCGTATTCCGGCGGATCTGGCATCCTCACGCTTGGTTCCCGGATCTACGGGACCTGATCCGCTGGAGTTTCACGTTCGCCGCCGAAGCCATATAGAAGCGTCTGCGGCGTCGGTGAAAACCAAGAAAGCGTATGCCACAAGCACAACCACGGATAACGCTCGGGAGGGCCATAAGAGCGTCGTAGCCGGGAAATCGTGGAATCCGGTACTCACCCAGTAGAATGGCGTGGATCAGAACCTTTAGGACTTCATGCGAGCCCTTATTCTGGCGACACGCCTGTTTATTGCCCGACGAACGATGGTCCTGAACATCAAGCGCTTCAATGCTCCCATCGATTGGGTATGATCCTTGAAGAATGAATCAGGATCTGGATAGAGGCCAAAATCTCTGACTATTCCCTCTTTCTGGATGTACGTAGCGTTCCCATCCCAAAAGACGCGGGGCGACTCGATGCTGCTCGTGGCTACGCCGTAGCCGCAAAAGGAGCCTGTCATTCCGCACGCGATACTCTGAACGCTCCGCAGGTAGGGCAGGTCGAGGATAAAGCCTTCCATGTCGATCCACCGGCCATCATGGAACAGCTCTACCCAGCTATGTACTATCTCCCGCGGCGCGAGGAGATACCAGAGGCCGCTTATCGCTCCCTGCTGGAGGCGCTTGTCGATCGTGAAGCCATGGAAGCGGCACCTGACACCGACAGCCCTGAGGAGGGCCATGAGGAGGATGCCCTTGGTGTTGCATTGCCCGTATCCATCCGACAGGACCTTGGAGGCCGGGATCGCGTCGTCCTCATTGTATCCGAAGCGGATCTCGTCGCGGACAAAGTCGTAGACTCCCCGAATCCTCGCTTCTTCATCGAGCGCGACCCAACTTCGTAGGGCAACGAGGTTGCGGATCGACGGATGGTCATAATCCACAAGGATGGTTTTCTCGAGTAGTTGGTCCATGCCGGGGTCACCGCACGCCTTCGCGTTGCCCACGGGCATATCCCGATGTCCTCACCGAATTGAGGACCGCCAGGATGGAGACGCCAACGTCGCCGATGACGGCCTCCCACATGCTCGCCACGCCGAGGGCGCCGAGACTCAGGAAGGCAGCCTTGACCACCAAAGCCATGACGATGTTCTCGATCACGACGCGGCGGGTGAACCTCGAAATCCTGATGGCGAGGGGGATGCGAGCGATATGGTCGTCCATGACCACGACGTCCGCCGCTTCGATCGCCGCGTCGGATCCGAGCCCTCCCATCGCGAAGCCTACGTCCGATCTCACGAGCACCGGGGCGTCGTTCATGCCGTCGCCTACGAACACCACGGCGCCATGCCTCGCCGGATCCTTCTCGAGCACTTCGAGTTCCGCCACCTTGCCATCCGGAAGGAGCTCGGCGTAGAAGTCGTCGAGACCAAGTTCGCCCGCGATTTTGCCGGCGACAGTCTTGTTGTCGCCGGTGAGCATCACGACCTTGCGCACCCCGAGGGCCTTCAGCTCCGCGACCGTGGCCGCCGCGTTCGGCTTGATCTTGTCCGATATGACGATGTGTCCCGCGTAGACGCCGTCTACCGCGACGAAGGCGACAGTCCCCTCGGTATCGCAATCTGAGTGATCGATGTTCTCGCGGTGCATCAGGCGGTCATTGCCTATCGCGATCCTGCGGCCCTCGACCTTCGCGAGTACTCCATGGCCTTTCACTTCGACGATATCGCTCGCCTTGTCCTTGACGCCGCCCGCTGCGTCCTTGATCGAACGCGCGATGGGATGCGATGAACCGGATTCCGCCGCTGCCGCCCACTCCAGGAGTTCCTCCTTCGTGAAGCCGTTGCGGGTCTCGACCTTGACCACGTTGAAGACGCCTTCTGTGAGGGTACCGGTCTTGTCGAAGACCACCGTGTCGACCTTCGTGAGGGCATCGATGTAATTGCCGCCTTTGATGAGGAGCTTGTTCTTGGATGCCCCGCCGATTCCGCCGAAGTAGCCGAGCGGAATCGAGATGACCAGAGCGCAGGGGCATGATATGACCAGCATGACAAGAGCCCGGTAGACCCAGTCTTCGAGCCTTGCGCCAGGAACCAGAAGCGGCGGTACGAAGGCGATGATCGCCGCGATGACAACGACCGCCGGAGTGTAGATGGCGGCGAAGCGGGTGATGAACTTTTCCGTGGGAGCCTTTTGAGAAGAGGCGTTTTCCACGAGTTCCAGGATCCTGGCCGCAGCGCCTTGACTGTACTCCTTCTCCACGCGGACGACGATCCT
>MTLC01003806.1_pt1 | contig 12978 bp, 9 predicted proteins | sample 1982451 | NCBI WGS metagenome assembly MTLC01 (sample SAMN05710165, study PRJNA340218) | biofilm metagenome | isolation source: sample SPH anode biofilm adapted to +100 mV | place: USA | collected 2012-02-03 | reverse complement strand
ACATTTCTTTCAAATCTTAACGCCCTTTCTCTCAAAAGCGGGTGCAAAGGTACAGAGTTTTTATTTAACTACCAAACAAAATAACAAAAAAAAATATACAATAAAAGAAATAAGAAAATAACACTTTAATTTACAAAGATATAAGGGAAAGAAAAAAAAATCTAAATGTTATTGATAATTTTATCTATGAGAAGTAATGTTACAAATAACCTCAAAATACTGCTTCGTAAAGAAACATATCAAGGCGCTAAAACTGATTTTTTTCATCAAATAAGTTGAATTAAAGGGCTATATATCCAACCAATCTTTAACATTTTTTTTGGCTGCCGTAAAATTAGGCACAGAAAGTCGATTTTCAGCAAGAGGCTCAATAGGAAAAGCGTGAAAATTCCAATCGAGAGGTTTTCCAAAATAATCGTAAGCAAGCTTATTAGCCGACCATTCCGTCCAAGTGTCCATGTGGTTGGTATTGTGTTTTCGCGACTTTCTAGCACTTTTCAGGCTGACCGGCGCTACGTGTTTCCAAAACATCCATGCGCCCCATTTCCGAAATTGAAGAACGTGTCCAAACTCGTGCCGAAGCAAATCCGTATCAGTTTCAAAACCTTTTCCTACAAAAATCCCGATGCAAGGAACGGTTACCGCCGCGCCTTGTTTGAAATTTTTAAATGGTAAAGTAAATATACGCGTTCCTTCAAATTTCATTTTTAAAATCTTGCTTTATTAGAATAAGAAGATTTAAAACCAAATACCGCCCTACAAAAATTTGTAAAGCGGTATTTATTCTAATTTATTCCACTATTTTTTTGAATAAGTTTTTCATATTTACCGCTTCGCCGATAATGGGATGCAGTTCTTCAATTTTTACTCGTTCCTGCTCCATACTGTCGCGATGACGAATGGTAACAGTATTATCCCCAAGGGTTTGGTGGTCAACAGTAATGCAGAAAGGCGTTCCAATGGCATCCTGACGTCGGTAACGCTTGCCTATGCTGTCTTTTTCATCGTAAGCGCATTTGAAATCAAATTTCAGCTCGTTAATAATCTCGCGGGCTTTTTCAGGCAGTCCGTCTTTTTTTATCAACGGCAAGATAGCGGCTTTTACGGGCGCTAACACGGGCGGAATTTTCAGTACCACACGGCTGTCGCCGCCTTCGAGTTGTTCTTCGGTGTAAGCGGCTGCCATAATGGAAAGGAAAGTTCGGTCCACGCCAATAGAGGTTTCAATTACGTAAGGCGTATAAGACTGGTTCAGTTCGGGATCAAAATATTTGATGTTTTTACCCGAATGTTTTTCATGGCTGCCGAGGTCAAAGTCGGTACGGCTGTGGATACCTTCCACTTCTTTGAAGCCAAAAGGCATTTCAAATTCGATGTCGGTAGCGGCGTTAGCGTAATGTGCCAGCTTGTCGTGGTCGTGAAAACGGTATTTGTGGTCGCCCAGTCCGAGGGCTTTGTGCCAGCGCAAGCGGAATTCTTTCCAATGCTCAAACCACTGCATTTCCTCGCCGGGACGCACGAAGAACTGCATTTCCATCTGTTCAAATTCACGCATACGGAAAATAAACTGCCGCGCTACTATCTCATTCCGAAACGCTTTACCTATTTGCGCTATTCCGAAAGGAATTTTCATCCGTCCGGTTTTTTGCACATTGAGGTAATTCACAAAAATACCTTGCGCCGTTTCCGGACGAAGGTAGATTTTCATCGCGCCATCGGCCGTAGAGCCCATTTCAGTGCTGAACATCAGGTTAAATTGGCGTACATCCGTCCAGTTTCTGGTGCCGCTAATAGGGCAAACCACTTCATAATCTTCAATAATGGCTTTCAGTTCAGCCAAATCACTATCATTCAGCGCTTTCACAAATCGAGTGTGAATTTCAGTGCGTTTTGCCGCGTTTTCAAGCACGCGCGGATTGGTTTGACGGAACATCGCTTCGTCAAAACTTTCACCGAAACGTTTGGCGGCTTTTTCCACCTCTTTATCTATCTTATCATCGTACTTGGCGAGTAAATCTTCTATCAACACATCGGCGCGGTACCGTTTTTTGCTGTCTTTATTGTCAATAAGCGGATCATTAAAAGCGTCCACATGCCCGGAAGCTTTCCAGGTGGTGGGATGCATAAAAATGGCGGCGTCAATACCCACCACGTTTTCGTTGAGCAACACCATACTGTCCCACCAATACCGTTTTATGTTATTTTTCAGTTCTACACCATTTTGTCCGTAATCATACACGGCGCCCAGACCGTCGTAAATTTCGCTCGAAGGGAATACAAAACCATATTCTTTGCAATGAGCAATCAGTTTTTTGAAAACATCTTCTTGTGAAGCCATATATTTAATTTGAAGTTTATTAATATAAAAGTGGAAAAATTATTGTTCGCGCTAATATCTTATTTTTTTTGTTTTGAATTTTATTTTGAGATAGTTTAATTTCCAACCTGCAAAATTAAGGATTTTTCTTGATATTTTATTGGGAAGTATTATTATGGAAAGTTTCAAAAGTGAACATTCATGATTTCAGAAATATCAAAATTAATTATAATATGCAAATAATCAAAATTTTACAACACACATGCTCATTTAATTAGAATAATCGCATTTACAAAAAATCATAACAAATAAAAAGTGAACCGGAATAAAGGTTAAAGAAATTTACTACAAATGTCCTATATAATTTACTTCCGGCTTGATATCAATCCCAAACTTATTCTTAACTGCTTTTTGAATAAGCGCCGCCAAATCCGCTATTTCTTTTCCGGTGCCATCGCCCGAATTAATAATTACCAAGGCTTGATTTTTATGTATCCCAATTTTTCCAAACTGCTTTCCTTTAAATCCACATTGGTCAATCAGCCAGCCGGCGGGAATTTTTTCTTCTGTTTCGGAAACCGCATAGTGTGGTAGCGTAGAATATAAGGATTGCAAAGCGTGAAATTGCTCCTTGGAAATAATCGGATTCATAAAAAAACTGCCCGCGTTTCCGGTTATTTTCGGGTCGGGAAGTTTACTTTCACGGATGCCGATAACAGTATTTCGAATATTTTCTAACGTGATTTCGCCGTTTTTTAGCACAGCTTCGCGTAAATGTTGATAATCCAATTGATAATTAGGAATTTTATGCAGTTTAAATGTAACGTGCGTTACAATGTATTTTCCTTTCAATGAAGTTTTAAAAATACTTTGACGATAGTCGTATCCACATTCCGAATTGGAAAATGTATGATTGCTGAGCGTTTCTATTTCAATGGTTTCTACTGTATCAATCACGTCTTTCACTTCCACGCCGTAAGCCCCGATATTTTGAACGGCGGAGGCGCCCACTTCCCCCGGAATTAGCGAGAGGTTTTCCACACCGCCCCAATTCTGTGCCACACAATAAGCTACGAAATCGTCCCAAATCACGCCAGAGCCCACTCGCACCCATACAAATTCATTGGTTTCATTGACTTTTTCAATGGATTTTATTTTAGAATGAAGAATAACCCCTTCAAAATCATTCAGAAAAAGCAGGTTGCTGCCGCCGCCAATGTGAAAAGAGACATTTTTCTTCAAAATATCCGACTGTAAGAGCCTTTTCAATTCTTCTACGGTTTCATATTCTGCTAAGTAGCGGGCTTTTACATCAATTCCGAAGGTGTTGTAAGGTTTGAGTGATATATTTTCCTGAATATTCATTTCTCGGATAGTTTTTTGTCAATAAAAGTGAGGATTTCCTCTTCGTTTTCAGGATGAAACCAGTGAATTTCTTTGTCGCGGTTAAACCACGTCATTTGCCGTTTGGCATAGCGGCGACTGTCTTGTTTTATCATATTTACGGCAAAATCCAGTGTCCATTCGCCGTCCATATACCGATATAACTCTTTGTAACCAACGGTATTAAGCGTATTTAGATGCTTGTGTTGATAAAACGGTTGGGCTTCTTCCGGCAAGCCTTGCGCCATCATTTGCTCTACGCGCAGGTTAATGCGCTCGTAAAGTTCCGCGCGAGGACGGTTGAGTCCTATTTTAAGTATCTCGAACTCTCTTTTTTTCTTATTTCCGGTGCGTAATTCAGAGAACGTGCGTCCGGTAAAAGTACAGATTTCCAACGCGTGCAGAATCCGTTTTGGGTTTTGCAAATCTACTTCGTGGTAATGTTTTTCGTCTAATCTTTTCAGTTCGGTTTGGATAAATTCCAATCCTTTATCGGCGTATTCTTTCTGCCAAAACGCACGTATTTCCGGTGTTATTTGCGGAATATCGTCCATACCATTACAAACCGCGTCAATATACATCATGGAACCGCCTGTAAGCAATACTAAATCGTGATTTTGAAATAATTCGCCTAAAAGTAGCAAAGCGTCTTCCTCGTATTGTCCGGCGCTGTAATCGTCAAAAACAGAGCGTGAACCAATAAAATAATGTTTTACCCGGCTTAATTCCGCTTCGGTGGGCGCGGCGGTGCCTATTTTCAGCTCGCGAAAAACCTGCCGCGAATCCGATGAAACTATCGGCGCCGCGTATTTTTCCGCTAAACGCAGGCTGATGTCCGTTTTTCCCACACCTGTAGGACCTAATATGACCAGAAGTGTTTTTTTCAAAAGTTTTTTTTATGTCGATAATTGTTAAAACTAAAAAACAGAAAATACTCGATAAGAAGTAATCTTCTGTTTTTGTAATCTCTTCAATTTCCCTAATGGGAAAAGTAGTGTGTAAAAATCTTAGTATAAAAATACGAGAAAATAGTAACTACAATTTTCCCCCTTTGGGGGATTAGGGGGCTGGCTAAAACTTAGAATCGTCTTCAAATAAGCTTCCCTCATCAAAACTCAAATCGCCAAATCCTTCCTCATCCAATTCATCTAAATCAAAGGATTCATCTCCGTAAAAATTCTCATCACTTACTGTACCCTGAGGCGTTTTCGGCGTGATGACACTAAAATCTTCATGTTCCGCTATTTGCATAGGCGCTTTGCCTTTGGAAGTAGTGCAAACGGCTTCGTCCAAGTTTTTTCCCGGAAGCATCTCGGTAAGTTCAATGAAAAACGCGCGGTCAGAAATCATATCAAAGACGTAAAGCAATTTCTGTTTTTCGTCGGCGAGCAATTCATCCAACACAGTATTTTCCATCACCAAATTATCGTACTCAGAGCTGGACGATTCCATTTCTATCAGGGTAATTTCCTGCTCTTTTTCCCAATCATCATTGCAGAGAAAAAAAGAGGTCAGCTGATTTTTTTCATAATCCACCGAATCCAAAATGGAATTATGAAAATCCAGAAAAGTGGCTTCCGAGTCAATTTCTATTATTCTGAGAAAATCATCCACCTCATCAGAGATGATTGTAAATTTAAATATCATAGTGTGTAATGTTTTGTTTTACGATGTAAAATTACAAAATTTATTTTGATTATACGAAGTTGTTTTTCAAGAAAATCCAAAAGAAAGAGCCTGAAAATAAATTTCAAGCTCTTTTCTCTAAAAATTCCCCGTCAGCTGCCGGCAAATGGCTAATCGCTGACTGCTGAGAGCTATTTCTTCAGCTTCTCTTCAATTTCCAGCACGTTTTGGCGGAAAAATTTATCGGTATCCATCAGGTCTTCCACTTTTTTGCAAGCATGAAGCACGGTAGCGTGGTCACGTTGCCCGATGTAACTTCCAATGGCTGAAAGCGAGTTTTTCGTCATTCTTTTTGAGAAGTACATGGCTATTTGACGCGCTTGTACCACTTCCGATTTACGCGATTTGGTTGAAATAGCGTCCACTGAAAGTTTGAAGTAATTACAAACTACCTCGCGGATTTTTTCCATGGTCATCACCCGAGGCGTAACGGCTACGATGCGGCTGACTACTTTTTGTGCTAATTCCAAGTTTAAAGGAGTATTTAAAAGTGTGGAGTGCGCTAACAATGAAGCTAATATGCCTTCCAAATCCCGAACATTATCGGTTACATTTTCAGCAATAAAATCTACGACATTTGAAGGAATATCTAACCCATCACGATAAATTTTATTTTTCAAAATATTTTTCCGCAGTTCAAAATCCGGTTTCTCTATTTCGCAAGAAAGTCCCCATTTGAAACGAGTCAGCAGACGCGGCTCCATTCCTTCCATATTCATGGGTGAGCGGTCGGCAGTAAGCACCAGTTGTTTACCCATTTGATGTAAGTGGTTAAAAATATGGAAGAACGTGTTTTGCGTTCCGGTTTTTCCTGCAAATTCCTGAATATCGTCCATGATTAACACGTCAATTGTCTGGTAAAAATTCAGGAAATCATTCTGCATATTATTGCGCACGGCGTCCGTATATTGAATTTGAAACGTATTGGCAGAAACATAAAGCACCCGTTTTTCGGCGTTTAGTTTTTTTGTCATTACGCCTATAGCGTTGGCAAGGTGTGTTTTTCCCACTCCTGAAACACCGTACACAAACAGCGGATTAAAGGCTGTTTTGCCGGGTTTTTCGGCAATGCTGAAGCCTGCAGTGCGTGCCAACTGATTACTTTTGCCTTCTATCAATGAATCAAAATTATGAGACGGGTTCAGTTGTGGGTCAATGTCAGGCAACTGTCTGTTTCGGTAAGGCGATATGATGCCTTTTTCCTCTACGCTTTTACCGTTCAAATGATGATGCTGATTGAGAGTGAAAGTCTCATTAACGCTAGGTATTTGCGTTCCTTTTCCGTTTGATTTGTCTATCAATACACGATATTCCAGTCGTGTACCTTTTCCCGCCACGCGTGCCAAGGTCATGCCCAGCAAATCAATGTATTTTTCTTCTATATATTCCACAAAAAATTGACTTGGTACTTGCAGTACAAAAATATTGTCTTTAAAACTGACTGCTTGTATGGGCGCAAACCAAGTTTTAAATGACACTTCGGGAATATTATCCTGAATAATACTCAAACACTCATTCCACAATTGCTCGTAGTTTTTCATCATAAATTGTTAAATATATAAGACAAAAAAATCGACTAAAAGTCGAAACATCCATTAAACTTAAAAAGAAACTCTGAAAAATGGCTTTTAACCTATTCAGATTAACTTCATTTCTGTTTTACAAATATCAAAATTATTTTTCGGATAAAAAAATAGTTTTTATTTTGTGTTTTAGAATTACAACCAATGCTCTGACTATCAAACCATTAGCCTAATTATTTGATAATTAACCATTTCCAAACCATATAAAAATGAATTGAACTGAAAATTAAGCGTTTAATAGTTTAAAAGACAAAACAGTTAATTTTGCGGGTAGAAGCTTGTACGTGTCTGTTTTTGAGGGAATTTTAATGTAAATGAAATATTTTTCACAAAACACATATTTTAGAATCATTCTAAATAGTCAAATTTAGGAAATGATTTTTTTGCTACAAATTTAACAAAACATTGAGAGTAATCCGGCAAAAAATAATCTTAAAAAACTTCCCTGTTTCTACTTCCCACTTTCATCTTTAATCCGTACCTTTGCACCCGCAAATGGAAAACGTAACCCTTGCTGACTTTCAACACCGCTTTGACGCGCATCCGCAACTGAAAAAGTACGCGGATTGGGCAAAATCACTCGAACGAAACTTGAAAATTTCCGGTTTGAGCGGTTCTTCCATATCCCTTATTGCCGCTTCGGCATATAAAGCTAATCCTTATTTTCAGGTGTTTGTATGGAACGATGCCGATGAAGCGGCGTATCTTTACAACGATTTAAGGCAGATATTGGGCGATGAACAGGTGATGTTTTTTCCCTCGTCCTATAAAAAAGCCATCCGCCTTTCACAGCTCGACAGTTCCAACGAGATACTGCGCACCGAAACACTTAATCGGCTGACGAACAATTCAAATCCCTGCTTGATAGTTACTTATCCCGAAGCCGTGTTGCAACGCGTGGTAACTTCCGAAAGTGTAAAATCACAAACCATCCGGCTGAAAAAAGGGGAAAATATTTCCATCAATTTTCTTACTGAAACGCTGATAGAATACGGTTTCCGGCGGATGGACTTTGTGTATGAACCCGGACAGTTTTCAGTGCGCGGCGGTATTGTCGATATTTTTTCCTACGCGTATGAACAGCCTTACCGGTTTGATTTTTTTGGCGATGAGGTGGAAAGCATTCGTGTGTTCGACATTGAAACCCAGCTCTCTCAAAGTTATAAAGAGTCGGTGGAAATTTTGCCTGATATGCACAAAGGCGATGGACGGAACAAGTTGGTATCGTTTCCCGAATTTTTACCCAAAAACAGTGGATTTCATTTTACCGATGTTCTTTTTGTAAAAGACCGTGTAAATCAGTTGTATGACGAGGCATTGGTAAAAGCGAACGCCGTTTCGTCAACTGCCGATTTATACGGAACACACATTACGGGCGATGAATTTTTGCAGTTTATAGAACCGTTCCGAAAAGTAGAATGGGCAAGCAAAGCACATTATAAATCAGCTGTTTTAATAGATTTCAAGACATCGCCTCAACCTATTTTTCATAAAAATTTTGATTTGATAGCCGAGAATCTGAAAAAATATCAATCCGAGGGTTATCAACTTTATATTTGCAGCGACAGCGTAAAGCAAACCGATCGCATTTCGGCAATTTTTACCGACCGCAACGATAATATTTCTTTTGTCCCGATAAAAAACACGCTGCACGAAGGGTTTATCGACCACGATTTGAAACTGCTGTGCTACACCGACCATCAAATTTTTGACCGTTTTCACAAATATCGGCTCAAAACCGATAAAACCCGTGCGGGTAAAGTAGTGGTAACGCTCAAAGAACTCAATCAACTGCAACAGGGTGATTACGTTACGCACATTGACCACGGCGTGGGGAAATTCGGCGGATTAGTGCGCACCAACGTAAACGGCAAGATGCAGGAAATGGTAAAGTTGGTGTATAAGGACGATGATATTATTTTTGTGAGCATTCACGCGCTACACCGCATTTCCAAATACAAAGGCAAAGAGGGCGAACCTCCTAAAATCAACAAACTGGGTTCTGGCGCGTGGGAAAGACTCAAAGAACGCACAAAATCCAAAGTCAAAGACATTGCCCGCGAGCTGATAAAGCTCTATGCCAAACGAAAAGCCGAACAGGGTTTTAACTTTTCGCCCGATACGTACTTGCAACAAGAGCTGGAAGCGTCCTTTATTTATGAAGATACGCCCGACCAGGTAAAAGCCACCGCCGACATTAAGAAAGATATGGAATCATCCTTGCCGATGGATAGATTAGTGTGCGGCGATGTGGGTTTCGGAAAAACGGAAGTGGCTATCCGCGCGGCGTTCAAAGCCGTAACGGACAGCAAGCAAGTGGCGGTGTTGGTGCCTACCACGGTGCTGGCTATGCAGCATTATAACACGTTCAAAGAGCGATTAAAGGATTTTCCGTGCACCGTGTCTTACCTGAGCCGCGCCAAATCCACACAAAAATCCAAAGAAACGCTGGAACGACTGGAAAAAGGGGAAATCGACATCATTATCGGAACCCATAAATTGGTAGGAAAATCGGTAAAATTCAAGGACTTGGGATTGCTGATTATTGACGAGGAACAAAAATTCGGCGTTTCAGTCAAGGAAAAACTCAAAGAACTGAAAGTAAACGTAGATACGCTCACGCTCACGGCTACGCCTATTCCGCGCACGCTTCAATTTTCATTGCTTGGCGCTAGGGATTTATCCATCATCAACACGCCGCCGCCCAACCGTTTTCCGGTGCAAACTGAAATTCACAGTTTTGATGAGGACGTTATCCGCGAAGCTATTCAGTTAGAAATGAGCCGAAACGGACAGGTTTTCTTTATCAATAACCGCGTTCAGAATATTTATATGATAGAGGCGATGATAAAACGCCTGGCGCCGGGTTGCCGTGTGGCGGTGGGACACGGACAAATGCCTGCCGACGCGCTTGAAGAAATTATCGTGGATTTTATTGATTATGAATACGATGTACTGGTGGCGACTACCATTATAGAAAGCGGCATTGACATTCCGAATGTGAATACCATTATTATCAACTCGGCACACCGTTTCGGATTGAGCGATTTGCACCAGTTGCGCGGACGTGTGGGGCGCAGCAACCGCAAAGCCTACTGTTACTTGTTCTCGCCCGAAATGAGCCTGCTCACGCCCGATGCGCGGCGGCGATTGCAAGCGCTGGAAACCTTTGCCGAGTTAGGCAGCGGTTTCAATATCGCTATGCAGGACTTGGACATCCGCGGCGCGGGAAATATGCTGGGCGCCGAACAGAGCGGGTTTATCGCAGACCTGGGGTATGAAACGTATCAACGCATATTGAACGAAGCCGTTCATGAACTGAAAGACGAGGAATTTGCCGAACTTTATGCCGATGAACGCGCCGAAAGTAAAGGCGCTGCGGTGTACGTAACCGACTGTCAGATAGATACAGACTTGGAACTGATGTTTACCGATGAGTATATTGAAAATGTATCGGAACGTATCTCGCTCTATCGAGAGCTGGATAATATAGAAAATGAAAGCGCGCTTGCCGAGTTTCAGCGTAATTTGGAAGACCGTTTCGGGAAAATACCTAAACAAGGCGCCGGCTTAATGCTGGTGGTGCGACTGCGGTGGTTGGCAATGCGTTACGGTGTGGAAAAATTGGCGCTGAAAAACGGACAAATGAGCGCTTATTTGGTTTCTAATCTTAATTCGCCGTATTATCAGTCGGATGAATTCGGGCGATTACTGCAATATATGGCGGGGCATCCGCGCTCTACCAAACTGCGCGAACAAAACGGCAGGCGTTCCGTAGTTTTTATGGATGTAAAAACGATAGAAGCGGCGTGGGGGGTGTTTGAAGGGATATAGAAATAAAATTCCCCTCGCTTGTAGCGAGGGGGAATTGCTTGGTCGTTTTTAACACCCGAATGCTGAAAGCATTAAACCATTTGCCCCCTCGCTGCAAGCGAGGGGGATATTTTTATCTATTCTTATTTTTTCTGCAAATAAATCCCATCTCTCGGCAATAAACGCTTCAAATTGGCAATATTGTACATAGCAACTGCTTGTGTAACCGCGGTATATTCCATATATTCAGGGATGCTCATATCATACATGTCCCGGTTGGTATGCCATACATCGCGGTAGCTGAAATTATATCCGCGCGGGTCTGTGAGTCTAAAACTGATGGTGGGTACGCCGTTCATAGCAAAATACGCATGATCACTTCCGCCGGCGCTTTTGGGTATTTCGCGAGGCGTTTTATCGCTTTTTTCCACCGTAAAAGGGATGTCAGGATGGTATGCGCTTAATCCTTCGGTACACTTTAAAATATCTTCATACATATTTGCAGGCACTACCAAGCCGCTCGCCGCGAAGGGTACGTAATCACGGTTAAAATAGTTGGATATGCGGGGCAGCTTTTCTTTGTTATGTTCTACCCAGTATTTTGAGCCGAGTAAACCGAACTCTTCCCCTGCCCAAAAGCAAAAAAGCATGGTGCGAGCCGGTTTGTTGCCGCCCGCCAGCATCATCATACGCGCCATTTCCAAGTTGGGCGCTACACCTACGCCGCAGTCGGTGGCGCCGCTGCCTACGTCATAAGAATCCAAGTGGCAGCCGGACATTACATACTCGTCAGGGTATTTTGAGCCACGTATTTTGCCTATTACATTGTGGTATTTTATGGGACCGGGCTTAAAATAATTCCGAATATCAAACTCTAATAATACAAATTCTTTGTTTGAAACCTTTTCACGGATAATCTTGTATTGCGTTTCATTCAGTTTTATGTCAGGAACGGTAGGCAGATTTTCAAAGTTCATCGTGTAGATATTTTCCTTATCGTACATGGCTTGCAAAGGTACGGATGCCGCTTGTATAATGCCCAAAATACCCGCTTCTCTCATTTCTTTATAAAACAAAGCGGGAATACTTTTTAGTTTTGATTGGTTTTTTGTGGTGTCGTTAAACGCAATACCTACACGCCGAATAGAGTCGCCTTTGGTGTACGCGTCAATGGCAAAGCCATCGCTATTGCCTTCTATAAGTACCCAAGCGCCTTTGAGTTTGGCTTTCATCCGTTGAAATTCTTCGGTGGTTTTAGGTTCACGAACTACCGGACCCCGCTGTAAACCTTTGGTGCCGGAAGTGTAACTGGGCGTTACAAAATCAAGCGTCATTGATTGGTCGCCAATCATTTTTCCAAACCAAGGTCCGCGATTAAAACCTACGGGAACTTCGCCTACTTCCTGAATTTCCACCTCCAACCCCCATTTTCTAAGTTGATCTGCCACCCAGTATGTAGCTGTGGTATATGCATCGGAACCTACGATGCGCCCGCCAATACGGTTACTGAGAACATCCAAATGCCGCATGGTTTGATTATCAGTTTTACCGATTTCCATTATCTTTTTCGAAACGGCATTTTGAGCGTTTGTGACAGAAGCAAATGCAATAAATGCAAAGCATAAAACTTTTCTAATAGTCTTCATATATCTAATATTGGGAGTAGAATTGGTGTTTTTTTTGAAAGGTCAAAGGTAGGTATTATTTCATATAAAATGTTTTTTGGCGGAAAAAACATTTTAAAAATACTGAAAGAGAAACTGTGTTTAATTTTTTATTTAGTAAAATTAAAATAATAACTTCCTCAACTTTAAAATAAGGCTGAAAGCCTGTCAACTAAAAGCGCAGGGCAACGCCCTACGATAAGGCAATGTTAGAGATAACGCCCTGAAAGGGAATAAGCACAGCTTTCGCGCTTTCAGCGCTTAGTCCAAATGGAACGTATTATTTCGTAGGGTTAGGTGCCCTACGCTATTGCTCTTGCCACTTTGTGGCTGAATATATAGGAAAGTTATTTTTAAAACTTTACTTAGTGATGAAAAATAAATAATAACTGACATCAGAGATGGCAAATATTTGTAGTAGCAAAGTTTATAGTTGCAATTACCGTCCCTATTAGGGGGCGAATAATGTTATATGTTATTTCATTACTGTCCCATTAAAATCTAAAATAGCTCTTTGACATATTTGAAATTT
>MTLC01003077.1_pt1 | contig 12997 bp, 15 predicted proteins | sample 1982451 | NCBI WGS metagenome assembly MTLC01 (sample SAMN05710165, study PRJNA340218) | biofilm metagenome | isolation source: sample SPH anode biofilm adapted to +100 mV | place: USA | collected 2012-02-03 | reverse complement strand
AATAGGAGGGCTCTATGCTAGAAATTTTTAAAGCCCTTGGCGATGAAAGCCGTATTCGAATTTTAAATTTGTTGCTGCAGGGACCTTTATGCGTATGTGAACTGGAGTTTGTATTGCAAATGAGCCAAACCAATGTATCGCGGCATTTGGCTAAGCTGAAGCAAGCTAAGATAGTACAAAGCCTTAAGCAGGGGCAATGGATGAATTATCAAATGGCTCCCTCTTTTTTAGCGCAAGAAGCTAAGCTTGTAGAGTATCTGCAAGAAAAGGTTTCGCAAGATGCGTCGTTTCAAAAAGACTTGACGGCGCTGTTGAAACATCAAGAGGAATGGGGCGATTGTTTGACGCCTTCGCGCAAATATTTGCAAGAAAAGCTGCATAGCGAGAATGGTTGTTCTAACGAATAGAAAGTTACTTTGAGGTGAAGGATATGTCGGAAAAACAGAAGTTGCTATTATTAGTAGGGGCGTTTTTATTTGCCTATTGGCTGCCAATGGATCATCCCCGCGTGCAAGGGGCCGTAGTAGAAGGGTTTGCCATGCTGGGCGACTACGCTAGAGAACACGTGCTTTTGTGTTTAGTGCCAGCTCTCTTTATTGCCGGAGCCGTGTCCGTCTTTGTGCGCCAGGATGCGGTTATGCGTTATTTGGGGGCGGGCGCGCCGAAACCGATGGCCTATGGAGTCGCGTCGGTGTCCGGGGCGATTTTGGCGGTCTGCTCTTGTACGGTACTGCCTTTGTTTGCGGGCATTTTTAAACGCGGGGCTGGCCTTGGGCCTGCTGTTGCTTTCTTGTATTCCGGCCCGGGGATTAACATTTTGGCGATTGCCATGACAGCTCGAGTATTAGGCCCTGATTTGGGTGTAGCCAGGGCGGTTGGCGCTATCTCATTTTCCTTGATTGCGGGACTTTTGATGGCGATGATTTTTCGCAGTTCAGAAGAAAAAAGGCAGGAAGTATTTGCCGATGCGGAAGTGGGAGAGTTGCCGCGGCAGCTGTGGCAGGAAATCGTCTATTTTGGAGCGATGATTGGCTTTTTGATTTTTGCTAACTGGGCAAAGCCCATGGGCGATATGGGCCTTGCGATGGCCGTGTATCAAGTTAAATGGTGGTTATCTGGCGGTTTCTTGGCGCTTACCTTGTATACTTCATTTGCCTGGTTTTCCACGGAAGAACGGAAAGAATGGCTGGAAAGCACCTGGACCTTCACTAAGCAAATTATTCCCCTTCTGTTGGGCGGCGTGTTGCTTGCCGGATTTTTACTGGGGCGTCCCGGACTTGACGCCGGGATTATTCCGGATCATTATATAGCAGATCTTGTTGGCGGCAATAGTCTGGGAGCGAATTTCTTCGCGGCGATTTCCGGCGCGTTTATGTATTTTGCCACGCTGACGGAAGTGCCTATTCTGCAAGGGTTAATTGGTTCAGGCATGGGCAAGGGGCCCGCGCTATCCCTTCTTTTGGCCGGACCGGCGCTTAGCTTGCCTGCCATGATCGTGTTGCGCCAGATTATGGGTACAAAAATGATGGTGACCTATGTGAGTATAGTGGTTGCTCTTTCGACAATTGTCGGGTATGTGTTTGGCATGATGTAAGTCATGAAACAAATAGAATATAAAATATAATGGAGGGTATACGCATGAAAAAAATTGCTATTTTAGGACCAGGATGTGCAAATTGCAAGAAACTTGAGGCCAATACCAAGGAAGCGGTTGCATCAATGGGGCTGGAAGCGGAAATTATAAAAGTAACCGATATGAATGAAATTGCTGAATATGGGTTAGTGAGGACGCCTGCAATTGCGGTTGATGGAAAGCTGCTCTCGACAGGAAAAGTGTTGGAAGCGGATAAAATAGCGGCATTGCTGCAAAAATAAGAAGTGGGTAAAACGGCAAGGGGCAGTCCCTTGCCGTTTTTTAGGACTAGGTGAAGAATGTGAGCCTAGAGTCGCAGCCTTTTTTTAGGCGGAGTACAACAGCGCATTCATCAGTAAGAAGACCAGAAAAAATAATTAGACAGGAGGGATTTTCTATGAGTAAGCTTCAGACTCGTTCTTGCTGCAGCGGCGGTGATTGCTGTCCGCCAGCGCAAGAAAGCAAGCAAGTGGTGATCGACTTTCTGTATTTGGATCTTAGCGTCTGCCAGCGTTGCCAAGGAGCGGACCAAAATCTGTCGGAAGCTCTTGAGGAAGTGACTAAGGTGCTATCCTCGGCAGGTTATGTGGTAAAGGTAAATCGGATTCACATGGCGACCAAAGAACTGGCCATACAGTATGAATTTTTGAGCTCTCCCACGATTCGCGTTAATGGCCAAGACATTGTTTTGGAGGTTACGGAAAGCACTTGTCAAGATTGCGGCGATCTTTGCGGCGATAGTGTGGATTGTCGCTCTTGGGTTTACGAAGGGAGAGAGTATGCCGAGCCTCCTAAGGCAATGATTATTGCTTCTATTCTTAAACGGGTGTTTGGAGGTGAGGCGGCCGTGGCTCAATCGAAAGAGCCGTATGTGCTGCCGGAGAATTTGAAACTGTTTTTTGAAGGCCTTGAGACGGCCAAGCGCCAATAAATAACTCCCTCGAAAGTGAGCAGCAGCTCGTTTTCGGGGGAGTTTGTTAGTTTGATTGGGTGTCGCCTCCTTGACAATCGATTTTGTGTCGTGTAGTATATGGTTAAATTAAATAAAAGTTGCAAGCAGTAGCTGATCAAAAACATTGAAGGCTAAGCATGAGGAGAAATCCTGTGCTTAGCCTTTTATTTTTTTGCTCTAACAGAATTAGTTGTTCCGTGTTCGTTTCCCTAAAAAATCAAAAGATGCAGGAGAGTGTTTCAAATGGCGCAAACAAAAAGAGAATTAGTTTTGGCAGCATTCAACAATAAACCGGTGGATCGTATTCCTGTAGGGTTCTGGTATCATTTCCTAAACGATCCGGAACATGCGGAAGGTTTGGGTCATCCAGAGGTAACGGCGGCAAACATTGCCGGCTTAAAAGCATTTTACGAGGGCTTTCAGCCGGATTTCGTCAAAATAATGAGTGATGGATATTTTGCGTATCCTAACGAGGTGCTGCATGAAATCCGCTCCGTGAAAGATGTGGCGAAGCTGCAGCCGGTCGGTGAGAACGCGCCTTGGATTGAAGAACAGGTGCAGTTGGTGAAACAGGCAACCGCTATTTTCGGCAAGGATGTGTTGTCTTTTTACAACGTCTTTGCGGCGCCGCGGTATTTGGAGTTTATGTATCGCGGCAAGGACGGGGATGCCAATGGCAATTTTATAAAGCTGCTGCAGGAAGACAAGGCGGGACTGAAGCACATTCTGGATGTGATGTCTGAGGATTTGGCTTCGCTGGCTAAACGAGTCATCCGCGACGGCGGCGCTGATGGTATTTATCTCAGCGTACAGAACTTGCCCCGCCCAGAGGTGACGCGGGAAGTATATGATGAAATCATTGCACCGGCGGAGAAGAAAATTTTGGCGGCGGCCAATGCCGCCAGCAAAAACAATATTCTTCACATCTGCGGCTATGCGGGAACGCGAAACGAACTTTCCTGGTATCAGGATTATGAAGCAAATGTCATCAACTATGCTGCGAATGTGGAAGAAGTCAAGCTGTCGGCAGGAAAGAAACTCTTCGGCGGCAAAGCGGTTATCGGCGGCTTCGACAATACGCCTCAAGGCGAACTGTATAACGGCACAAAAGAAGAAATCGAACGCCGCGTTGAGGAAATCATCGCCGATGTCGGCAAGACGGGCGTAGTTGTTGGCGCTGATTGCACAGTTCCTGGCGATATCGAATGGCAGCGTTTGGAGTGGGTTCGCGCGAAAGCGGCGCAGCTGTAAGAAAGAGATAAGGGGGAGCGCGTTATGTTGCAGCTTACGAATATTCATAAGGAATTCAACGGCAAACCGGTGCTCAAAGGCATTGACATTACCGTAGGTAAAGGCGATGTGGTGGTGTTATTAGGGCCTAGCGGCTCGGGAAAAACTACGCTGCTCCGCTGCATTAATTTTTTGGAACAGGCGGATCAAGGCGAACTGGTTTTAGGCGATTTGACCTTGTCGTTGAATAAGGTTTCTTCGTCAGAAAAACGAAAGGTTCGCCAGAAAACAGCCTTTGTCTTCCAAAACTATAATCTTTTTAATAACAAAACGGCCTTAGAGAATGTGACGGAGGGTCTTATTATCGGCCGTGGCATGCCGAAGGCCGAGGCGGTGGCTATTGGCAAGAAAATGCTGGATAAAGTAGGCTTGTCAGAGCGGCAGGATTATTATCCCAGCCAGCTTTCCGGCGGACAGCAGCAGCGCGTCGGCATTGCACGAGCGCTGGCGGTACAGCCGGATGTGATTTTATTTGATGAGCCTACGGCCTCGTTGGACCCGGAGTTGGTAGGCGATGTGTTGGGCGTGATGAAAAGCATGGCTAGCGAAGGTATTACGATGATTGTCGCTACCCATGAAATGCAGTTTGCCCGGGAAGTGGCCAAACACGTGATTTTTATGGATGGCGGCAAAATCGTGGAAGAAGGTCCGCCAGAGCAGATTTTCTTCCAGCCTAAGGCGGAACGGACCCGGAATTTTTTGAGCCGGATTTTAAAAACCAACGCCGTCAGCGCCTAAGCGGACGGTCTACATTACTAAGAAGCGAGGCGATTTCAAAATGAAAAAGAACATCATGAAAGCATTGGGAATTCTTTTTATTGCCGTATTTGCCGTAGCGGCCATGGGCTGCGGCGGCAAACCAGCTGCTAAAGACGAGGCTGCCAAAGGGGAAAAGAAGGTCGTGCGCGTGGCCTTTACCAACTATTACGTGCCTTATGATTTTGTAAATAAAGCAGGCGAACCGGACGGCATTGAAGTGCAGATTATGAAGGAAGTGGCTAAGTCGTTGCCGCAGTATCAATTCAAATTTGAGCCGACCTCGGATGATGATTTGCTGATTGGTGTAGAGTCTGGAAAATATGACGTAGGCATCAAAGGCGTGTGGCAAACGGAAGCACGCAAAACCAAGTTCATCTTCCCGAAAAAACCGATTGCCGCCAGCGTGATTGGCTTGACGTTCCGTAAGAGCGACGCCGATAAAATCAAAGATATGGAAAGTTTTGCCCAAACCGCCGGCAAGCTGGTGCCCATTGCGCCGCAAAACGCTCAATATGCGATTGTAGAGGAATTTAACAAAAAGAACGCGGCTACGCCGATAAAGCTTTTGCCTTCGGAGAGCTTCCAAGTGGCAGATGCCTATACGTGGGTGCTGGAAGGACGCTATGACGCCTTCTTTGATATTGAACTGGCCTATAAGAGCAATGTAGTTGATGAAAAAGGCGCTTACCATAAATTCAATGACCAACTGGCCTATGTTCGTTACAAAGCCATTCCTACGTATCCGATCTTCAACAAGAAAGACCAGGAATTGGCTGACGCTTATGACAAGGCTGTGGAAGAACTGACGAAATCCGGAAAAATCAAAGAGCTGGAAGAAAAATATTTTGGTGAAGATTTGCTGCGGCTGGTTGAAAAATAACCGCTCCGCAACGGGGAGGCAAACTGTATGAGACCCTTTGAACCGCTTTATATTTTGGAAGTTGTACCCGACCTGCTGCCCTTTTTGTGGGTGACCCTGGCTGTAGTAGCAGCCTCGGTCATCCTAGGGACGGCTTTCGGATTTGTGCTGGCGGCGGCTAAACTGAGCCGCCACAAAGTTCTGCGCTTTTTAGGAGACGCCTATACCGGCGTAGTTCGCTGCACTCCGGCTGTTATTTTGCTGTTCATTGTCTTTTACGGTTTGCCTAAGTTTTTTTTGGATGTATTTGACTATGACATCAATGAGATTCATAAGATGTTTTTTGTTATTATCGCCTTTACGCTGCTCTTTGCCGCAGCTATGTCCGAGGTTATTCGCTCCGCGTATTTGGCTGTCGACAAGGGGCAATATGAGGCGGCGGTTAGCGTAGGGATGACGCCGCTGCAGGCGCTGTATCGGATTATGCTGCCCCAGGGAGCCATCATTGCGCTGCCGAACTTCGGGAACTCCTTGATTACGCTTCTGAAGGAGGGCGCGTTAGCGTATACTATCGGTTTGGTGGACCTTCTTGGTTCTGGTAACCTGATCATCGCTCGCAATTATGGCTCCTATGCCTTGGAAATTTATATAGCCTTGTCCGTGATTTATTGGAGCATGGCGGTGGTGTTTGAAAAAGCATTCGCGGCTTTAGAACACAGGCTGTCGCGGTTTAAGCGGCCTAAGACGGCGTAAAGGAGGACGGAAAAGCAATGGAATTAAATTATGATTTTATGTGGAAAACCTTTTCCGTTATCCTGGCGGGAATTCCAGTTACCTTGGAAATTACGCTGGTTTCTCTTTTAGTTGCGGCGCCATTCAGCTTTGCTATGGCCTTAGCTCGCATTTATGAAGTGAAGATTCTTAAAGATGCAGCCAGGCTTTACATCTCTTTTATTCGGGGTACGCCGATTGTATTGCAAATTTTGGTGGTATACAGCTTGGTGCCGAGCTTGTTGAATAGCCTAGTGAAAAGCCTGGCTCTAAATATCAAGGTGTTTGAAGTCGATCCTATCGTTTATGCGTATGTTGTGTTTGCGATTAATACGGCAGCCTTGTTGGCGGAAGTTTTCCGCTCGGCGCTCTTGAGTGTGCATGAAGGCCAAATTGAAGCTGGCTTGTCGGTAGGAATGACCTTGCCGCAAATCTACGTCCGCATTATTATTCCCCAAGCATTAGTAGCGGCACTGCCGAATCTGTGCAATTTGTCGGTAAATCTAATCAAGAATACGTCGTTAGCCTTTTTGATGACCGTAAAGGATATTACGGCGATTGGCAAGATTCAAGCGTCGTATGGCTATAACTATATCGAAGCCTATATCGATGTCTTTTGGGTTTACTTTACTTTGTGCTCGCTGGCGCAATGGCTGTTTCGGCTGGCGGAAGTGCGCGCAGGGGCGTTCCGGCAGCTGAAAAGCTACTAAGGAGCTTGTGAGAGGGTGGCGTTATGTTGGAATTAGAAGATAAGGTGGCGATTGTCACCGGTGGTAATCAGGGGATCGGGCGGGCTACGGCTCTACGCTTGGCGGAAGCTGGCGCTAAAGTGGTTGTTGCCTCAAGGAATCAGGAGCGGAATCGCCAAGTGACGGCGGAAATAGAGCAACATTTTCAAAGGCAAGCGTTGCCTTTGGCGGTGGACGTTGCGGAGCGGCAAGCGGTGGAAGCCTTGGTGGAAAAAGTTATTGAAGAGTTTGGACATGTTGATGTTTTAGTCAATAATGCCGGTATTTGCCGTTTGTCGCAACCGTTTGAAGAACTGGAAGATGCAGCGTGGGACGCGGTGTTGGATGTGAATGTGAAAGGCGTTTTACATTGCGTCCGGGCGGTTATTCCGCTTTTCAAAGCGCAAAAAGCAGGCAAAATTGTGAATGTGGCTTCGCTGGCAGGAGAAGTAGGCGGCATTGCTACAGCCGCAGATTACGTAGCGAGCAAGGCCGCGGTGATTGGCCTGACGAAATCGCTGGCGCGCTATTTGGGTCCCTACCAGGTTAATGTTAACTCAGTAGCGCCTGGCTTTATTCGTACAAGTATGACGGAAGCGATGGAGATCGATGTAGAAGGGATTCCTTTGCGAAGTATCGGCGAGGCGGAGGATGTGGCGGAAGCCATTTGTTTTTTAGCTTCCCAGCGCTCGCGGTATGTTACCGGAACGACGCTTGATGTAAACGGCGGATTATACATGAAATAAAGGCTTGTATTTGGCAAAGAACCGTATGGAAGCAATGGCTTCGGTACGGTTCTTTTTTACTTCCGTAACCCTCAGTCGAATCCTCCGTGACTCCCGCGACTCTTGTTCAATCTCCGTACTCTCTGGCTCTTCTCTGTTACTTTGAGTTGCGTTCTCTTCTAAGGACCGCGTAGCAGTTTACTTATAAGATAATATTTTATATGATTGGTTGTGATCCCTTTGTACAAGCAGTACAGGCTAAAGCTCAGACCGTTGCAATGGCTGCGACTCCCAAGCCGACGAGAGCGGAAGGAATTTCTAGATTAGGGAAACAGAGAACAGCGAGGGAGTTTAAGTCATTCCTAATCACATTTGTCCGGACTGTAATTTATACGAAAGCGCCTTTTTAGTGTCTGAGGGTAATAACAGGGGGTGGTGGAAATTCGAGCTAAAAAGTGGTTTCAGAGGATCGGGTACGGGAGCCTGATCTGTTTGATGTTAGCCAATGGAGCTGTCCTTGCTTCACCGGCGGAAAAACTAGAGAGTATAGGCGTGAATAAGGAGAACACGCAAATTTTGGCAGGAAGTTTTTTTCAGCCGAGCTTGGTGACGAATTGGACAGAGAGCGATTTTGCCGCAGAGTATGAGGCGATGAAAAAGGTTTCCATGGATCATATTATATGGCAATGGACGGTCGACACCAAAGAGAAAAAGGCTTGCTATCCAACTGCACTTCCAGGGTATACGCAAATTTTCCACGAGGATAAGGTTAAAATTTCTTTGGAGCAGGCGAGGGGGAAAGGCATAAAAGTCTGGCTGGGGCTTGCTGCTAATGATGACTGGTTTCGCTATTATGCAAATGATGAAAAATGGCTAACAAATGAGGTTGACCTTAATAAAAAAATAGTACAGGAATTGTGGCAGCGTTATGGAGGCAGCTGCGGCGATACGGTTGCTGGCTTTTATATATGGCTGGAAGTGGAGAATGTTCATTTTCAAAATAGCGTTAAGCAAGAGCGAATTGCCATGGCCTATAAAGAAATTGCCGCAGAAGTTCACTATATCACAGGGAAGCCTGTGATGATTGCTCCTTATTTTGCGCCGGGCAGCGGTTTGGATGCGGATGGTTACGCGGCTATGTGGGGCAAAGTGTTAAAGACAGCGCCCATTGATGTCATTGCGATGCAGGACGGGTTTGGCGGTGAATATGGTTCTGCGGCAACCATTGCAACCTGGTTGCCGCCCTTGAAAAAGAAGATAACCGAAGCTAGGCCGCAAACCGAATTGTGGAGTGATCTAGAGACGTTTACCCCCGATTTTTTGTCGGCGCCTATTTCGCGGGTTATCAGCCAAATTGACGCCGAAAAAAGCTTTGTAAGCAAGTTTACAAGCTTTAGCTTTAATCATTATGATTCGCCTAATAATGGGCATCTACTGCGTTATCTCCAATACAAGCGATATGTTGAATCGCTTAAAGCGCCAGGCGGGAATCAGGCAGACCTTAAAGGGGTGGCCTTGGTAAAAGAGGACTCATAAGAGGCAACCCTATAAGGCGGAAGGCGTCGCTGCTTTAAGAAAAATAGACTGTTTTCAACCTGGATAACCGATTAAATGATATTAAACAAGGAATTGGCGAGGGAGTGTATGGTGCGGAAAAAATATAGTGCTATGGCGGGTCCTGCGGTTGCGCGGGACCTGCTTTTATTTATAAGAGAGGCATCAAGTGTTTGGAGATTGTGAACCGGACGTTATTCTATCTTGAAACCATCGCTTCCACTTGACAAAGAAGAAACATGTCGGTATATTTTACTTAATGAATATTTCGAGTGTCGAAATAAAAGGAAGGTGATAAAAATGGAATATAGTTCGGCTATGTATGAGTTCTTTTTGGAAAACATACAAAAAATTATGCTTCCTGAAGAGCTGATCGAGATTGGTTTGAGACTTTCGCGTTTTGAATTGGTTGCGTTGTTGGTGGTGGAGAAACAGCAAGGCCTTCCCATGAGTCCATTGGCGCAGCGTCTTGGCATTCCCATGAGTACGGCTACTGGCGTGGTGGACCGGTTGGTGAAGATGGGCCTGCTGAAACGGGATCGTCAAGAAGATGATCGGCGGGTGGTAGTTGTCTTTCTTACTGATGAGGGGAAAGAGTTGGCGGGGACGATTCAAAAACAGTTTCATTCTATTTGGAGTCGAGTTCGCTCTTTTATTACTGAAGAAGAATTTGAAACCGCGCTAGTGATTCTGAAGAAAATTATGGCCGGCTTCCAAAACGAATCACTGGAAAAAACAATGGTGAAATCTCCGCTAAGAAAACATATTGAAATTCAATAAAAAAATTTTAAACAGATATTTCGGGGAACGAAATAATGAAGAGGTGACATAGAATTGCGCATTTTGCTTTATACCGGTAAAGGAGGCGTTGGTAAGACCAGCATTGCAGCGGCGACCGCTGTCAGTATGGCAGCAGGCGGTAAAAAGACGATGATTGTCAGCACTGATGCGGCCCATAGTCTTGGTGACGCGCTGGAAATGGAGGTAACTGACAAGCCAACCAAAGTGCAGGAAAATTTGTGGGCTCAGGAAATTGACGTACTGGCAAGTACGGAAAAGAGCTGGGGGAAAATACAGAGATATTTTGCGGAACTTTTGATTTCCCAAAATATTAGCAGTGTATCAGCGGATGAACTTCTCGTATTTCCCGGGCTAGAAGAGCTATTTTGTTTATTGGAAATTCTTAAACATTGTCGGGGGGGCGAGTATGAGGCGGTAATTATTGATTGCGCTCCTACCGGTGAAACTATCCGCTTGCTTAGCTTTCCAGAGGTGTTAACTTGGTGGTTGGAAAAAATATTCCCTTTGGAAAAACGCTTGTTAAAGGTAGCGCGTCCTTTATCTAAGCCTTTGCTTGGAATTCCTTTGCCGCCTGAGGATGCATTGGACAGCATTGCGCAATTGATTCGACAATTGCAAGAAGCGCAGCAGATGCTGACGGATCAGAATCTGACTTCTGTCCGTATTGTGATGAACCCGGAAAAGATCGTCATCAAGGAAGCGGCGAGAAGTTTCATGTATTTGAATTTATACGGCTTCAATGTGGATGCTGTTATTGTTAATAAGGTGCTGCCAGAAGAAGGCTGTGGCAGCTATTTTTCGCAATGGCGAGAGCTTCAAAAAACGTATGTTGCCCAGATCCAAGAACAGTTTAGCCCTGTGCCTGTTTTTAAGGTTCCTCTCTTTGGGGAGGAAGTCACCGGCGTCTCTGCTTTGAGGAACATGGGGAACGTGTGTTTTCACGGGCGAGATTCGATAGAACGGTTTTATTGCGGCCAGGCGCAGCGATTAAAGCAGGAGAAGGATCAGTTTGTAATGGAATTAGCACTTCCTTTCGTTAGTAAAGGAGAGATGGCTTTATCGCAGCAAGGAGAGGAGCTAACGTTTCGAATTGGCGGCTATAAGCGTAATATTTGCCTACCGCGAAAATTAATAGGACGTGAAGTTGTTGGAGCCAATTTGGAGGATGGCGTGTTGGCGATAAAGTTTGGTGATAGGGGATGAGGAGTTGAGCAGTATGAGTGTGGCATTGGTGCTTGCCGGAGGGGGTTATCATTTTTTCTTTGGATTCTTTCATGCAGCTTTTTGGAAGATGAAGCCTTTTAATTGGCGTGAAGAACTGCCAGTGATGTCTCCTGTCAATCGTTTTGTGATTCAGGGAATGAATATTGCAGTAATAACCTTTATGTTTCTGATCGCGTATGTCAGCATGCGACATACGGGGGAGCTTTTGACGACTCCCTTGGGAAAGACAATTCTTATGGGTACTGCCATTTTCTGGCTGGTTCGTCTTATTGTTGAGTTTACTCTTAAGGAACGCGGTGCCGTTAATCCTTTGCTGATTATCGCCTTTATAATTGGAACGTTGTTATATGTGCTACCCGTTATACTTATGTAATAAGTTGGGGCGCTTGTAGTTTTTGTTTGTGGTGAAGTTTTGAGAAAGTACGTGACGCGATAAATCTACGGTGCAGGAAGAAAGGAATTATTTATGAGAGAAAAAATAAGATATGTTAGCATTATTGCTTTGGCTATAACTCTCTGTATGGTTCTTCATATGAGTATACCAGTAGAATTGGCGACTGAAACCTCTGTGGACGATTTGAGCATAGTGGCGGCATGGTTGGGCTTTCCATTGACTGCATTATTATGGGCTAGTATAGCATACAGTTGCGTAGCTCTAGTTTTTCATTTTACGAGAATCAATGTTTTTGAAAACCGAGCGATTTGGGAAATGAAATTCGGCACCTTCATAGGAGTTTTGTGGTTGCTGGGCTATGTTATGGCCATGCCTAAGTTTGGAAATTCATTTTATAATGAGTTAGCGGGAGGTCTTTGTGATGCTATTCCAGTAGTTGTAATGGTGACTTTGTTAGGCCGATTTACAAATTCAGCTAACAAGGGTAGGTGCTGTAAAAGAAAACCTTTTATAGGCATTGTTGTTTTTGGCACGGTGTTTTTCGTAATAAGAATGATGGCTTATCATATAAATGCAATTGATATTGGTTTTTGGATAAACTCTATGTATTCTTCTTTATGGACTATTGCTATGGGGATTTTCTTGGGAGTTCTTTATGTCATATTAGGAGAAACGATGGCTATGCCTTCAGTAGCTGGTAGTGCAGTTAAATTTGGATGTTTTTTATTTGGAGTAACATGGGGAAGTTTTATTCTGTTTTTTCCTTTGATGCTCAAGGGGCAATTGCTTAATACCGTTTTTATGGGTTTTCTTGATATGCTGGCCGTGGTTATTTCTTACTATTGTTCTGAAAAACTACACCATGTTTTAAACCGTAGCAAATTTTGTCGGTGAAATTTTATTTTTACAAACTAGGATTTGCTTTTAGAAGTAAGCAATGTGATATAATAAAATTCACATTGACATAAAGGAGATGAATAAAATGGCAAATCCTGTCATTTCAAAAGTAAAAGCGCTTCACAGTTACAGCGGCGAAACGGCCACCTACGCAGGGGTGGCGGTAAAGAGTCTTTCGCTGGTTGGTATTGCTCTCGTTTCGGCGGCGGCTACTTGGTCTATGGGATATGCAAATTCCATTACGGCCATGGTAACGGCGATCATGGGTCTGATCACTGCCTTCGCGATCAGCTTTCGCCCGCAATGGGCTGGCTTTCTCTCGCCGCTCTATGCCATATTGGAAGGCATGTTCTTGGCGTCCATATCCGCCATGTTTGCCCGGGTGTATCACGGTATTGTTTTGCAGGCGG
>MTLC01000048.1_pt2 | contig 13004 bp, 13 predicted proteins | sample 1982451 | NCBI WGS metagenome assembly MTLC01 (sample SAMN05710165, study PRJNA340218) | biofilm metagenome | isolation source: sample SPH anode biofilm adapted to +100 mV | place: USA | collected 2012-02-03 | reverse complement strand
GGGCGTCTCTTTTTTCAAAGTCCATTTTTAGGTATTACAGGAATGCTCTGTTACTCTGTGTACTGTTCCCTCTTTTACGTAACCCTCACGAGACTCCGGTTCTCTTGTTCAATCCCCGTTTCCTCTACCGCAGCGCTTCCAGAGCCCAGAAGAGGCAAAAGCCGATAATGCCGCCCACCAACGACCCGTTGATACGAATCCAGGCCAGATCTTCGCCGACCTTTTCCTCCACCAACCGATTCAGGCGTTCGGCGCTGAGGCGCTCTAATGCGTATTCCACAATTTCGCCGACAATAAAGTGACGCGCCGTAATCGCCTGCAGAAGCATCTGCTTGCAACGATCCGCCAAAAACCGTCCCGCCTCCGGCTTGGCTTTAAAAACTACCCAATAATGAGCCAACTGTTCCATACACCAATTTTCCAAAAAAGAGCTTTTACCTCCTTCCCTGCCTACAGGCTGCGCTATCTGGCGCAGTTCTTGCAAAAGACTTGCCACTAAGGGCTGAAAATCCAATTCCTCCGCCAGCATCCGCTGCCAGCACCGCAATTTTTCTTGAACCGCCGCCTGCTCTTGCAGCTTTGCCAGCGAGCCTTGGAGCTGGCCGTTCAGCCACAGCCGTACCGGATGTTGCCCATCTTCGCGCACTTCCCGGAGCAAGCTTTGGGCTTCCTCTAAAAGCGCTTCGGAAAATTCTTCCGGATTAATCTGCCCTGTAGCTTCCAGCATGCTCCCAAAGAACTGCGCCAGCGCCCCGTGGCGGCGCAGCTCCTCCTCGTATTCCTCACGAGCCCAGGCCGCCGCCGCGTCCTTCAGCTCCTGCCGCTCGATTTGCCGCGTCAAAAGCGTTGTTACGCCGTTCCAAAATTCAGCTTCCTGCACCGAGCTCGCCGCCGTATAACGCGCGCCCTCCTTGGCCAGCCAAGACGCAATATCCGCCTGAAGCCAGACCTTGCCTGCCCAGCTCTGGCACCACCGAGCCGCTTTCCCCTCGTCTAAGCGCTGCACCTCCCTCTGGAGAATACGTTTGCCAATAGCGCCCAACACCCTTTTTCCCTTGCCATTGTCTACCCATTGAATAAACAAGCTAAGAAGCGGCCAGCGCTCCAAGACTTCCGCCAAACGCGCCTGCCCCAGAAAGCGGCTTTGCACCATCGAGGCCATACCTCGAATAAGACGCTCCCGATTGCGTGGAATAAGCGCCGTATGCCAGGAAACGCCCAAAGGCTTTGAAAAAAGGGCGGACACTGCAAACCAGTCGGCAACGCCCCCGATTAAAGCGGCTTCGGCAACGGCAAAAAAGCAGCGAGCTCCCAAATTCTCCGGCAAAGACGCCCGCAGCGCCCAGGCTGCCAAAAAGAGAAGCCCTATACCGACAAGGGCCCAATTCGCCCGCCTAAAGGGCGCCATCATAAAGCCACCGCCTTTTCCAAGACCTGGGTAAGCAAAAAGAGCAGGGCGCCCGCCGCACCGCCCACCACCGAGCCGTTAATGCGAATCATCTGCAAATCGTCCGCAACTCTCTCTTTAATAAAAAGCGCCAGCTCTTCGCCGCTCATCGCCCCAATATAGGAAGCCACAAACTCTCCGCTCCAATGCTTATGCCGTTTCAGCAGCCGCTTAATTTGCTGCAACAGCCATTCTTCCACATCCTGCCGCTTTGCGCTGTCTTCATCCAGATTGCCCGCCAGTCGCCGGGTCAGCCATTGCGCCCAAACGGCAAGCGTCGAGGCCGCTTCTGTTGTGTTTTTTTGATACCCATGCAGCCAACTGCGCACCCCCTCATCCAGCGCCGCCCCATACTTGCGCAGCAACAGGCGTTTATGAACTTCCACCCGGCGCTGCGTCCCTGGATCGCGCTGCAAGCGGCGCGCTTTCTTCCATAACCAGGCTCTCCCTTGATGACGCAGGGGATGTTCCGGCGCTTTCATGCGTTCCAAGGCTTCGTCCAGCAAGGTTACTATTTTTTGTATCCGCTCCGGCGAATCAAGTTTGGCATATTGCGTCACAAGACTGCGCAAAGCGCCGCCGTTCGTCTCATACCGTTCCAGCACATCTCTGGCAATATCTTGCAGCAGAGCTGCAAAGGCGGGCTGCTTGAGCAAGTCTTGAATTTGCTCCAAAACTGCCGCCACCAGTTGCTGCTCTTCTTTTTGCCTCAGCATCTGCCGCAGCAGATCCCCCAATAGGGGCGCGGCGTCAAAGTGCCGCAGCATTTTCTGCCGCCCCCATTTGGTCAACGCCGCCGCTTCATCCGGGCGCTGCGCCTGCACAACTCCAGCCAGCAGCCGCAGAATCCCTGCTTCGAGAAACTTTCGCCCGCCGCTTTGGCGCAAGTAGTCCTGCAACGCCTCCGTAAGGGAGTAGCGTCTAAGCACAGCCGCTACATTTTCCGCTGTCAGCAACTCCTCTTCTACCAAGGTTGTCAACTCCGTTAAAAAGCGATCTTTATTTTTGGCGACAATATTGGCCCGCCAGGAAATAATCCCCAGGGGCTTGCCAAAAAGAGCCGTAACGGCAAACCAATCCGCCAATCCGCCTACAACTGCCGCTCCAAAAGCGCTTTGCCCTAACGCACCCCAAAAAGTATGTCCATAGGGCGCGCAGCAAGCTAGACCGACGACAGTCAAGGCCAACGCGGCATTCGCCTGCTTGTATTTTTTCTCCATAACCCAGCCACCTCTTGATAAAAAATGCTTTCACCGCGCCTTTCAGGGGCGCGTTGAAAGCATTCGCCTTGGAACCTTAAAAATCCTTTACACTTCTAGCTCTTCCACCATAATCTGCGCCGCAGTCTCTTTTGAAACAGACAATCTGGCGCCGTTTGAAGCGAAAAAAACAACGTCTTCCTCTTTATCAATAACAATATGGTCGCCAAATTCAATGGTTTCCAAAATTATCTCATTGCCCTGCCTAATCCCGTGCTGCTGCAGATAGTTGCACATCGCTTCTTCTTGGGCAATGTCTTTGATCAAAAACGGTTTGCCTCGTTTAGCAAAAAAGAATTGCCTTAGTTCGCCGTCAACAGTGCCTAAAATCGTGGCCGCAATGGCCTCGGTAATGCGCATACGCACTTTTTTATCCACAAGGAGACGATACTCCATATGGGGCAATTGCTTGCGCAGCGTAATTTCAGCGTCTTCTTTCAGGCCTAACTCTTCAAACTTATAGATGGCGTGATCCTCTTTTTCGATCATCGTAATTACCGCAGCATCGCCTTCCGCCATTTCCGCCAAATGAAAATCCGCCTCTTTTTCCGTAGCTGTCGCAACATGAACATGGTGAGACATTTTTCCGGGAATGACAATGCTGTTCTTATTGGGCAGCCTGAGCTTCAAGGTTCGACTACGGGCAAAAAGCAAATCTTCCTTGGTAATAAAATCCCCTTTGTAAATGCCGTACGCTTCCATTTTAGAGGCAAGCGCGCTGCTTTTTACGCCTAAAATCATTAAACTGTGAATTGGATTGGCGTCAAGTAATGTCTTCATCGCATATATAGTCCTTTCCTATTTTCCTGCGTTACTAAGTAGATTTTTTGCGCCCCCGTAAAGAGCCATCGCATCTTTTCCCGCCAGGCTCATAGCGTAAATCAACGTGGAGATGGTTGTACCATTATGAATTATAGAGGCCAGCAGCGGCGATACATAGCCGCCAAGGGCCAGCATAACCGTAGCCGTATTCACGCCCACATTGGTCTTAAAGACGCGATCAATTACCTTCATCGTATTATCGGCAATCTCTTTCGCCGCTACCAAACCCCGCAAGTCTTCTTTTAACAGCAGCACCTGCGCAGCGTCGCGAGCCAAATCCGAGCCTTTAGGCAGGCTAACTCCTACTCTGGCGCTAAGCAACGCCGGAGCGTCATTCACGCCATCGCCCACAAAAGCGCAGGTATAGCCGTCTGCCGCCAAGCGTTTTACGATCTCCGCTTTGTCTTCGGGCTTCAACTCATAATGCACCTCATCCAGCCCCAATTCCGCCCCAATCTTCAACGCGGCAGCCTTGGAATCGCCTGAAAGCATGATTGTCTTTTTGATACCTAACGCCTTCAAGGCGCCAAGCGTTTCTTTGGCTTCCGGTCTCGACTCGTCACTGATCGCTATAACGCCTATCAGCCGGTTGTCCGCCGCCACATAGAGCACGGTATGCCCAGAATCTTGAAATCTCGTAACATCTTCTTCCGCAAAAGCCCCTTCGACCTTCTCGTCTTCAAGAATAAAATGTCGGCTCCCTACCTTGACATCCAGCTCGCCTACATATGCCGCAACGCCATGCGCCACAATAAAATTCACTTCGCCCGCTTCTTCAAGAACCATTTCTCGCAGCTTCGCTTCACGCACCACCGCATCGGCAATCGGATGCGCGTAGTGTTCTTCCGCCGAAGCGGCAATCTTCAGCACCGTATCAGCCTCATATCCATTATAAGGCCGTATGGCGGCCACTTTCAGCTCTCCTTTGGTCAAAGTCCCAGTTTTGTCAAAAATAAAGGCATTTACTTCGGACAAGCCCTCCAGAGCGGCAGCCCCTTTTATCAATACACCTCTTTTAGCAGCTTTAAACATGCTTGCCTTAATGGCGGTAGGCGTAGTCAGTTTTAACGCGCAGGAATAGTCCACCGCCAGCACCGCCGAAGCGCGCCGCGGATCTCGCGTCAAAACCAGCGCCGCTAAGCCCATGCCAAAAGTAACCGGCACCATACGATCCGCCAGGCGATAGGCTTTAGTTTCTTTCTTTGAATGACTCTGCAAGGATTTGGCAATGAACTCAGCCATGCGAACGGTTGTTGTTTCAGCGCCAACTTTTTCCGCCTGAATGAGAATGCGGCCTTCCACCACCAACGTCCCTGCGAATAACGGGGCCCCTGTTGCTGGAAATACCGGCAGACTTTCCCCTGTCACAGAGGACTGATCCACCTGGCCTTCGCCGCTGACCAAGTTCCCGTCTACCGTTATCATTTCACCTGCGCCAACAATAACAATATCTCCTACCTTGAGTTCTTGATAGGGAACCTTTTTCTCCGTCTCTCCGTCAAGTATCCGCACATCCGCCACAGGAGCATGGATTAAGCTTTTCAATAATTCCGCAGAATGGAATTGCGTCGACTCCTCTAAGTAATGACCCAAATGCAATAAAAAGACCAGCGAGCTTACGGTGAAATACTCCTTGCGCAAAAGGAGAAGCGAAAAAACAGTGGCATCCAAGACCTCCACCTTAAGTCCTTCCGCCAAAAGCGTATTTACCCCTTTCATAATAGTGGGAAACGCGCTTACCGCCGTAGGAACTGCACGCAAGGACCGGGGCAGCACGGCGCGCAAAGCCCACATGGTACCCGCCCAATACACATTGACTAAGTCTGGCTTTGCCGCAATATCCGTCCCTGCAAAAAACAGAGAAAAAGAAAAAGAAGAAAACGCGTCAAGCACTCTTGTCCGAGCTTGACTATCGGCCTCAAAGGAAACCGCCACTGAACGAGCCAGGGTATTAACTCTAACGCGCTTAACACCCGGTAGCTGCCTAAGCTCTTCTTCGACGGCAGTTATATTCAATGCAGGATTGCCTAAAACAGCCACTCGTAACCGCAAACGCTCCTTCGTCTCATGAATAATACTAATTTCTTCAAATCCAGCGTATTTCATCATCACGACTCTCCGTTTCTATCTCCCATACTGCATTTTCTGTTTAAAACACCGCAACATCCATCGCTGCCTAGCATTTTAAAAGAACCAAACCTTCCTTGCTTGGTTTTTTTAAAACAATACGCACTAAACAAGGGCGTACAGGATGAAAGAGAACAAAGTTCCCACATCCTGTACCGCTCTTGAGCCTTTTCATGCAAGCCTAATACAATGAAGCGTGGTAAGCAGACGCCCCCGCCATGGCCCAGCCCGCCGCCTTATGAACCTGCCTAGTTTGACGAGTATGCGCCACGCCAGTAACAATCAGTACGCCCATGCAAAGAAGCATGCAGGTTTTCGCAAGCTCTCGCTTTTGCTTCAGCGTCATCCCTCGGGCGGCTGCATTATCACTGTTAGATGGATTCTTCATTGTTTTCCGCTTGAATATCGCGAATTTGTTCTTTAAATTCCTCCACGCCGCTTTGTAGTGTGCCCCAAATTCCCAAAACCCCTTTAGCCAACGTTTTCTGCACGGTTTTATTGGTAATAATCAAGGCTGCCGCTGCGCCAACAATAGCGCCTTTAACCCATTTGTCATTTTTATAGTCAAACCACCGCTGCATAATTGCATAGTCATACTCCGAATATTGCTGCTGCACGTATTGTTGCTGGGGATACTGTTGAAGATATTGTTGCTGCACATACTGCTGCTGTTCAGGATACGCAAGGTATGTCTGGTAATAATGCTGAGGAGTTTCTGCACCGTACTGAATAGGGGTTGTTTGATACATTCCGTTTGACTGTGTCATAATCATTCTCCTTTACTCTCTTGAAATAGCAACACCGGCTGTTTTGTCTATTTGCTTTTCGCCAAAACATCCCAATAGTATTTAGCGCCCACCATTGCACCCACCGCCACAAGCAGTGCGCCTACGCCCGTAATGCCAACTGCGCTGACTGCAAAAGCCCCTGCAGCCGTGGCTACGCCGGAGCCGGCCGCATCGCGAGCCACATTGCTTACTGCTTGTTCTTTGGTAATGATATTTTCTTTGCAATCCCGCATATTTTTCGCCGCGGACAAAGCTCCGCCCACTAAAACACCGGCAATACCCGTATTAACAACTACTTTCGAACCTACTGTCGTCATTGTTCTTCCTCACTTTCTTTTTTTGCTCTACTCCGTGCAGGCGTTGCTTTTACCGGCTCCGCGGCTTCTTCCGACGCCTGCAGCGTTTCAACGGGCCCTTGGGACTGCTCTTTTCCTCCAAACAGTCCAGAAACCATCCCGCCTAACGATTCTTTAACCGCCGTATTAGAAAGCAACAGAGCTATCCCTGCGCCAAGAAGTACGCCTTTAATCAACTCGCTATTCGTGGCATTCGCATATTGAGTCAAGGAAGACAACTGCGGATTATTATCCACCATCTGCTTAATCATCCCAAAAATACCCGCATCTTCCTTACCGCCGCCGCAGCCGCAGGAATGTTCTTCTTGTGCGGGAGGCGCCATTGTAGGCGCAAACATCGGCTGCATAGGAGGCGCCACAAAGACAGGTCTTGGCATAAGAGGCTGCATTGGCTGACCCATGTATGCTGCGCCTTGTACGGGCTGCTGCATAGGAGGCTGCATTGACTGCCCCATGTATGCTGCGCCTTGCACGGACTGCTGCATAGGAGGTTGCATTGGCTGACCCATGTACGCTGCACCTTGTACGGGCTGCTGCATAGGAGGCTGCATCGGCTGGCCCATGTACGCTGCGCCTTGTGCGGGCCGCTGCATAGGAGGCTGCATTGGCTGACCCATGTACGCTGCTCCTTGTGCGGGCTGCTGCATAGGAGGCTGCATTGGCTGACCCATGTACGCTGCTCCTTGTGCGGGCTGCTGCATAGGAGGCTGCATTGGCTGCCCCATGTACGCTGCTCCTTGTGCGGGCTGCTGCATAGGAGGCTGCATTGGCTGACCCATGTACGCTGCTCCTTGCGCTGCCTTCGAGGTCATTTCTGCTGAATCCTCGCAAGAATGCTCCTCTTCATCATGCTCCTCGCCTTTGCTCGGGTTCATTCCCATCCAGCGCTTTTTGCCCTCTTCTTCGATCATCGCCGCTACTTCTTCTTTAGAAATTCCCGCATAACCAGTTGCCGCCTGGGGCGATGCGTACATATACGCGTCGTGATTCTGCGGCGCCTGCGGGGGAGCTTGCTGATACCCTTGCACCATTTCCACCACGCCTCCTTTTTCTGTTTCGCTAGATTGTTCCTTTTTGTCGCTCATTTATATTCGACTCCTTTCTATGAAAAAGCTAACCAGTGCTTACGCCACGTATTTGTCAAGCAGCTTTCTTGCCACGGTATTTTCCTTGGTTTCCACAAATTCTTTCAAATCCAGCGGCGCTATTACCGCCGGATCGTATTGAAGCACCAAGGAACGCGCCAGCATATTCAAGCGAACATCCACAATGCCTCGAACCATTTTAACCGCTTCAATAACTTCCGCTTCTTTGCAATTGGAAATTTCCTTCAATAGGGGATGGCTCAACACTTCCATTGAGATTTTCAAGCGCAGTCTTCCTTTCACATGACTGGCGATTGAAATAAGATTACGCAAAGACACCACCGTATCCCGGTCCAGTTCAGGCAAACTCATCTAATAATTCCCTCCTCATTTTGCTTCCTCCAAGGCTAAAAGCGGCGCTTCCAAAGGCGCAAGCTTTTTTTCGTTCAGCTTCTTCAACTTCTTGTCTTCATAAGACAAAAGCCGGGATGAATTCAACACAATCCCTCCTGTATGGGCAATATGAATCATTCCCGCCATTACAGGATTCAACATATTCATAAGGCCCAGCACTACGCCAAGCAGGTTACTGCCTGACGCAAGAGCGTAGTTTTGATGAATGACCTTTACCGTCTCCTTGCTCAATTTTCGCAAATGCACAATTTTAGATAAATCATCATCCGCCAACGCTATATCCGCTGTTTCAATCGCAATATCCGAGCCCATAGCTCCCATGGCAATGCCCAGGTCCGCATGAGCTAAGGCGAGAACGTCATTAATTCCGTCTCCCACCATCGCCGTCTTATGCTCTTTTTGCATATTGAGAATAATATCCGCTTTTTCTTTGGGAAGAAGCGAAGCATGATACCGGTCAAAATTCAACCGCTTCGCCATCGCCGCCGCAGTAGCTTCCTCGTCGCCGCTCAGCATGACAAGCTGCGTTACGCCTTCTCCCCTCAGTTCATTCAGAAGATACGCCGCATGATCCTTAGTACGGTTTGAGGCGCAAATAAAGCCCCGCAGATATGTATCCTTCGCTACGTACATAACTGTATTGTCTGTGGTTTGCAAGGACCGAAAAAGCTCTGCAGTCTCTTTGGTGGAAATTCCCAGCTCCGCCATGAGCTTAGCATTTCCAACGCTATATTTCGCCCCGTTAAACTGCGCGCATACTCCTTTGCCCAGAATCGCATCGCAAATACTATGGCAAGCTCGCTCCAAGCCTTGCGCTTCCGCCTTTTTGCGTATAGCCATTCCCAAAGGATGACGGGAATGAACCTCCGCCACATAGGCTGTGCTCAACACGTCGATTTCACTGAACTCGTCAATCGGAACAATATCAGTTATTTCGAGCGTTTTATCAGTCAACGTGCCGGTTTTATCAAAGCAGAAGGTCGTTTGTTTGCCCGCCTCTTCCAAGTAGCGCCCGCCTTTAATTAGAACGCCTCGTTTTGCGGCATTGTGAATAGCGGCGCTTACCGCCGAGGAGGCCGCTAAAATCGTAGCGCAAGGGCAGGACATTACCAGCAGCACTGAAAACGCGCTGTAAAAGCTTCTAGTAACAAGCCAGGTCAAGGCTGTGGCGAAAATACCCAGCTTTACCAAGCGATTCGCCAGTCGGTCCGCTTCCAGCTCAATTTCGGCTTTATTATCCAGCGAATCTTCTACCATAAACAAAATCCGAGAGAGATATGTTTTGTCGCCTATTTTTTCAGCCCGAACAAAAATAGCGCCTTCTGCAACCAAGGTTCCTGCAAAAACAGCGGCTCCCGCTTCCTTCAGCACCCGCTCGCTTCGCCCATTAATCGGAGATTCGTCAACCGACGCCCGCCCCTTAACCACTTCGCCATCAATGGAAATTTTCTCATCCGCATGAATGACTACAATATCGCCGACTTGAATTTGCTCTACAGGAACCTCCACTTCACATTCGCCGTAAAGAACATACGCCGTTTTTTCGGAGATTTTCAAAATATCTCCGATGGCGTTTCGAGCGCTTTGAGCAACCTTGGCTTCTTGCCACTTAGAGCCGGCGTGAACCCAAAGAATCTCCAAGGCCGTCGCCGCCTCGCCGAAAACCAAAGCGGCAACAATACCGCCCGCCAAGAACGAACTCAAGGTTAGGCGCTTTTTCTCACGCAGATCTTGCCCCGCCTCTTTCAATAAAGGAATGGCAAAAAGAGCTCCTATTAAGCCCAACGGGCTCAAGAGTCCCTGTGCCGCTACCCCGCCCAGCAAAGCGGTCTTGATAAAGGCAGCCCCTGTAACTAGAGACAAGACCACAAACCGCTTCTTGTGCGTCTTTACCTCTGACCGCTGCTTCTCCTTATCCCCGCAGCCTTGCAAAGACAAGGAATCTTCAGCCGTTATTGCTGCTGACTTAGCCAAGACTGCGGCAACAGCCTTTTCAACCAGACCAATAAGAAGGCTATTGGTTTGCAAGTCCGGATTATACCGAATGGCAATACTTGCACAGCCTCCGTTACAACGAACCGCTAAAATTCCTTCTGTTTGCAGCAGTCTTTCTTCTAACGGCCGTAGCAGGCCCTTCATTTTTTTCAGTTTCGGACACCGAAAGCGTGTACGCCCTGGAATTGCATGTTTAACTATCATCGCTTTTGCCTCTCCTCAAGCAGCCATCTTGATACCGATTATCATTTTCATTTATTAAGTATGGCTATTTTTTTTCTTTCTGTCAACCTTTTTCCGAGTTTTTATAGAAAATTGCACAAAAATTGCTGCTTGCCTTTGTGGCAAGCAGCAATTCATTTCTTTTGATTTTTCCAGGATCCTCTTGACCGACAGCGCCTTGGAACAGGCCTTTTACACGCTGTTTTTTGCGCCAATGGCCCGGGCCAAATCCTGAATGCATTCGCTGAGCCTATCTAGACGGGTTTCCACCCGCACCAAAAGATAGGCTGCAACTACCATCGGAAAACCGTACGCCGACATGGCCGCCAACAACGCTTCCATCTAAAACATCTCCTTTCTTTCTAAACAGGAAAGCGAACAAAAGAAAAGCAAGATACGAAAATGCAACAGGAGCCCTAACTACATCATTCAAACAGACGGAGTAAAGGGAGGGTACGAAATACAGATTTTGAAAGTTAAAATCCAAACCCTCCTGCGCGCCCTCCGGTTCTCACCGTGACTCTTTGCAACAACCTTAGCCTCGGGCGACTTTTCACGATATAGTATGTGTATAAGAATCGCTTATAAGCGTACAAAAGGAGACCCACTTCATGCCCCCTGCAGTCAGACTTCTCACAAACGGCTATATCTATACCGCCGACCCGTCGGAAACCGTGGCGGAAGCTCTTGCCATCGGCCCAAGTGGCGAAATTCTATTTGTCGGCGCTCATGCCGATGCCGTCTCATTTTGCAGCCAAGACACGCGCGTCACCGATCTGGACGGGCGTTTCGTTCTGCCTGGGTTTGTCGAAAATCATACCCATGCTGACGCGGCAGCTCTCAAATACACCGGCCTATACCTGGGAGAGGTCAAAACCGTGCCGGATTATCTACATGCCATCCGCTCTTTTGCGCAAAGCAAAGACGCCGCAGACTTGCCGCTAGTGGTCGGCGGCGGTTGGGAACAGGCAGTTTTTCAAGAATATAACCGCCGGACTTATGGCTTTGCAGACCATAACAACTTAGGTCCAAGCCGTTTTCTGCTTGATGAAGCCCTCCGAGGAACCCCGCTGGCTAACGTGCCTGTTAAGCTCTCTTCCAGCGATTTGCACTGCGCCTGGTACAACAGCGCCGCCATTGAGCTGGCTCGCGGCAAAAGCTTTGACGTCAACGAGGTCCTTACGGAAAATCAAGGCAGCGACGTGATCACCCGCGTTCCCGAGAATGCCTTGGGGACTTATCACGGTGCAGACCTTTCCCTCTTCCGAGGCCAACCTTGGGGCGTTTTTAGAGAAGCCGCCGTCCGCTATGTCGACGCTTCTTTGCCGACGCCTTCCCCAGCGCTAAAACAAAAGCAAGCAGAAACGGCGATGCAACGCTTCATTCAGCAAATGTACGCCTACGGCGTAACGGCGCTGCAGGATATTCTTATCACGCCGCTAGCGGAAAATCCGCATGTTGACGTCGTTTATAAAGCGCTAAAAAGCGGCCACGAACGTCTTCTCTGGCGAACCGCTTTATGGGGCGACGTCTGGAACCCGGAACAAACCGTACAAGAATTTCGGCAAGTCCGACGTCGCTATGAAGAAACGCCGGAATTCGAATTCCATTCTGTAAAACTATTCGCCGACGCGACCTTGAAGGGCATGTACCTTCTGGAGCCCTTTGCTGACGCCCCTGCCGACTCCGGCAACATCGGCAGCTTACATCAAAACGTCTCCTCCAAAAAGTTCAACGAATGCATCGCTATGCTGCACCGTGAAAACATTCCCGTACATATACACGCCATGGGTGATCGCGCGGTCAAAAAATGTCTTGACGCCTTGGAAGAAGCCTGCGCAAAATATGGTAAAAAGCCGTTTCTCCACCATACGCTTACCCACCTTCTTTTAGCCCAGCCGGAAGACATTCGCCGCATGGCCCGCTTGAAGATCATCGCTTCACTCAATTCGTACTGGCACTATCAAGAACCGTTCTACTACGAAGAGCTCTTCTTGCCGCTCTTAGGCCCCGCCCGAGCGTCAGCGGCCTTTCCAGCCCGTCGTTTTTGGGAGGAAGGCGTTCTGACCTGCCTGGCCAGCGACGGTATCGTCAGCGAAAAACCTTCGCCTCTTTGGGGCGTCGAAATAGCGGTCACCCGCAACGCGCCGGGAGCTGCCGACGCTCGTCTTCTGCACAACCCGACTGAGCGCCTATCCCGCCGTCAGGCCATCGCTCAATGCACCATCAACGGCGCACGCGCCCTAGGGCTGGAGGCAATTACCGGTTCTCTTGAAGTCGGCAAGCGAGCCGACTTAGTCATTCTGGAGCAAAACATCCTGGCCATTCCCGCGAATGAAATTCATAAAGCTACGATTCTCGAAACCGTCGTTTGCGGGCACACCTGCTACGCTGACGACGCATGGAGCACGAAACATAAAGGAGAATTCCATCATGACGGAACCTACTAAACCCGCCGCGCCGGCTCTGTCACAAGCCGGCGGACCTGG
>MTLC01002350.1_pt2 | contig 13024 bp, 10 predicted proteins | sample 1982451 | NCBI WGS metagenome assembly MTLC01 (sample SAMN05710165, study PRJNA340218) | biofilm metagenome | isolation source: sample SPH anode biofilm adapted to +100 mV | place: USA | collected 2012-02-03 | reverse complement strand
TTTCCTATTTTGCCGGACGTCCGAGGAGGTGTTCAAGCAAGAAGTTGGTCATTCTTGTATAGAGGTGGAATGTGGTATTTCTACCAGTATAGATGCCATGGTTGCTGTTTGGGTAGAACTGTTGTTCGAACTGTTTGTTTGCAGCAACAAGAGCTGTGGTTAAGTCCATGCTGTTTTGGAAATGAACATTATCGTCTGAGCTACCATGAATAAGAAGGAAGTTACCTTTTAGCTTTGATACATGTGAGATAGGAGAGTTGTCATCGTAACCTGATGCATTATCTTGAGGTTTTTGCATATATCTTTCTGTGTAGATATTGTCGTAGTATCTCCAGTTTGTGACAGGGGCAACGGCAATACCAGTTGTGAAGTAATCAGCTCCTTTCGTCATACATAGCGTGCTCATATAGCCCCCATAGCTCCAGCCGAAGATACCAATTTTAGCAGGATCGGCATATCCCTCTTTGATCAGCCATTTGGCGGTTGCGATTTGGTCTTCGGTCTCGTATTTCCCAAGTTGTTTATAGGTGATCTTTTTAAAGCTCTCGCCTCTGAAACCTGTTCCGCGATTGTCGACAGAGACGACAAGAATTCCCTCCTGAGCCATATATTGATACCACAATTGGCCACCTTCCCAGTTGTTTCTAACTGTTTGAGAACCTGGTCCGCCATATAGGTATACCAAGACAGGGTACTTTTTATTCTTGTCGAAGTTATCAGGTTTAATCATCCAACCATTAAGTTCTACACCATCTTCAGTTTTAAGGGTAAAGAGTTCTCTTTTTCTTAGATTAAACTCTTTTAGACGCTCTCTGAGGCGAGCGTTTTCCTCAACAATACGTATGCCTTTTCCCTTGTCGTTTCTGATTGTGACAACAGGAGGATTATTCATATCGCTCCATGTATGGATAAAGTAGTTGAATCCGGTAGAGAATTCTGCTTTATTCCATCCTTCTGTTTCAGAGATGGTTTTCATTTTTCCTTTGAGGTCGACGGTGCAGATATCTCTGTTATAAGGGCCTCTGTTGGCGGCTGAGTACCACACAATATTACGACTCTGGTCGTATCCATAGATCGACTCAACATCCCATTTGCCAGAGGTGAGTTGTTTAACAGTACCGTTGACATTGCATAGATAGATGTGATTAAAGCCATCGCGTTCGCTGGTGATTAGAAACTCTCCCTGCTGAGGAAGCCAGGTCATATCATCAGTGATTTCTATGTAATAAGGATTTGTTTCGGTAAAGACAACCTTTGTAGAACCTGTGTTCCCATCGGCAAGGAGTATCTCTAGCTTATTCTGGAGACGGTTCATCCTGAAGACTGATAGTTGGTTAGGGATATTGCTCCATTGAACTCTAGGTATATACTGATCAGTTTCTGAACCAAGATCTACAGGAATGCTTTTGTTATCGGCCAGATTATAAATAAGAACACTCACTAGGCTGTTGTCTTCCCCGGCTTTTGGGTATTTGTAAGTGTAAGTGGTAGGATAAAGTGGACCATATTCAGGGAAAGAGAACTCCTTTACTTTGCTTTCATCAAAACGGTAATAGGCTAATTTGGAGCCATCCTGAGACCACCAAAATCCTTGCGTAATTGCAAATTCTTCCTCATAAACCCAGTCGGTTGTTCCATAAATAATACTGTTATATAGGCCATCGGTAGTAACAGCTGTCTCTTTAAGGCTGACCAAATCTTTAATGAATAGGTTATTGTTGCGGACAAAAGCCACTTTAGAACCATCGGGAGAGAAGCTAACCAGCCTCTGTTTGCCTGACTCGCTCACTGCAGTGACCTTTTTGGTGTCAAGATCGTAAACATAGTAGTCTGAGATGCTGGAGTGTCTGTAGATAGCCTCACTATTAACAGCAATAAGCATCTTTTTCTGGTCATCAGAGAAGCTAAAATCGCTTAATTCAAGGGTGTCACCCTTCTCAGTGACAATGTTTGATCCGGTAGCCAGATAACCATTTTTTTGGCCTGTTTTATAGCTATAAACAAAGAGGGTATCGTTTTGTAAACGCGTATAATGTTCACCATCTTTTAAAGGAAGAATACCGTAGACACCTCTTCCGGATAAGTATCTGTCTTTAAAGATAAGATCGGTAGATAGCTTACGAGTCTCTTTTTGTGCATAAAGAGAGACGAATCCCAATACAAAGATTAGGAGCAAAAGCAGGTTTTTTTTGTGGTTATGCATGACTGTTTGGTTTGAACTTTACAAATGTAAAGTATTAAAAGGAATCTTGTTAACTTCGCAACACCATGAAGCAAGAAATCAATATACCAACTGACCTTATTAAAAGAGTGGTTGACCGGCTATCAGGTGCAAAGTATGCAATTGCTTTTACCGGAGCAGGAATATCTGTAGAGAGTGGGATCCCATCTTTTCGGGGGGCAGAAGGCTTGTGGTCTAAATATGATCCGAAGATTTTAGAGCTGGATTATTTCTTGGCTAATCCAAGTAAAAGCTGGCCGGTGATAAAAGAGATTTTTTATGATCATTTTGTTGGGGCGACTCCTAATGCAGCCCATAGGTTATTAGCAAATCTTGAAAATGAAGGCATTTTAAAGTGTGTAATTACTCAAAATATTGATTCATTGCATCAAAGGGCAGGTAGCCGGGTTGTTCACTGTTTTCATGGTGATAGTGGTAATTTGGTGTGCTTAAAGTGTGGCAGTAGATTTCCTGCAGAGGAGGCATATTTACGGTTGGATGTACCAACCTGTCTCCATTGTAATGGATTATTAAAACCTGACTTTATTTTTTTCGGCGAGAATATACCCTCGGAAGTAGCTGCTTTGTCGTTTGAGGCTGCCGAAAAGGCAGATGTTGTATTGGTGATAGGTACAACCGGAGAGGTTTATCCTGCGGCATTAATACCTCAGGAGGCGAAAAATCGGGGTGCCCTGATAATAGAAATCAATCCCGAGGTTAGTAACTTTTCAACAAAAGTTGCCGACATTCATATTCAAGCCACAGCAGTCACAGCCGCTCATCTTATAGCAAATCAGTTAAAACTTGATTTATAAAATCTTTGGGTCAGAATCTTTAAGGGTCTTTATAATGATAGTGATTTAATTTTTTAATGGATAGTCGTGATGAGGACGACGATCGGATGTAATAAGTTTTCATAGAGAAAAGAAATATTAAATAGTTAGATATGACGTTACAAAAGAACCCTGGTAGTTATCTGGTACAGCTTGACGGTTTGAGATTTATTGCAATATTTACCGTCATGATAGCTCATTGGTTACAATGGCAGATTGATAATCCACTTGTTAACCCGGTTCAATTTGTACATGGTGTGACTCTATTTTTTGTATTAAGTGGATTCCTGATTAGTAGAATTCTTATTGAGAATCGTGATAAATATGATATTGCCGGTGGAAGTAAGATGTTACTGGTTCGACAATTTTATATCAGACGTTTTCTGAGGATATTCCCTATCTATTATTTAACGATCTTTTTTCTCGCTATTATTAATTTTCCTGATGCCAGAGAGTATTTTCCATGGTTGGTAACTTATACGAGCAATATCTATCAAAGCATAACCACCCAGTATGTAGGTAAGTTTAACCATTTTTGGTCGCTTGCAGTTGAGGAGCAGTTTTATCTGTTTTGGCCATGGCTGATGTTGTTTGTTGATAGGAAATATCTTATTCATGTTATTTTAAGTGCTATAGGTATCTCTTTGTTGACCAAGTTTATCTTGTATGTGGAGTTTGAATCATATTGGATGGCTGGATCCTATTTTACCTTAAGTTGCATGCATGCTTTGGGTTTGGGAGGGTTATTAGCCTGGTTGACCATTAAGAAAGATCCTATTTTAGATAAGCTTGCTCATGGTGCAGTGGTGTGGAGTGCTATTGTTGTATATGTGTCAGCAATGTATTTGTTTATTAAGTATCCGGGATGGAAGGCTTTGGGTGATGAGTTTTTATTCTCTATTATGGCCATGTTGGTCATTAACAGGGCTGTTAAAGGCCGGTTTAGATGGGTAGCAAAGGCATTTCTTGTCCATCCGTGGATCAACTATTTTGGGAAGGTCTCTTATGGGATGTATGTATACCATCTCTTTATGACAGATTTAGCCTATTTAATTTTCCCAAAGATTGGACTTCAAATAACAAATAAGTATACCTTTTTTGTTGCACTTTTCCTTTTGACCTTCATTTTATCTCATTTTAGCTGGAGGCTGATAGAGTCACCGATTAATGACTTGAAGGACAAGTTCCCATATATAAAACGAGCAGCATAAAGATTGATTTTTCTTCTTTTTACAGGTCACAGTGTGGATGCACTTCGTGCATCAGGACACAGGCACGCGGATGACACGGATTTTAATGGATTCCACGGATTGATTAGAACACTGATGAAATAGATTTGACCGATTTACACAGATTTGAATAGACGCAATTCATATCCCGTCTCACGATTTATTGCGTGTTACGATTCAACGTGTCTCTGATGCCAGAATGACGCGATGAATCGCGTCTCTACAACTACGTCTCTACAATATTATTTGTTGAAACCTGAAAATGACATAAGAGAATTAGCTCGCCCCTGGAAACCTACCTACAGAGAACCCATTAGCAATTTTGGTTGACCCCAAGTGCGGTTGCACCGGAAATTTTTGTAGCTATTAGGTAAGGTATCTCTCATGATCTATAGCTCTAACACTACCGATAGCCCAACCATCTCTGATGAGTAGATAGGATAGACAGAATATGTCTCATGTTTTCTTCCTTGATCTGGTTTGGTTAAAGTATATCCAATCCAGGTTCCCAGAAGTGCCCCTCCAATGACATCAGAGAACCAGTGTTTGTTGTCATACATACGGCTTAACCCCACCAATGTAGCCAAAGAATAGCTTGTCAAAGCTACCCATGGCTTCTCTTTGTAATATTGAGAAAAGACTGTTGCAATGGCAAATGCGGACGAGGTATGCCCTGATACAAATGAGACATGATTCCTCGACAGTGAGGGACCATCAAATTGAAATGGGTCATCTGGATTCTCTTCGGGACGATGTCTGTGAAAAAGGAGTTTAAGTAAACCCGTTGCTCCTGCTGTTATTATCCATGCCTCACCAGCACGGTATGTCACATAGGCTAGCCGGTCATTTTTACCAATTTTACTTCCGATAAAGGTCACCGCTAGCGCCCCTGCCAAAGAGTATCCCTCGCCACCAAGTCTTATATAGTTGGATGAAAGATCTTCAAGAATAGGAGTCTGGTTTCTTTGCATAAAGTCGTTAAGCCCCCTGTCAGCACTCAAGGCTAGTCCCGTAACAAGAAATGAGGCGAACCCATAACTCAACTCCTTTTTATTCCAACTAAAAGGTGATATTGCAACTCTGAGTATATCATGTGGGATTTCGTGAAGCCTGATTTGGTAGTCATATAGGGTTATAGCAGTATCTAACGTGAGATATGTGAGGTTTCGGGAATTGATCTCTAAAGGCTGATCTTGTCCTTTAACAATAGGAAGATGAATGAAGCAACATAGCACAACAATGAGTAGCGGAAGAATGCGAAAGGTGTCTGTATTGCGATTTTGAATGCCGGCGTTGGTCGGTTGTATGGTCATGGTTTTCCTGTTCGTGATGAACTATAACAATGTCGATAATGTTAATTATGTGGTTCTTCAAAGATAGAGGTTTGAGATGTGAGATTGCAAATCTTGGGCTTTATCACTCTTTTGTCATTAATTATTGACAATTTTGCAAGTCAGGACTTAGATCATCTGTTGGGTTTGTGTAACAAAACAGAATGATTGCCCCCATATCAACCTGTCAGTTATTACGAAATCTCAAAAACAAAACATAAAACATGAAGAGAATTACTCTTTTTTTCCTGTTCCTGACTTTTGGAATGATCTCCTATGGTCAGCATGTTTATAAAAATGATATTACATCGAAGGATGTCCAATATAATATAGATCGTCTGGCGTCAGATGAATGGGCAGGAAGAAAACCTGGTACCCCTGGTGGTGACTCAGCGGCTGGTTTTGTTAAGAATTACTTTAAGTCGCAAGGGTTAGAGTTGTTGTTTAAGAATGGTTTTCAAGAGTTCGAGTTGGTTACTAATGCTAAAGCTGGCTCTAACAATTTTGTTAAGGTTGGCGGTAAGTTGATTAATAAAGCTGATGAGGTGACTCCTTTCTCTTTTAGTGCTCAAGGATTGATTAATGCGCCTCTGATATTTGCCGGTTATGGCTTTGATATAAATCAGGATAGTTTGGTTTGGAATGATTTTAAAGGGGTCGATGTTAATGGTAAATGGGTGCTTATTCTCAGGGGATATCCTGAGAGCGAGAAGTACAAAAATGCACTATCGAATGCCGGCGACGAGAGGGGCAAGGTGTTAGCTGCAAAAGACAGGGGTGCCAAAGGGGTGATCTTTATTAATGGTGCAGTATATGATAAAGAAGATAAACCTGTTAAGGTCTTTTACGATAAGAGTAATGCTGATGCCGGTATCCCTGTATTATGGATGAGCAGAAAGGCTCTTTCAATGGTTGATGAGAAGCTGATGGCTAAGGTTCTTGAATCGGAGATAATGATGAATAGTCAATTAAAATCTGCCTCATTTGACCCGGGACTGATGCTTGAAGGTTCAGCCGAAGTAATTCTTGAGAAGGTCAAGACCTATAATGTAGCAGCTCTCTTAAGTGGTTCTGATCCTGTCTTAAAGGATGAGTACATTGTAGTTGGTGCTCATTATGACCATCTTGGAATGGGTGGCTATGGTAGTGGCTCACGCATGCCGGATACGGTAGCTCCTCATAATGGAGCCGATGATAATGCCTCAGGCGTTAGTGCTGTAATGGAACTTGCAGGCTATTTTGCCGGACAAAAGGTTCGCCCTGCCCGTAGTATCATCTTTGTTGCTTTTGGTGCCGAGGAGTCAGGATTAATCGGGTCAGGTTATTTTGTGGCTAATCCTCCGGTTGCGAAAGAGAAGATTAAGATGATGCTCAACTTCGACATGGTTGGCAGATTGAATAATGATACAAAGAGTTTTAGTATTGGAGGAACAGGAAGCTCTATAGAGGCGGAGTCTGTCTTAAATGAGATGCTGAAGAACTCTACTTTAAAAGCAAGTTTCTCAAAAGAGGGATATGGCCCTTCTGATCACGCTTCATTTTATAGTGCTAATATCCCCGTGTTGTATTTTAATACGGGGGTTCATACCGACTATCATACTCCGTTTGACAGAGCCAATAAGATTAACTCTGTAGGAGAGGCTGAGATAGTTCAGTTTGTTGCCCAGTTAATGCAACAGTTAGTTACTAATGCACCCGCTTGGACATATCAGGAGGCTGGCCCGGCTAAACAACAGCGTATGGGAAGGCTTAAAGTCACATTTGGTATAATGCCTGATTTTACATCCACCGATAACAAGGGACTGGGTGTTAGCGGAGTTACTCCCGGCGGGCCTGCTGAAAGAGCTGGAATGAAAAAGGGTGATAGGATAATTGCTCTGGATGGTAAGCCAATTACCGATATCTATGATTATATGAATAGGCTTAAAAAACTCAATAAAGGCGACCGTGTCTCTGTTGACCTTGATCGGAAAGGGGAGAAGGTTGTTGTGATTGTGGAATTATGATTTTAAAGGGTTCCTATCCTGTTGGGGGTATTACATGTGCTGCATGTGCTGCAAGTATTGAGTCAATGCTAAAGCATACACAGGGGGTGACTGATGTAAGAGTAAATCTGGTTTCTAATACAGTCAGACTCGAGTGGGATGATGAGATGATTTCGTTAATTGAGATCGCATCGATTCTCAATAAGTTGGGATATAAGCTTATTGAGGCAGATGTAATACAAGGCGAGTCGACCGATTTGGCCGGAGTATTAAGAAAGGCTGAGACTGATCAGTTAAAGCGTAGGTCTATTCATGCGTTGATTCTTGCAATACCGGTTTTTATTCTGGCTATGGGTTTTCATCACTGGGTACCGGGTTTTTATCTACAAGCACTGTTGACTACCATTTTACTTCTGGGGCCGGGACGGCTATTCTTCAGAAATGGCTATAAACAGATCCGGTTTATGATGCTGGGTATGGATACATTGGTTGCAATGAGTACTGCCACAGCCTATCTATGGAGTCTTTTCGTGCTGTTTTTTCCAGTGTTATTAGGACAACTTGGTGTTTCACAGCATCTCTATTTTGAGTCGGCTTCAGTGATAATCTTCTTTATTTTAATTGGAAAGTATTCAGAGGATAGGGCAAGGGCACGTTCTTCTGGTGCCATAGCTGAGTTGCTATCACTGCAGTCCGATGTTGTTACCGTGATCAGAAATGGAGTGGAGCAGAATATCGGTGTTAAAGACTTGGTTCAGTTTGATAGAGTGTTAATAAGGCCTGGGGACAGAGTTCCTGTTGATGGTCGTGTCATCAAAGGAACCAGCTTAGTTGATGAGAGCACACTGACAGGGGAACCCTTACCTGTTGATAAAGGGAAAGGAGATAGAGTTAGTGCCGGGACAATTAATTTAAACGGTGTACTGACGGTCGTTTCTGAGGCAGTTGGCCGTGAGACCAAATTGGGACAAATCGTAAAACTGGTAGAGGAGGCTCAAGGTAGTAAAGCACCTATCCAAAAGCTAGCCGATAGAATATCAGCCAGATTTGTACCGGCAGTTGGCCTTATTGCTCTTTTTTCTGCACTATTATGGATGATTCTTGGCGGAGAGGATTCAATTACCCGTGCGGTGACATCATTTATTACGGTGCTAATCATTGCATGTCCCTGTGCATTAGGTCTGGCAACTCCTGCGGTTATTACGGTTGCACTTGGCAGAGCTGCCAGGGAGGGCCTGTTGATAAAAGATGCTGAGGCTTTAGATCATCTTGCCGAAGTTGATTGTTTGGTGACTGATAAAACGGGAACATTGACGAAAGGATCTCCGGAGGTTCTAGATTTCAAGGTTTTTTATGAGGATCGGGATTTGATGCTTCGACTTATGGTTGCTCTCGAGAAAAACTCGAATCATCCGGTGTCTCAGGCTATTTTATCTGGATTTTCGGAATATACAGATCCTGATATTGTTGACTCGGTTAAAGATATTAGAGAGGTTGCAGGAGTCGGGATACAAGGATATTATAATTCTAAGAGGATTATTGCCTGTTCAGGAAAAGGATTTAATGATCTGATTATAAATCAGAGAGAAGCTTCAATTGCCGCATCTTTATGCTTAAAAGATGGCGAGCTTGTCTATGCAGAGCCGGAGGCTATAGAGGCATTGAAAAAGATAGAGCAGGAGGGTTCAAGTATTGTTGTTTTCCTTTACGAATTAAAACTCTGTGTTCTTGTTTCAATAGGAGATGAGATTAGAGAAGAGGCGTATGATGCAATAAAGAATCTTTCATCATTAGGGGTGACCTCTGTCTTAGCTACCGGAGATAATGTTTTCGCCGCTAAGAAGGTTGCTGAAAAGCTTCATATTAACGAGTATCATGGTGCATTGATGCCGGAAGATAAAGCCAAACTGATTGAGCAACTTAAAAGTAGTTATCGTAAAGTAGCTATGATTGGTGATGGGGTAAATGATGCCGCCGCTTTAGCTCTGGCAGATGTAAGTATAGCTATGGGCACAGGGGCTGATATTGCAATGAAGAGTGCCTCTGTGACACTTCTGAAGGGTGATCTTTTACGGGTTGCAGTAGCTGTTAAATTGGCAAGAAAGGCAAAGGCGATATCATATCAGAATCTGTTTTGGGCATTTATTTATAACATTATTTTGATTCCTGTTGCTGCCGGAGTCTTGGTGCCATCATATCAAATTGAGATTAATCCTTCGTTGGCAGGCTTAGCGATGAGCATTAGCTCTGTAACGGTGGTGATGAATAGCCTTAGATTAAAAACGAGCCGACTGTAGGAAATGATTATTGTAATAATATGATCCTTGAAAAAGACGATACCAGATTGGAAATGGTTAATTGAAAGGAATAATTGAAAACTTAATATATATGAGTACATTGAAATTCAAAACCAATATCAGATGCAGTAACTGTGTCCGTAATGTTTCCCCGTTTTTGAATAAATCTGATGATATCGAGGGGTGGTCAGTTGATACAGAGTCAGACTCAAAGGTGTTGACAGTTGAAACAGATTTGGAGGCTTCTGAGGTTATTAAGCTAGTTTCTGAGGCTGGCTTTAATGCCGAACTTATGACTGAATAGAATACTGCACGTAACTATAATGAAAGATTAACTTGGTCTTTCTAAATTGATAGGTATGGGCTTAATTGAGCGTTAACCTCGATCATAAATAATTCTGTCTGGAATTGGGCAAATGTTGGCCTATTTGCCGCCTTTTTTTACTTTTGCATTTCAATACAGAGTTATGCTTGCATTTGTTGAATTAATCACCAGAGACCTGATCCTTAAATTTCTCAAATTTGGTTTAGTAGGGTTTTCAGGGGTATTCGTTGACTTTACAACTACCTTTATCTTTAAGGAGTGGTTTAAAGTTCAGCGCTTTGTGTCAAATGCAATTGGATTTACGATCGCTGCTACCTCAAATTATTACCTGAATAGAATTTGGACATTTGAGAGTCATAACCCAAGAGTTATGGTTGAGTTTGGACAGTTCTTTCTTATCTCGATGATTGGCTTAGGGATAAATACTTTGATTATTTGGATATTAGATCGGAAGTTTCAGTTCAACTTTTATGTCGCAAAGTTGGTTGCCATAGGTGTAGTAACCATTTGGAATTTTATAGCTAACTCATATATCACATTTGCCTAGCCATTTTTGCTGGATGGGTTGTTCCGAAAATGATGTTACTTTTGATTGAGAACAATGAACGATAGGTTTATGTCGTTACTTTTGTAATGTTCTTATCTATTAACCAGATATGATATAGACTGAGCATGCCTGATCTGTTTTAGCTCTACCCAAGAGAGGCAATTTAGGCTAGCTGAGTTCAAGGTAATCTAATAAAATCAATAAGAGATGAACCATCGTAAGAACGCTCTCATTCTTTTTATCCCTAGCTTTTTATTGTCGGTGATCTGTTTTATCGCTGATCTAGGCGATAGTGCTCACAGTACTATTGGATATAAAATTCTGGATATCTTTATGATGACTTTAATCATCTATGGTATTCTGGCCATTTTCTATCTGTTATTTAATTTTGTAATGAGATTGATAAAGTAATATGTTCAGGAGATGTCTGAGGTATAGTGGCTGTGGTAATGGCTCAAGAAGTAATGATATTAAAGCGGATGATTTGATGGATAATAGTAATAATGCCCTGATTATACGAGATGCAACGGTGGATGATGTCTCTCTGATTCTAAATTTTATAAAGCAGTTAGCCACTTATGAGAAGTTGCTTCATGAGGTTGTTGCCACCGAGGAGTTACTGCATGAAAGCCTCTTTGTCAAGAATCATGCACGTGTTCTAATAGCAGAGTTTGAGGGGGTACCTGTTGGTTTTGCTCTCTACTTTTTTAATTTCTCTACGTTTGTCGGCCGTCCCGGGTTGTATCTTGAAGATCTGTTCGTATATCCAGAGATGCGTGGAAAGGGTATTGGAAAGGCTCTATTAAGTAGACTTGCAGGGATTGCCATTAGCAATGGTTGTGGGCGGTTTGAATGGAGTTGCCTAGATTGGAATGAGCCCTCTATAAAGTTCTATAAGAGTTTAGGAGCCATCGCAATGGAAGATTGGACGATTTATCGTGTAACAGGCGATGCATTGGTGAATCTTGCCAATGGCAAATAGAGTCGGTTTATATGCCAGAGGTGTTCAGGTTTCCAAGACTTATTGTAAAGGTCTTGATCTGAGTTGGATCATCATCGTTCGTTAGGTTAAGCGTAACCTGAAGGTGAAGGTTATAAACACTCAATTCGGTCTCCTTATAGACAATCTTACCGATCTTGAGGATGTCGGCATTGATGATGCCATAACGACGTGTTGATTGTTCCTGGAAGATCTCATCAGGATGATCGTTAAGCATGGTAAGATCATAATCTTTAAAATCGTAAATATTTGAGATATCCTGAATTGTAATGATTTGTAGGTTCTCAACACCCTCAATGTTTGTGGTAAACCATGTATGGGCATACTCATCGATTAAGCAACGGTTCAACGAATCCTTCATCAGAATACGTGCACAGTTAATAATGGCACGTCCATAATAGTTCTTATCAAAGTAGTAGATCTTATCCCACGTAATGGCATATCTCATGCTCATCCCACCGATGATTTTTCTTAGTTTTGGATAGATGTGAAAAGCATTGTATGTCCTTAAGATTACGGCAAAGTTCATTGCAAAGACCAATGAATGCAGGGGTGTGTCAAAGATGAGATAACCTCCGTCTCCTGTGCTGATAAACTTTGATTCGATATCTTCTTCTGAATACTTCTGAAATAGAAATGGATGGTTTGTAAAGCAAAGCTTGACAGTCATCCTGAAAATGGTCTTGAACAGAAAAGGGATAAGCGCTTGCTCAAGTGAACCAAAAGAACTGTATTTGAAAATGTCTATACCCAAGACACTTTTTCTGCCAATCTCACTAAACCCTACATATCTTCGTAACAGGTCATGAAGATCTCTTTCATCAGGAACAATATTGGTCTTTTCAAAGACAACACGATGATCAACTGCATCTAAGAATTCTTTGATCTTTTCGTATTCAATAAGTTTGATATTTCTGTTAGGCATGCTGTCTCGGGATGTTTGATTAATCTATTGTAAATGTAGTATGAATATACGATACCTGAAAACTTCCCCATTCATAAGTTTTTATATATCGGAACTAAGTACAAGACAAAAAATCAAAAATATTGATTTATGATTCCCCTGCCTTCGACTCCGCACAGGCATCGACCCGGTGGTTGAGCGAAGTCGAAACCACCGTAGCCTTTGTATCCCTCTTGTTTTCCTCGACTCCAACTCGACTTCATCTACCTATCTTTTCCTGTTCCTCTCCTGTTCTCCTCCTATGCCTCTCCCTATCCTCTCCCTATCCTCTCCCTATCCTCTCCCTATCCTC
>MTLC01000435.1_pt1 | contig 13048 bp, 10 predicted proteins | sample 1982451 | NCBI WGS metagenome assembly MTLC01 (sample SAMN05710165, study PRJNA340218) | biofilm metagenome | isolation source: sample SPH anode biofilm adapted to +100 mV | place: USA | collected 2012-02-03 | reverse complement strand
CGGATCGTATGCCTCGGCCTTGCCGTTGTCGGCAAAGCGGAATACTTCCGGCACGTTGTCCGTGCAAAGCCCGCAGCTGATGCAGACGTCTTGATCGACCCAGGGTTCTTTTGCCATGACTGTACCTCCAGTAGTTTGATGTGTGCTGCTCGTTAGATGCTATCCTCAAGCCTCTTTCTCTGTTCTTCCAGTTTCTCCTGCGCCTTCTCAAGCGCGGCGAGAAGCATCTTCTTCGACTCCTTGGTGAGGGTATCCTTCTCCTTCACGAACTCGGCGGCGCGGTCCGTCGCCTTCTCCACGAAGTCGGAAACCGTTTCGGCGAACTCGCTCACCGTGTCGTTGGCCTTCTCGCCCATCTCCTCCGCAAGCGAGGCCAGGTACTTCCGCGTTTTCTTCCCGGTCTGCGGGGCGAGCAATAGTGCAAGTCCGGCGCCGATCAGGCCGCCGATCACCAGACTCGCCATCCCCCCTCCTTCGCACTCTTTGTGTCCCATACCGTGCTCCTCCGTCCCTTTGAGTTTGAACGACAGCGGTAATACTAGCAACTAAATTATTTCCGTCCAATTCAAAATCCAATTTAACCTCTTCCACCTTCTCATGAATCTGTGTAAGATATCGGTTTGTCTCAACTTCAAGAGCAGGAAAGGTTCAGGCTGCCATGAATATTGAACAGATGAAGACGGTTGTAAAAGAAATACTCTCTAAGACCGACCTGACCCCATGTGTCGTCGGGCACCGCGGCGTCGGCAAGAGCGCGGGGATCATCCAGGCCTGCCGCGAGCTCGACCGCCAGTACGTGTCGCTGCGCCTTGGGCAGATGGAGGTAGGCGATCTGGTCGGCATCCCCTTCAGAAACGGTGACGTGATGCACTGGTCGCGCCCCTCCTGGCTTCCCGCCGAGGACGCGCCGGAAACGGTGATCCACTGCGACGAGCTGAACCGGGCCCAGCAGGAGGACACCCTGCAGGCGATCTTCCAGTTCGTGGAGCCCCCGGCAGAGGGGATGCTGCGCGCCATCCACACCCATACCCTCTCCCGGCGCCACAAGGTCGTGGTCAGCATCAATCCGCCCGACGGGAGCTACCAGGTGGCGACCCTCGACCGGGCGCTCATCGACCGCATGGTAATGCTCTTCGTGGAGACCGACTACCAGTGCTGGGCGCGTTACGCACAGAAGCGGGAACTCGCAGGCGACGTGCGCCAGTTTCTCGCCGGCAACCACGGCTTCCTCGCCAAACAGGGGATGCCGATGGAGATGCAGGTGGAGCCGAGCGAGCGCGCCTGGGAGATGGTGAGCGTCCTCAAGAAGAACTGCCGCTTCCCCGCCGAACTCGAGATGGAGGTCTACTCGGGGATCGTAGGCAAAGAGGCGGCCATCGCCTTCTTGCGCTGGCTCTCGGACCGGAAGGGTAGGCCGGTCACCGCGGAAGAGATCCTGAACGCCTGGGCGGAAGTGGCCGAACGGGCCGAGGCGCAGCGTGACGACGTCCAGGCGGCGACCATCAACGACCTGACCGCCCTGCTCCAGGTCTCCCCCACCCTCAGCGAGGAACAGGAGGAGAACCTGGTCGCGTTCATCGCCGTGCTGCCGCGCGACCTGCGCTTCGGATTCGTGAAGTCGCTCCTGAAGATCCCGGAGGTCGCCCTGCTTCTGGTGAAGGACAAACACGACGCAGTTATCTTCGAGGCCATGCAGGCCATCAGCGCGCAGGCGGGGTAGGAAGTGTCCCCCGGCACCCTGCAAAACGCCGTGGTGCGCCTTTTGAAGGAGCGCCCTTTCTACGGCCACTTCCTTTTGAACCTGCGCCGCGAGGAGATGCAGCTCAAGGGGAAGGCCGCCGGCGTCACCATAAGAAACGGCACCCCTACCCTCGCCATCGATCCCGGTCCCTTCGGCCTTCTCGCCGCCTCTGAGCAGCAGGCGCTTTTGGAGCACCTCGTGAAGCACCTTTTGCACCTGCACATGCTGCGCGGCAAAGGTAAGAACGCCCACGACTGGGACCTCTGCTGCGATCTCGCCATAAACCCGGACACCCCGGGGCTTCCCGAAGGGGCGATCTATCCCGCCCAGTTCGATCTCCCGGACGGGCTAGCCGCCGAGGAGTACTACGCGAAACTGGTGCGCCCTTTCGACATCGGCAACCTCTCCGGCAGCGGCTTCGGCGACGAGGCCCAGGACGTCCAGGGAGCAAGCGGCGCGGGGAAGGACCCCGCCGCAGCCGCGACCGTCGACGACCACGCCGTCTGGAGCGACGCCGACAGCACGCCGCTGCCGCTTGCCGAGGAGATGCTGCGCTCCGTGACGCGCGAGAGCCTGCGCGGCAGCGACGGCGAGGCGCCCGCCGAGCTGCGTGCCGTGGTGGACGCGCTCCTGCGCCCCTCCCCCATCCCCTGGCGCCAGGTGCTCAGGCAGTTCGTCGCCACCGCCGGAAGGATCGGCAAGACGAGCACCTGGATGCGCGAACACCGGCGCTTCGAGCACGACACCCCGGGGACGAAGAAGCGGCGCCGCCTGAACCTGCTGGTCGCTATCGACGTGAGCGACTCCACCGACATCGTCGAGCTGCGCGAGGCGTTCGCCCGCGAGCTTTTGCAGATAGCCCGGGGCCGCGACGCCGCGATCACCGTGCTCTACGCGAACAGCCGCATCCAGCGCGTCGAGACGTTCAAGGGGAGCGCCTTCGTCCCGGAGCGCTACGACGGCGGGGGATTCACCGACTTAAGGCCCGTTTTCGAGTACGCGAAGGCCATGCATCCCCTGCCGGCCGCGGTGATCTACCTCACCGACGGCATCGGCCCCGTCCCGGAGCAGATGGAACTGCCGACCCTGTGGGTACTCACCGCGGAGGGGGAGAAGCCGGCCCCCTGGGGCATCGAAATGAGACTGGAGGTTTAAATGACGGAAGAGAACTTTAAGCCGATGACCGCCGAATCGGTCGGAGAGATATTGAGGGAGGCGGGTGCCCAGGTGATGGTGCGCTCCGGGCGCAGCGAGAATTACAGCGCGCCGCGCGAATTCTCCTTCGAGGTTAAGGCCATCTTCGAGAACGGGATGGGGCTGCACGTGGTGGCGCGGCAGTTCAACTACCGCGACCCGTGGGAGGCGGAAGGGAGGGTGAACGACCTCGTCGACGTGATGCTTCTGCGTAACGGTGCCCTCACACCGCTCCCGAAGGGTTATCCCTATTTCCAGGGCATCGACGAAGAGGTCGGGCTGGACGAAGAGATGCTGCGCGAGGTGGTTGAATGCGTCCGCAAGGTGAACCCGAAGCTCTATCTGCTTCAGGAGATGACGGGAGACCTGTAATAAACCCTCGTTGATAGACATGATTATCATGTTAGACTGTCTCAGCGTAGCACCTATGCCTTGTCTTTCGCCTCCAGATTCATCAGAGCGCTAGCCAAAACCAAAGTGGAAGTTGGGAGAGACGTAATGAAAGCACTTCTGATTGCCTTCGCTGTCATCTCCACTCTCTGTCTTGCCGACGTTAAAGCGTTTTGCGCCGAACCTTTGAAGTTCGGCGTCGCCGCGATGATTTCTCCGCAGGAGACGGTCAAGTATTACGACCAGATCATCGACTACGTCGGGAAGAAACTGGGGCGGCCGGTCGAGATGGTGCAAAAGCGCACTTACGAAGAGACCGACCGGCTGCTGGAAAGCGGGGAGCTGAAGCTCGCCTTTGTCTGCTCCGGACCGTACGTCACGGACAAGGAGAAGTTCGGTGTCGAGCTGCTGGTGGCGCCCCAGTCCTACGGAGAACCCTTCTACTACGCCTACATCATCACCCATCGCAGCAGCAAGATCAGAAACCTCGCGGGACTTAAGGGAAAGAGTTTCGCGTTCACCGATCCCAAATCCAATACCGGTAAGCTCGCCCCGACGTACATGATCGGCAAAAGCTTCAATCTCCCGCCGGAGAAGTTCTTCAGCAAGATCATCTACACGAGAACGCATGACAAGGCGATCGAAGCGGTGGCAAAAAAGATCGTCGCCGGGGCGAGTGTGGACAGCCTGATCTACAACTACGCCGCCAGCAAGAATCCCCGTTTCACAAGCCAGACGAAGATCATCGCCAAGTCGCCCCGCTACGGCATCCCTCCCATAGTCACCCGCGGCGACCTTGATCCGGTGCTGAAAGCGCGCATCAGGAACATCTTCCTGACCATGCACGAGGACCCCGAAGGTAGGGAGATTCTCGCCGGGATAAAGGTGGACCGGTTCGTAGTCCCTAAAGATGCGGATTACGACTCGGTTCGTGAGATGGAAAAATGGCTTAGAAAGAACATCAAGTAGGCCTCGCTGCTGACCGTGCAACATCCACCGGGACGCCGGCGCACCTGCCGACGCTCCGCGAAGGCAGGTATCAATGGGCACCTGGCATATCAGACATCTAAGCCTGCAGCGAAGGTTTTTCCTCCTCTCCTTCAGCATCGTCCTCGTATTCTCCGTTGCCGTAGCGGTGACTCTCTTCGTCGCGCAAAGAAACAAGCTGGAGCTCACCCTCGAGAACAAGGGAAAGGCCTTCGCTAGTTACATTTCGTCTGTCTGCACCGATGCGCTGATCCTGAAGGATACCCTGCAATTGGATGCCCTGGTCTCGGAGGTGCACGATGACGAGATCATCTACACCATCATCGAGGACGCCGACGGCAACCCGCAGACGACCCCCTTCGCCAGCCTGAACCGCTCCCACCCGCAGGTGAAAAACATCCTGAAAAAGCTCCCTTCCGACGTTTCCGTCAGTACCGTCGTGGACCGCTTGAAAAAAGACGGTGACGTGATCGAGCTCCTGCAAAGGATCAAGGTCGATTCCTCCACGCAGGGGGCGGTCCGCATAGGGCTCAGCCGGCTGAACGTCCACGCGCAGTTGGTGCGCCAGACCGAGATAATCCTGGTGGGCATGCTCTTCATGTCGCTCACCTTCGCGATCGTCCTGAACGTGGTCGCGAACCGGCTGGTGCTGCGCCCGGTGAGCGAACTGGCCCGGGTCGCCGATGAGCTGGCGGCAGGCAACATGGCTGCGCGGGTAACCTGTTCGTCAGTGGGGGAAATCGACACCGTCTGCAGAAGTTTCAACATGATGGCGGAGCGCCTGGAAAGCGACATCGCGGAGCTCAAGCGGGCTGAGGCGAGCGTGCGCTTTGCACAGGAGTCCCAGGAGGCCATCCTGAACTCGATGCCGGACCTCATGTTCAGAACCGACCGGGAAGGGGTCATCAAGGAATACCACACCTCGGAGCAGAACCTTCTTTACCTGCCGCCGGAACAGTTCCTCGGCAAGCGGGTTTCGGAGATCATGCCGGAAGAACCGGCAGGCATCGTAATGGCTTCACTGGCGGAGGCGGAGAAGCACGGCTCCCACCGGGGGGCCGTTTACTGCCTCACAATGCCGCAGGGAGAAATGTGGTTCGAGCTTTCCGTAACCGCGATGGGAACACCGTGCACCGGTTTCATCCTGTTGGTCCGCGACATCACGGCGCGCAGGCGTCTCGAGGCGGAACAGCAACAGCTCGAAAAACAGCTCCTGCACTCGCAGAAGCTGGAAAGCCTCGGTGTCCTTGCCGGAGGCATCGCCCACGACTTCAACAACATCCTGATGGCCATCATGGGGAACGCCGAGCTTGCCTTGATGCGGATCAACAAGGAGTCACCCGCCATTGGGAACCTGCAAAACATAGAGCAGGCCTCCGCCCGCGCCGCAGACCTGGCGGCACAGATGCTCGCCTACTCGGGCAAAGGCAAGTTTGTCATCGAAGCAGTCGACCTGAACCGGCTGCTGCAAGAGATGCTACACATGCTCAACGTCTCCATCTCGAAAAAGGCGCTACTGAACTTTCATCTCGCCGATACGCTTCCGTGCATCGAAGCCGATGCGACGCAGATACGCCAGGTGATCATGAACCTGATCATCAACGCTTCCGAGGCGCTTGGGGATAATAGCGGGGCCATCACGGTGCAGACCGGCAGCATGATCTGCGATCGCGGGTACCTCAAGAACGTCTGGCCGAACGAGGAGCTGCCGGAGGGGCTTTATGTCTTTTTCGAGATAGCGGATACCGGTTGCGGCATGGACAAAGAGACCGTAGGGAGGCTGTTCGATCCCTTTTTCACCACGAAGTTCACCGGCCGCGGCCTGGGGATGGCGGCCGTGCTGGGGATCGTAAGGGGACACAAGGGGGCGATCGTGGTGTACAGCGAGCCGGAGAAGGGGACCACGATAAGGGTGCTCATCCCGGCAAGCAAGCTGCAGGCGGCGAGCGAAAAGCCCTCTCCTTCGGAAGAAACCGGCTGGGAAGGCGCCGGGAAGGCACTCCTCGTCGACGATGAGGAAGTGGTGCTGGATATAGGCACCGAGATGCTGCGGGAGCTCGGCTTCGCGACGGTCACCGCGCGCGACGGCCGGGAAGCCCTCGAGGTGTACAGGACTACCCCCGGCATCCGGTTCGTCATCCTGGACCTGACCATGCCACACATGAGCGGCGACCAGTGCCTGGCCGAGTTGAAGAAGATCGATCCGGAGGTGAAAGTCGTCATCTCCAGCGGCTTCAGCGAGATCGAGGTGAAGCAGAAGTTCGCGGGGAGTGAGCCTGCAGGGTTCATTCAGAAACCGTACAGGCTCTCCGCGCTCAGGGAGGTGCTCAAGACGGTCAGTCCAGGCACCTGAAGACGCCGGAGCTCCAGAGGCAACTGCCGCAGGGCTCGGAGTTCACGTAGCAGTCGACGTCGAAGCGCTCGGACTGCATCAGGTCGCAGGGAGAGGTGTTGCACTCGGCGCAGGAGGGGTAGTCGTGGCGCAGCACGTTCTCCCGGTAGCGGCGGAAGGGAAGGCTGTTCCAGATCCCCAGCACCCCCTTGTCCTTAACGTTGCCAAAACTCCAGGGCTGCACCGGGTGGAGCCAGCCGTTCGCGAAAGAGCGGCAGTGGTGCCAGAGGTGGTAGCAGGGATGCATGCCGCCGTCCCAGGAGATGAAGGCGCTCCCCTTCTCGACGAAGCTGCAGACGCGGCTCTCGCGCCTCGCGACCTCGGGAAGTTTCAGCTCGATCCCCGTCCTGCGCGCCACCTGCGCCGCCTCCTCAAAGATCTCCTGGCTTTCATGGATGCGCTCGGTGTCCAAGGCGAAGAGGCGCTTCAGGTCGAGTGTCACCCCGCGCTGCTGCGCGTCCGATTTCATCGCCGCCACGTACTCGATGATGGCGCGCTCCTCCTCGGTCTTCTTGTAATTCCACAGCACCTCGTAGTAGCGCCGGATGTCGATCCCCTTAAGCTCCGCTTTGCTCATCCAGCTCTGGAAGAGCGAGATGGACTCGTCGCTGGAGAGGTCGTAGCTGCACTGGGAGAGGTGCGGCTCGTCGAAGGGGTGCAGGTGCGACACGAGCGCAAAGCTGACGCCGAACTCGGAGGCCCAGGAAAGAGCGGCCGGGAGCTGGCGCAGGTTGTCGCGCATCACGACGAACTCGACCCCGATTTCCATGTCGGGGCGCCGGCAGGCTACCTTTGCCGCCCCCAGCGCGTTCAGCGCGTGTTCCAGGTCTACCAGTTGGCTGCCGGAACGGATGGAGCTGAAGGTATCGGCATCTACGCCGTCCATGGAGAGGCAGATGCGGTCCACCCCCGCCTCCAGGAGCGACACGGCGCGCAGGTGCGACAGCAAAAGGCCGTTACTCTGGAAGCCGACCCAGCTCCCGACCGGCATGAGCTTCTTCGCCCGCGTGATGAAGTGCTCCAGGCGGGTGTTGATGAGCGGCTCGCCGACGCCGTTCAAGACCAGCGCCTCCAGGTTCGGAAGCGCGGGCTCCAGCTGGCTGAAGGTGGCGACGTCGAGGTCGCCGTCCTCAACCCGGCTGCCGTCCGCGTTCTGCTTCATGCACATGACGCAGTTCAGGTTGCAGCGGCTGGTGGTCTCGACGAAGAGCTTCGAGGGGTATTCCAGGAAGGCCGGCTCGTTGTCCGGCATGAATTCAGACAGTGCCGCCGCGTTGTTGTTCATCTTGCGTTCCTCAAAAATCGTGTTGCCCCTCGCCATCCGGGAAAGGAGCCGGGGGGGGAGGTGCCGCCCGCGTCAAGACGTCCCACCCGGTCCTTCCCGGAAAGCGAAGAGTTCTCGGAGCCGCCGAGGGGAGGAATGACCCCACCGCCTCCGGCCGCCGCTGTCTTTAAACCGTCCTACCCTTTCGCCGCCCCCTTCAGCCCTTCCGCCACCAGCTCGGCGATGTCCTTCACGTTGGTGCCGCCCGTTGAGCGGTCCTTCAGGCCGTCCTCCATCATGGTCATACAGTAGGGACAGGTGGTGCAGATGGTGCTCGGGTCGCCGGAGAGCGCCTCGCTCACCCGGTTAAGGTTGATGCGCTCGCCCAGGTGCTCCTCCATCCACATGCGCCCGCCGCCTGCGCCGCAGCAGAAGGAATTCTCGCGGCTACGCTCCATCTCCGCTGGAGCGCTCCCGGTGGCGTGGGCGATGACGGAACGGGGCGCCTGGTAGACGCCGTTATGCCGGCCTAAATAGCAGGAGTCGTGGAAGACGATGTTGCCACCCTTCTTCGCATGGTGATCGAGCTTCAGCTTACCCTGCGCGATGAGCGACTCGATGAACTCGGCGTGCGGAATCACCTCGAGCTCGAGGCCGTACTGCTTGTAGTCGTTTTTGAGCGTGGTGAAGCAGTGCGGACACTGGGTGACGATCTTCTTCACCCCCTTCTCCTGGAAAAGCGCCACGTTCTCCTTCGCCATCCTGTCGAAGAGGTACTCGTTCCCCAAGCGGCGCAGGCTGTCGCCGCAGCACTTCTCATCCTTGCCGAGGATGCCGTAGGAAACCCCGGCCGCCTCGAAGATCTGCGTCATGGCGAGCGTCACCTGCTTGCTGCGCGAGTCGAAGGACCCCGCACAGCCGACGAAATAGAGGTACTCAGTCTTTCCCGCCTCGAAGAGCTGCACGTCGCGCCCGCCGGCCCACTTGCCGCGCTCGCCCGGTGCGATGCCCCAGGGGTTGGAGCGCTGCTCCATGTTCTCGAATAGGTTCAGAAGCTCTTCCGGGAAATCCGCCTCCATCTGCACCAGATGCCTGCGCATCTTGGTGATCTTCGGCATCTGCTCGATGAAGACCGGGCAGGCGGCAAGACAGGCACCACAGCTCGTGCAGGACCATAGCGCGTCCGGCTTTATGCATCCCTCACCCTCGCCGATCACCGGCACGGTCGGCTCACCGCCGCGTTTCAGAAGATCGCCGTTGGCAAGGAGGTTCACCTTGATGTCGTGCATGACGAGGCGCGGGTTGAGCGGCTTGCCGGTGTTCGCGGCAGGACAGGACTTCTCGCAGCGCCCGCACTCGGTGCAGGAGAAAGAATCGAAGAGGTCCTTCCAGGTGAAGCGGTCGATGCTCCCGGTCCCGAAAACGTTCCCCTCCTCGAACTCCTCGCGCGGCTGGGTGTTAGGCGTCTCCAGCTCCTTGAAGAAACAGTTCGGGATGGCGGCCAGGATGTGCATGTGCTTGCTGTAGGGAAGGTAGTTCATGAAGAAGAGCAGCACCGCCGCGTGCAGCCACCAGGAGAGCTGCGCGACACTCTTCAGGGTCTCGCTCCCCTCCCCCGCCAGCATGGCTGCCAGCGCCGAGGAAACCGGCATCGCCTGCGCCGCCTGCTCCTGCCCCATGGCGATCTCCGCCGCGTGCAGGCCGAAGTAGGCGAGCATGAGCGTTCCGATCATGGAGAGGATGCCGAAGGCCTCGCCGGTGCGGGCGCCTTCGTATGGAGGCGCCACCGCTCTTCGCACCAGGGCGATGACTACCGCGGCGAGGGCGCAGAGCGAGACGAGGTCGAAGGCGAAGACGAGCGGCAGGTAGAGCGCCGCGGGGAGCAGGCTGGAAAGTTTCGCTGCCGGGAACACCCCCGCGAGCAGGAACTCCGTGTTGGCTACCGCGAGCACCAGGAACGACCAGAAGATGAAGACGTGGTTGATGCCGAAGGGACGGCTCACCACCCTTTTCTGCAGGAAGGCGAAGAGGAACATCCCCTTGAGCCTCTCGGGGAAACTGGAGAGACGGTCTTCGGCCGCGCCGACGGCGACCAGGCTGAAGCGGCGATAGCAGCTCCAGGCGAAGATGGCGCAAGCCGCCGCCAGAAGCGGCGTGAAGATGACAGGATTAGGTTGCATGAACGTATCCTTGTAGTTGTTTTTTTCGACACATGGCTAGTCGCCCGAGGCGGCAAGCGTTGTTCGTCAGAAAGCAAGTGGAGGTCAGCCCCCTCCCCCTGGAGGGGGGAGGCCGGGAGGGGGGAAGCCGGTTCGAGCCGCTGCACGCCCCCTACCTGTCCCTCGCCCCTCGTAGAGCTTCGATCCGCAGGCAGGGCTTGCCCCCCGTAGGGCTTCAGCCCGAAGGGGGGTGAGGGCGGTGCCTCAACCCCACGTCGACGCATTACCACCGTAAGCGGCGCCCTCACCCCTACCCTCTCCCAGAGAGCGAGGGAGAGTTTTTGCAAGATGTCCGTGGCGGGAAGAAGCGTCCCTTACGCCGCCTTGACGTCCTTGACCTCGACACCGTTCGAGGCAGCCTTCATCTCCCGCAGCGCCGCCGTGATCGCCGGGACCACCTGGAACAGGTCGCCCACGATGCCGTAGCTCGCCACCTCGAAGATGGGGGCCTCCTTGTCGCGGTTGATGGCGATGACGAGGTCGGAATCCTGCATGCCCACCAGGTGCTGAATCGCACCGGAGATGCCGCAGGCGATATAGATCTTCGGGCGTACCGTCTTGCCGGTCTGCCCCACCTGGCGGTCCGGCGGCATCCATCCCGCGTCCACCGCGCTGCGCGAGGCGCCCACTACGCCCCCAAGCTCGTCGGCCAGTTCCTGCAGCATGGCGAAGTTCTCCTTCGCCATCAGGCCGCGCCCCCCTGAGACGATGAATTCCGCGCCGGCGATATCCACCTCGCCCGCCTTCTTGTCGCGGATCACCTCGAGCACCTTGGTGAAGACGTCAGCCTCGTTGATGGGAAGGGAGACATGGATGATCTTACCCTTGCGTCCCGCCTCCTGCGCCGGCATTGGCATGACGTGCGAGCGCACCGTCGCCATCTGGGGACGGAAACGGTCGCACATGATGGTCGCCATGATGTTGCCGCCGAAGGCCGGGCGGGTCTGCATGAGGTTGCGCTTCGCGTCGATGTCGAGCCCTGTGCAGTCAGCGGTGAGGCCGGTCTTGACGCGGGTGGCGACGGCACCGGCGAGGTCGCGCCCCATCCCGGTCGCGCCCATGAGCACGATCTCCGGCTTGAACTTGTCGATCAGGTGGCAAAGGGCGTCCAGGTACGGGTAGGTACGGTAGTTGGCGAAAACCGTCTGATCCATGAGGTACGCCTGGTCGGCACCGTAGCTGAAGGCCTCATAGCAGAGGTGCTCGACTTTGTCGCCCAGCACCACCGCCGAGAGCTCCACGCCGAGCTTCGCCGCCAGTTCCTTACCCTTGCCGAGGAGCTCCCACGAAACGCGGGCCGCCTCCCCTTCCGTCTGTTCGATGAAGACCCATACGCCGCGGTAAGCCGCCACCAGTTCGCGGCGTGCCAGCTCCTCCGGGTCGGCCTCATCCTCGGCGAGGTCCTGCTGACCGGCGAGCTGCGCCAGGATCTCCAGCTCCTCCTTCGAGTAGAAGATCTCCAGGGCCGAGCCCGGGCAGGCCTTCACGCACTTGAGGCAGCCGATGCACTTCGAGAGTTCGATTTGCGGTTCCCCCGCCTCGCTCATCTGGATGCCGTCCACCGGACAGCTGCTCTGGCAGCGCGCACCGCAGGCGATGCACTTCCCCTCTATGAGCCGAACCTTCCCCCGCGGCTTTTTCAGTTTGTTTTTAGCTTCAGCCATCGTTTACCCACTCCTAGTCACGTCCATGAGGTCCACCGGATCCACCGGGTCCATTCAGTCCACAAGATTCCAGTGACGCCTACACCGCCAGCATGTCCCTGGCCACCAGCTTCTCCAAGAGGAGCTTTGCGGTCCCCGTGGGGTCGTTCAAACCGTCGCCGATCATCTCGCCCGCCGCACGCTGCGGCGAGAAGATCCTGCTCACCCAGGTAGGCGATCCCTTAAGGCCTATGCCATTGGGGTCGAGCTTCAGGTCGTTGTTGCTCCAGACCTTCACCTCGCTCCTGGCCGCCTTGAGCCGCATCGGGACTGTCGGGTAGCGCGGGCGGTTCAGTTCGCGCACAACCGTGATCATGGCCGGCAGCTTCGCCTCAACGATCTCGTAGCGCCCCTCGAGTTTGCGGCGCACGCGGATTTTTCTGGAAAGGAAGTCCAGGTGTTCGATGCGGTCCACGAGCGTGAGTTGCGAGAAGCCGAGCCGGATGGCGATGCCCGGGCCGACCTGGGCCGTATCGCCGTCGATGGTCTGCTTGCCGCAGAAGACCAGCCCCACCTCGTCATCCTGGGCCAGTTTCCTGATGGCCTCCGCCAGCACTTTGCTGGTGGAGAGCGTATCCGCGCCGCCGAAGGCGCGGTCCGAGCAGAGGATCGCTTCATCCACGCCGAGAGCCAACGCCTTTCTGAGTGTCGCCTCCGCGTTGGGCGGTCCCATCGAGAGGGCAGCCGCCTTGAACCCGTAGCGTGCCTTCATGCGGAGGCTTTCCTCCAGGGCGTGGGTATCGTAAGGATTTACGATGAAAGGGATACCATCGCGCACCAGCGTATTAGTAACCGGGTCGATCTGCACCTGAGTCGTATCCGGCACCTGTTTAATGCAAGCCACCACGTACATTGAAGATCCTTTCTTTTACCAACTCTGTTCAAACCCGTTGCCATAGGCCACCGGGTCCACAAGGTCCAGAGCGTCCACCGGGGCCATCAAGGTTTTAGTGTGGCACCGCCTAGTGGGTCGCCTCACCCCTCGAAATCTCCCACTGTTCCCTGAAAAGTGCGAACGCCTCGCGCATGATGAAGGAAGCCTTTTTCCCCCTTTTGTCCATGAGCCTCTGGATGGCGTCCCGCTCGTCGTCGCTCATGCGTATCGAGATGATGTTCACCTTCTTCTGACTTCTGTCCTTCATGACCTCTCCCCTTCTT
>MTLC01004193.1_pt1 | contig 13064 bp, 15 predicted proteins | sample 1982451 | NCBI WGS metagenome assembly MTLC01 (sample SAMN05710165, study PRJNA340218) | biofilm metagenome | isolation source: sample SPH anode biofilm adapted to +100 mV | place: USA | collected 2012-02-03 | reverse complement strand
TTTGATGAAGTGTTTTGGCCTTTTATTTAGGGTGTCCCTGTGTCGAAGTCAGAAAATTATTTGTCTCATATGTTATCTGTCTTAATGATTTGTTAACGACTATAAAAGCTAGTCTCTTTCCCCGATTTGTTTTAAGAGGTGTTTGATTTTTATTTAATTTTTTATAATTTCCCATCGAAAATTATACAATAATCAACTAATCAATTTTTGTTATGAGAGGATACATGTTTGGTTTTATATTTCTAATAGTTACACTGTCTGGATATGGACAGGAATCTTTAGATAGCCTATGGGTCAGAGCTACCAGATTTTATGCAAAGGGTGATTATATATCTTCATCCAATCTTTTACGAAAGGGTTTATCCATTGAACCTGAGAATACCTTGTTTGAATTGGGGATGGCTCAGAATTTCGTTTTCCTAAATAAGCCGGATAGTTTGTATTACTATTGTGATCGTGTTATCGCAAGTGACGACTCTCTGGGTTATACGGCAACATTAGTGAAGAGTAAAATGATAATAACTCAGGGTAATATAAAAAAGGCTACAGAATTACTTGAAGAGGCTAAGTTTAAATATGGGGCAATGATGACAACCTACTCTTTGTTGGCCTACTGTTATTCCGAGCGAAAAGAGTTAACTATTGCACATTATTGTATCAAAGATGCCTTAGTTATTTATCCCTATGATCCTGATAATATTGATTTACTTATAAAAATTAAGGCTAACAGTGAACTTGATGGTGAGGCATTGTTGGTATATGGACTTTTCTATTTATTCATTGATCGAAGGGATAAATATCTTTTTAGTCCAAATGATTATTTCACTCCTTTGTTTCGCTTTTATGGTGACTCGGATAATCTTGAAGAAGTTAAACAGTTAAGCAACTATAATCCCGAATATTCATCGTGTGCCTATTCAAAACTGGCGTTCTTTAAAAAAATGAATGAGTTTATTCAGAGTCGTAAGAAATTGGTTAAACCCGTATCTGACGAAGAGTGGAATGCTAGAATCTTAATTTATGCTATTTCGCAGCTTGAATACGTCGATTTTGATGAGTTATTAATTAAGAAATATTATCTACCTCTAATTTTGGATATGGATAAATCGGGTCATTCTGAAACCTTCTGTTGGTTACTTCAAGGAAATGAAAGCGAACAGTTAAAGACATGGCAACATAATCATCAAAAAGAGATTCAAGCCTATATTGATTGGGCAAATCAGGTAGTTCTACCGTAAAAAAAAAGAGCCATATTAAATGGCTCTTTTTTTTATGGGGGTTATTCTTCCCAATATTCATCTTTACAGATGGTAGTTCGTTGTTCCCAGTATGCAGGGCTAACTCTACTTCCATCTTTTGTTTTCAATCGCATCTGATAAATTGCAATTACCGGATTGAAGACTAAATCGGTCACTCCAATAGTGATTTGATCGGCTTCACCTTCGGTTATCACTTCGAATCCATTGCTGCTAAGCAAATCCTGAAGAAAGGATGCTCTTGCTTTAGAGACCCCTTTTTCAATGATGGTACAACGAATTCCATTGACCTCTTCAACGATATGTTTTCCTTTATTTAAGCTCATAGTCTGATGTTTATTGTAATCCGTAACTTAAACTGGCAACATACTCATAACTAATGCTGAGTAACCCGATTAAAAGGGTACCTAATGCAGCAATAATCAAACCCGTACGTGTGTAGGCGTCTGATTTGAATGAAGGTATCGGGTTCTCGTTCTTGTTGATGAAGATGGCTTTTACCGGTAACAAGTAATAGTATAGAGAGATAGTTGCATTAACCACTGCAATAAATACTAACCAGTAGAAACTCTGAGATGCAGCTGATGCAAACAGGAAGAATTTTCCGAAGAAACCAGCTACAGGAGGGATACCAGCTAGCGAGAAGAGCGCAAGCATTAATAAAAGACTAAGTTTTGGATTGGTTTGATATAATCCATTGTAGTCATCCATGTTCTCTTTACCCGTTTCGTTGCTGATGGCTGAAACAACACCAAAAGCAGCAAGGTTTGTAAATACATAGGTCAGCACAAAGAAGATGGTTGTTGTCATACCAAGTTGGCTGGCGCCGATGATACCTAGCAAGATGAAACCGGCTTGAGCAATACTTGAGAAGGCAAGGAATCTCTTCATGTTTTTCTGACGAAGAGCAAACAGGTTACCAATGGTCATTGTTAAAACTGCAATGACATAAAGTACAGTTTGCCAATGTTCTACCATAGCGGGGAAGACAGTATAGAGAACGGTCATCAAAACGAAGGCTGCTGAACCCTTTGAGACCACGCTGAGATAGCTGGTAACGTTAACGGGAGCTCCTTCATAAACATCGGCTGTCCATAGATGAAATGGAACCAATGAGATTTTAAAGGCCATACCCGAGAAGAAGAAAATGAAAGCCATGATGTTTAATGGTTCATTGCTCCATTTAGCAGCTACTTCAGAAAAATAGACTGACCCGGTTGTCCCATAGATCATCGAGATACCATATAGCAAGATGCCAGATGATAATGCAGATGAAAGAATCAGTTTTATACCTGCTTCGGCAGATTTAGTCTGATGGTGGGTGTAAGCTGCTAGTGCGGCTAATGGGATAGTTGCTGTTTCTAAGCCGATGTAGAACATAAGGAAATCTCCGGATGAGATCATCAGGTTCATTCCATTTAATGTTGAGAGAATCAAAATGAAGAACTCAGCCAGTTTCTGGTTGTTTTCTTCTTTCTTTAGCCAAGCGGCCGATTGAAGAAATACTATCAATGTGGCTATGTTCAGGATGTTTTTCATCAACAAAGTTGTCCCATTGGTTTTATACATACCCCCGAAGATTGAACCTTCAGAAGCAGGAAGGAATCCAATTATTACAACTCCCAGGAAGAGGGTCAAAGAAACCGGTATAAGTGATTTGCGACTCTCTCCTTTCAGCATGAGATCAATGATTAAGATGAGCAGCATCAAAACAGAGAGAAGCAGCTCATGTCTCATCAGTAATATATCTTGAAATGTCATTTTTATACGTATTTAATGGTTAGAGAGCTGCTACAATCCGCTCCACTATAGGACGTAACGAGAAGTTTATCATATCACTCAACCACAATGGGAAGATACCTACTGCAGCAATAGCGGTAATGAGGGTGACTGTTGAAAGTCTTTCCCACCAGGTTGCATCGGTTAAATGCAGATGGTGCTCGTCTCTGATTGGTCCAAATAACAGTACGCCAACCACCCGAAGGATGTAAACGGCGGTTACCACAATTGAAGTAGTGGCCATGATGGTTACGAATCGATGGAAAAGATCAGTGTGTTGGTATGCGCCAACGAAGATGGTCATTTCTGCAACGAATCCGCTTAATCCGGGTAACCCTAATGAAGCCAGACCAGCAATAACATAAGCAACACCCAGGAAGGGGAGTACTTTCATTAATCCACCCATCTCATTGATCATTCTCGTATGGGTTCTACCATATATCATCCCAATCAATGCAAAGAATAGGGCTGTCATTAACCCGTGAGAGATCATCTGTAATATTGCTCCATTCAATGCTGTCTGATTCATCATCAGAATAGCGAAAAGAACCAGTCCGCAGTGTGAAACTGAGGAGTATGCATTGATATATTTAAGATCCTTCTGAACCACAGCCCCAAATGCACCATAGACAACTGAAACTGAAGTCAGAATAATGAATATCCAAGCTTGATCCTGAGCAGCTTCGGGCATCAGGTAGATAGCAACTCTGAATGCACCATAACCTCCAAGTTTCATCAACACTCCGGCGTGCAACATGGAAACTGCTGTTGGAGCTGAAGCGTGACCGTCGGGTGACCAGGTGTGGAAGGGGAAGAGAGCTCCTAAAACACCGAAACCAAGAAATAGCATCGGGAAGAAGAACTGCTGTGCAACAACGGGGATCCCATTTGCAGCTATCTCATTAAGATTAAATGTCAACTGCTGACCGGCAGGAGCCGAATTAAAGTAGATACCTAGTAGTCCTACCATGATAAGTGCAGAACCTCCCATGAGCATCAATGTGAGTTTCATGGCTGAGTACTCTTTCGGACCTGTACCCCAGATTCCGATTAATAGGTACATCGGAATAACTGCGATCTCGTAGAATAAGAACATGGTAAACAGGTCGAGGGAGATAAAGAACCCGAAAACCCCGGATGAGAGAAGAATCAGCGAGATGAAGAACTCTCGTGGTAAGTAATCTGTTCTCCATGATGCAAATACCCCGGCGAAAATCACAACCGAAGTAAGGGCAATCATAGCAACAGAAATACCATCCACTCCAACCGTATAGTGAATATTTAAGGAGGTAAACCAGGTTACATCATACTTGAATAGCCATGCTGCAGCATTGCCAGCTGCACGTTCTGCAAGGTAAGCGTAAACCAACCATGTGGTTAGTCCCAGTTGAGCCGACATGCCAATGGCACTAATAATTCGGGTCTGTTTTAGATCTTTAGCAAAAAGGATAGCCATAACTGTCAGAACAGGAATAGCTACGAACCAACTTAGTATATCCATAGATTTAGTTATTTGCTAATTAGATAAACGAAGAGAAGAACTAAGATCACCACGCTTGATACGAAGACCATAGCGTACTGTTGTAACTGTCCGCTCTGGAGTCCTTTGATCTTGTTACTTGTGGTGGTAACTGTCCAACCAACCAGATTCATTGTTGCATCAACAACGTGGCGGTCAAACCATGCAATAGGTCTGGATATATAAGCGAAGATGACTCTTTTTGTGACAAAGAGATAGATCTCGTCGAACCAGAATTTATTAAGAGATGCTTTGTATAATCCTTTAATCGATCCAGCTAATTTATCAGGTAGTGTTGATGGCTTCTTATACATTATTGTAGCCACTGTTATACCAATCAGGGCTATCACTACCGATGGAATTGCTACCAACATATCGGTATGGGCCTCAAACGGTTTACCATCTGAGGTTACCATATGACTGAATGGTAAAAATCCGGAGAATACGGATGCCACAGCCAGGAATAACAATGGGAAGGTCATGATAGCTGGTGCTTCATGAGGCGTGTGGTGATAGTGGCGATCTGTTCCCCAGAAGATATTATAATAGAGGCGGAACATATAGAACGCTGTCAATCCTGCAACTCCAAAGCCAATGCCAAATAGTATTGGGTTGTGGTGTAATGCAGCAGCAAGGATCTCATCTTTACTCCAGAATCCACTTAATGGAGGAATACCGGAGATGGTCAGACAGGCTATTAAGAAGGTGATATGCGTGATTGGCATATACTTTCTTAATCCTCCCATGTCGGTCATGTTGTTGCTGTGAACGGCATGAATGATTGCACCGGCTCCAAGGAATAAAAGCGCCTTGAACATTGCGTGGGTGAAAAGGTGGAACATAGAAGCCATATAACCAAGGCCTTCGTGATCCCCATAACCCGATACGCCCAATGACATCATCATGTATCCAATCTGTGACATGGTGCTAAAGGCGAGAACACGTTTAATATCTATCTGTGTGATGGCAATGACGGCTGCGAATAGAGAGGTGAAACCTCCAACATAGCCTACAACATGAAGTGCATCTGGAGCTGCTATCGCATAAGCTGGGAATAGTCGTGCTACGAGATAAACACCTGCTACAACCATTGTGGCGGCATGAATCAACGCAGAAACAGGAGTGGGACCTTCCATTGCATCAGGAAGCCAGATATGTAACGGGAACATCGCTGATTTTCCGGCGCCTCCAATGAAGATAAAGATCAATGACCACGTAATGACTGATAATCCCATAAATGAGGCACCTGCTGTGGAGGTGATTATAGGTCCATCAAGTGAGGTCAATGTTTTAAAGTCAAACGTGTCTGTGGTGAATGAGAGCATTAGGATTCCGATAAGGAAACCTAAATCGGCAAAACGTGTTACTATAAATGCCTTTTTTGAAGCAGCAACAGCCGATGGTTTTTCGTAATAGAATCCAATGAGAAGGAAAGAGCTAACACCAACTAGTTCCCAGAATATATACATCTGGAAGATGTTGGTAGCTAAAACCAATCCAAGCATTGAGAAGCTGAAGAGCGACAGAAATGCATAGAATCGCGCAAAACCTCTCTCACCTTTCATATAGCCTAAACTGTAAAGGTGAACCATCAGTGAAACAGTGGTAATAACTACCAGCATCATCACTGAAATAGGATCAATTAATACCCCTAAGTCTATATGAAGTGTATCAGTGAATCTAAGCCAGACGGTTGAGGCGGCCTTAATCATAGGGTAGGTGCCATCAACTGCTCCTTCGATGAAGAAATAACGAATGGCGGTGATGTATGACAGAAACGCTGCAACGGTAAGCCCTAATGTACCAGCAAGTCCGGAAACTATAGGTTTAAATTTATGCCCTGTAAGACCAATCAGTAAGAACATGGCCAAGGGAATCAGCGGAATTAAAAGAGTATAGCTGTAGTTTGTCATGATCTTATTGATTTAGTATTTCATTTCATCAACCTTATCGGTTTCGATAGAACGGAAATTACGGTATATGTTGATGATGATAGCTATTGCGACGGCTGCTTCAGCTGCTGCAACTGCGATGATAATAAGGCTATAGAATTGTCCTTGCATCTGATGAGGATACAAGTAACTGTTAAAGGCTACAAAGTTTATGTTGACACTGTTTAAAATCAATTCAATACTCATAAGCATTGTGATGAGATTTTTCCGTGTCAGAAAGCCAAATATTCCAATGAAGAACATCAGTGTGCTCACAATCAGAAAATATTCCAGTGGTATTCCTTCTGTCATCATGGTTATTTCTGTTTTTCCTGGTTAGATTCTTTCTTTGCGACTACAATTGCACCGATCATAGCGGCTAATAACAGAATACTGATTGCTTCAAACGGTAGAGCATATCCATATTCTTTATAGCTCACCAGAGCTCTTCCTACGTTGGTGACGGAGGGTTCAATCTTTTCTAATCCGGCAGGGGTGAAGTTGAATTGTAAAACTGTCAATAACACCAGTATTGCTCCCGCCACGGTTGCCAAAGCCGATAGTGCCGCTTTAGCAGGCGAAGCCTTGGGTGCTCTTTCTGAGATGTGACTGGTGAGCAGGATAGAGAAGATAATCAGCACAACAATACCACCGGCATAGACCGTTAGCTGAACAGCCGCAAGAAAGTTGTATTGTAACTGGAAGTAGATACCTGCTGTGGCTACAAGTACGAAAAGCAGGTATACGGCAGCCCGCAATACTCGGCGGGTTGTCACGGTCAACACTGAGAAAATCAGGATGATGGCCGAGAGTAGAAAAAACATTACTTGGTTGTTCATCCGGTTTATTCTTTAACGTCTTTCATTAATTCTGATCCGGGTTGATTGAGCACCTTGGTCAGTTGGGTTCTATCCCACACCGCATGCTCAAACTTTTGACCCATTACGATAGCTCCCGTAGGGCAGGCTTTTACACATAGGTTACAAAGTGTACACATGCCAAGATGGTAAATGTGCTTATCTATAACCTTTTTCTTCTTGCCTTCAGGTGTCTCAATCATCTTGGTGATAATCTCAATGGAACCGTTTGGGCAGTTCAATTCGCAGATTCCGCAACCGGTGCACTTGTGATGGTTATTCTCATCATGAGGCATAATGACCTCGCCCCTGAAACGGTCAAACATCTTTAATGTCTGGCGATTCTCAGGATATTGTTGTGTTGTGATGAGCTTAGGCCTAAAGAAATAGTGACCTGTTACTGCCATCCCTTTAACAAGGGTAAGAAGCCCTTGAAGGATGGTTGATATGTATTGGATTAATGCTTTCATTTTTATCAGTCGATTTAGAAGTGCCACCCCATTAAGACGATGAGGGTCATGAGCAGGATATTGAAAAGATTAACCGGCAGCAAATATTTCCACTCTAATGTCAGGATCTGATCGACACGCAGTCGTGGGAATGTCCATTTAAACCACATTATCATGTAAATGATAAACATGACCTTTCCGAAGAACCAGAAGATAGGTGGAATAAAGTCCATTACCTGATTAAACCCTTCGAATGAACCAAAATGCAATGGTTGCCATCCTCCTAAAAATAGTACGGTTGCCATTGCTGAAACAATAAAGAGGTTTACATATTCAGCAAGGAAGAAGAATGCGAACTTGATGCCTGAGTATTCTGTATGGAAACCGGCTGTTAACTCTGATTCCGCTTCTGCAAGGTCAAAGGGGCCGCGATTTGTCTCTGCGGTACCGGCAATTAGGAAAATGATAAAGGCAATGATAGCAGGGATATGTCCTCTGAAGATAAACCATCCGGATGCTTGAGCATCAACAATGCCTGAAATCTGCATTGTGCCTGCAAAAATAATCATCGTGATCAGGGTTAGTCCAACAGATAGTTCATAACTGATAATCTGAGCACCACTACGCATCGCTCCGATTAATGAGTATTTGTTGTTTGATGCCCATCCTGCTAAAAGAATGCCTATTACGCCAAGAGATGAAATGGCAGAGACATAAAATACTCCTATGTCAAAATCGAGTGCTTGCAGCCCTTTCGCAAAAGGGATTGCCGCAATAGCCATAAAGGTGACTATAATGACGATAAAGGGAGCTAGGTTGTAAAGAAACTTATCGGCTCTGTTGGGTGTGATAAGCTCTTTCATCAGAAGCTTTACAAAGTCGGCGATGGTTTGAAGTAATCCCCATTTCCCTACACGCATCGGACCAAGTCTCTGTTGGAAGAGAGCACAGACCTTACGTTCAAGGTAAACCAGGATAAGACCGAACAATGCAACAAAAATCAGCATGGATAACCCTACTAAAGTCCACTCAATCAGTTCTACTGCCAGTGGCGGTAAAGATTCGGAAAGAGATTGATGGATCGATGAGGTTAACGTCGTAAAATCGTATATATCGAATGCCATAAGATTATAGATTATCTGTCAATATCAGGAATAACCAGATCAAGGGTAGACATTACGGCTACTAAATCGGCAATTTTCTGACCCTTAATTAAGTGATTTAATACCCATAGGTTGCTGAATACGGGTGAACGGAACTTTACGCGATAAGGGTTTTTCTTTCCATCGCTTAGGATATAGACTCCAAGTTCTCCACGTGCTGTCTCAACGCGCTGATAAAATTCTCCTTCAGGCAGCTTGATGACCCCTTTCATTTTAGCCTGATAATCTCCTTCGGGGATATTATCTATGAGTTGGTCAATAATATTGAGTGATTCATACATCTCGTCAATACGAGCCTGATATCTGCCGAAGGTATCTCCGTCAGTTCTCAGTATCTCATTAAATTGAACCCTATCATAGGCACTATATGGGTTATGTTTTCTGACATCGCAAGCGAAGCCCGATGCACGGCCTGTTGGGCCGGTTACGCCATACGCAATAGCTTCCTCTTTTGAAAGAAAGCCCAGCCCAACTGTCCTCTCTTTGAATATCACATTACCAGTTAGTAATTGGTTATATTCGGGGAGTTTTTTTCTGAAATATGTTGTAAACTCTTTAACCCTTTTTTGGAAGTTAGGGTGTAGGTCGAACATCACACCACCCGGGGTTGAGTAGTTAAGGGTCAGACGTGCGCCACAAGTCTCTTCGAATATATCCAGAATCATCTCACGGTCGCGAAGACCGTAAAAGAAGGTTGTGAGTGCTCCCATGTCCATGCCCATAACACACCACCAAAGCTGGTGTGAGGCAAGACGTTGCAACTCGGCCATCAGGGTACGAATAACTTTAACGCGATCAGAAACTTCAACCTGTAGAGCGTTCTCAATACAGAGAGCCACGGCTTCATTATTCATGTGAGCCGAGAGGTAGTCCATTCGGTCGGTCAGATGGATGATCTGAGGATAGGCAAGAGATTCGGTCATCTTCTCGATCCCGCTGTGGATATAGCCTACAACAGGGTCAACATTCTTGACTATCTCCCCTTCCAGGTTTACCATCAGACGCAGTACCCCGTGAGTAGAGGGGTGCTGAGGACCCATGTTTACAATGTATTCCTGGGTCTCTATTTTATCTTGGAGGTTATTGCTCATCGTTCAACTATGCGGGTAGGGTCAGAGTAATCTTTTCTTAAAGGAAAACCCCAGCCATCTTCGAGAAATAATCTCCTTTGGTCGGGGTTGTTTTCATATACTAGTCCTAGCAGATCATGAGATTCACGTTCATGCCAGAGTGCTGTTGGCCAAATATCGCAAACCGACGGCAATGTAGGTTCTGTGCGATTGGTGGTGTTTGACTTTACCACAATCATATGACGATATGTGGTTGATTCAAGATGGTATACGGTAGTCATGTACTCAGGCATATCCACTCCGGTCAAGCTTATCAAATAGTCGAAAGCCAGATCTTTTTCTTCTTTAAGTCTCTTGCAAAACTGATGAAGATGAGTGGGCGCAACCTGACAGGTGACATACTGAGACCCTATTGATACGGATACCTCTTCTGTCAACTGACTAAGACGGGATATTAATTCATCCTGGCTCATTGTTGGTTGTTATTTGGTTATGAGCTAATTTATTTCGATTTAGGTGCACTATAGTTCCTCTCTGCACGAATCTTCTTTTGTAACTGCATGATGCCGTACAATAGAGCTTCGGGACGAGGAGGACAGCCTGGGATGTATACATCAACAGGTACTACATGGTCAGCCCCTTTTACAATAGCGTAGGAGTTATAAAAGAAGGGACCACCACTTACAGCACAAGCCCCCATGGCAATGACCCACTTAGGGTCTGCAATCTGGTCGTAAAGTCTCTTTAAAACCGGAGCCATCTTGTAATTAATTGAGCCTGATATAATGATCAGGTCGGCCTGGCGGGGTGTCGCTCTCGCTACTTCTGCTCCGAAACGAGCAAAATCGTGCCTCGAAGCACCTGCAGCCATAAACTCAATGGCACAACAACGTGTCCCAAATGTCAATGGCCATAACGAATTGCTTCTTGCCCAGTTAATCAGTTTGTCAAATTGTGCTAGTATGATGCTTCCGCCTTCATACTCCGCTACAATGGGATAGTCGTCCATGACTAATCCCCCGTCTTTTTTGCGTGGTTTTACTCCCATTTAAGCGCATGTTTCTTCCAGGCATACAATAAACCTAAGCCTAGAATGGTGAAGAAAATAAGTATTTCAACAAATGCGGTTATACCTGCTTCTCTGATTATTGTGGCCCATGGAAAGAGAAAAACAGCCTCAACATCAAAGATCAAAAACAAAATAGCAAACAGGTAATAACCTACGGTGTACTGCAACCAGCTTTCTCCCACCGTCTCGATACCACATTCATAAGGCTCGAATTTAAACGGGTTGCTTGATTTTGGTGGCACCAGCGAGCTGAATATCAGGGCTGAACCGACTAAAATCACCGCAGTGATAAAAAACAGGATAAGCGATTCACTTGCCATATAATTAAGTTTTTAGCAAAAATAGAATTTATATGTAGGAATTAAGATATGTTTCTCTAATATAGAATAGATATAAATAAACTAGCTAACTGCATGGTCGCTAGTTGTATGTAGTATATGCAAATGCTTAGTTAAAGTGTTTTATTGTTGGCTTAATATGTTGAATATTAGTAGTTAAAGAATGTAAGAGTTTCAAGAGTAAAATTACGGAATGCAAAAGTGGTAAACTAATTTTTATACCTGTTTTTTGTCGTTTCACGCTTTTTAAGACTTAAACGGGTTTTAGTTAAGCGGTGAACTTGGCAGACTTTTGTAAGTTTGTAATTAAAGAATCAGTAGAATGCAGTTTAAAGATATTTATGGTTACGATGACCTTAAGAAGGGTCTTATTCAATCAGTTATTGAGAATCGGGTGAGCCATGCTCAGCTTTTTTTTGGTGCTGAAGGAAGTGCTAAACTGGCTTTGGCGCTTGCATACGCTCAGTTTGTAAGCTGTCAGAGAAGGGAGGCTGATGATTCTTGTGGTGTTTGCCCATCATGCCGTAAGTATAGCCAGTTAATGCATCCTGATCTACACTTTATTTATCCGGTTGCTACCACTAAAGAGGTTGATAAGAAGCCAAAGAGCACAGATTTTATTGCTGCCTGGCGAGATTTGATTCTTAAAACTCATGCTATTTTCTCTATTCAGGATTGGTACAATGCGGCTGGTATCACCGAGAATAAGCAGGCCATCATTAATACAGAAGATGCTGGAGAAGTTGTTAGAACTCTCTCGTATAAATCGTATGAGAGTGAGTACAAGGTTCTGATTATGTATCTGGTGGAAAAGATGAATGTGCAATCGGCTAACAAATTACTTAAAGTCCTGGAAGAGCCACCATCAAAGACACTATTTATCCTTCTAACTGAAGACTCCGATCAGGTTTTAGGGACAATCATTTCAAGAACGCAATTGGTCAAAATCCCAAGATATAGTGATCAGGAGCTAAAGATTATCTTAATGCATCAGCATCACGTAAGCGCTGAACAGGCTGATGAGTTGGTAGTTCAATGTGAAGGAAATATTGCTCAGGCTTTGGCTCTGATTGATGGGGTTGGTCAACGAAAAACAGTAGGAGCTAACTTTATTGAGTGGTTACGTGAGTGTTATGTCTCAGGTGTTCAACGAAAGGCCGGCTTCTATCCAAAACATGTTCAAAGAGCATCTGAATTTGCTAAGTCTGGAAGAGAAAATCAAAAATTCTTTCTCACCGTTGGCCTGAATCTTATTCGAAGTGTAATGCAGCAGCATGTTGGTAATCCCAATCTGGTGAAACTGACTGGTGATGAGTTTGTCTTCTCTGAGAAGTTTAAAGTTTTTGTACATCCAGCAAATGCGATCGCCTTCTACGACCTTTTTCAGGAGGCGATATACCATTTAGAGCGTAATGCAAACGCCAACCTACTTTTTCTAGATTTGACCTTTAAAGTGGAGGTTCTTCTTGGTCAACAGAAAGTTTAGTTAGGATCTAAGACATTTGGCTTTTAAACGGAGCCTCAATTCTGTACATCTACTGGACATCCTCTACCTGTCTTCTCGACATCAACTCCTGTTCCTCTCCTGTTCCTCTCCTGTTCCCCTCTTATGCCTCTCCCTATCCTCTCCCTA
>MTLC01002895.1_pt1 | contig 13117 bp, 9 predicted proteins | sample 1982451 | NCBI WGS metagenome assembly MTLC01 (sample SAMN05710165, study PRJNA340218) | biofilm metagenome | isolation source: sample SPH anode biofilm adapted to +100 mV | place: USA | collected 2012-02-03 | reverse complement strand
CAAAGCGTTTCGCTTTTAAAAACAACGTTTTTAAGCAAATCCTCATTTGCAAAGTTTGAGGAAAGGAAAATCCTGTTTCTTCCGTTGGATTTTCCCAAAAAACGCCCCGCCTTACCACCAACGATTTTTTACCCGCAAAGCCCGCTCAATTGCATACAACGGTTACGCATATGGCCAGTGGCGGTTTGCGGGCTGCATACCTGTCCGCCAGCACAGAAGCTGATGCGGGCTACAAAGCTTCAAATACCCACTTCCCCCGCCATTGGCTATATGCGATGTTAGCGGTAGTTTTTTATTCAATTCTTTTTAATATTTCTTTGAGTTTTAGTCCAACATTTAGTTTGTCAAACAGCTTTTCAGATATTTTCAATGAATTTTGAAAGGCTGTATTTATGTTTTTAGGGTTTAAATCAGATGTTGTAAGTATAAATTCTGAATACCAATCTTGGTCAATATCTTTTTCCAAACTTTTCGTCGGGCTTTCCCAATGTTGAGTTTTATTTGTTACTGTTCTGATGAGCCAAAGTAAGTATTTTTGAACAGTCGTCAAGCTTTGGTGGGCGTGGGCAAATTCTTCTCTTTTGATTAAATTGTTCGTTCTCAGCAAAACATTCAGTAATGATTGGCTTAGCCACAAAATATTTTCGTCTGTGGTTCTATCAGGGAATTTTACTTTGATTTGATTTAGCGTTTCCGTTAAAAGTCCGTCTTTGTCAATTAAATTCATTTGGTCAAAATCACTGAACGCAACAATTCCTTCCCACGATTTAATGATTTTTATTTCGTCTGTTTTTAAAAAATGAAATTCGCCTCTAATCATATTCTCAAAAATAGCGACTTCACTTCCGTATTCATTAATGAAATATAAAGCGACAGGATAAACTTGGTTTACCCATTCTTCAGCCGAAAAGTTTTCTTTGGTTTTTAGAAAGATGTAAAATTCGATGTCAGAATATTTGTCACCTTCATTTTTAGTAAATGAACCGTACATAAAAACTGCGGAAACATTTTCGTCTTGTTGAGCTATTGATTTGGTTTTGTTAATCATTTGTAACTGTGTCATTGTTGTAAATTTTAAATTGTTGATAAATACAAATCATCATAACTTTTGAGAGTAATGATTTATTTCTGTTTTTATTTTTAAACAGTTACTTATAGCTTCATCGGATTGTTTTTTAGTATTTATGTCGTTTTCGTAAAATTACCGCTAACGCACAAATATACGCAACAATATTAAATTTTCCAAAATTAAATATTAAAAAATTTAAAAGAGGTTTTAAATAGCTGATATTTATAAAATAAACTTACAACTTATCTTGCATAAAATAGATTATTCACATATGTATTTCTAAGAGAAGTTGCTAAACTGCCTATATTTAACATATTGGAAATACGCAATCAGTTACATTCCTGTCTGCATGATTTTAAGAGGGTGATAAATTAGAAAAAACTATCTATCTTTATTAGTTTAAGAGAGATTTTTAAGTAATTATAAAAATTTGTTACAAGCCTGCATGACATCAAGTCTGTGTTAAAGCCTTAGTATAAAACAATCTTTAAATATATAAAAATAACACATCTTTATATATTTAATTTATATCAGAAATATGAGAAAAACATGTCTTAAAATAAAGGGTGTTATAAATAAAAAAGACCAACTACCTCTTTAGGGATGAGTTGGTCTTTTAATTTGAGCGTTTTTATTTTACGAGTTAGAAAATAATATTAAAACCGCAGTATGCTTTTATTTCTCACTACATATAATGTTTTGGAAATGAAGTTAATCTATTTTTTCGCCATTCGTTTACGTTCATTTTCGTCCAGATAGATTTTGCGCAGGCGGATGCTTTGCGGGGTAATTTCCACGTATTCATCTTCTTTGATATACTCCAGCGCCTCTTCCAAACTGAAAATAATGGGTGGCGCCAGTTTGGCTTTATCATCGGCGCCGGAAGCGCGCATATTGGTCAGTTTTTTGGATTTGGTAACGTTCACCACCATATCCCCTTCTTTTGAATTTTCGCCCACCACTTGTCCGGCGTAAATTTCGGTTTGGGGATGAATAAAAAAGCGTCCGCGGTCTTGCAATTTGTCTAACGCGTAAGCATACGCCGTACCTGTTTCCATGGCAATAATAGAGCCGTTGTTACGTTTCTCTATGTCGCCTTTGTAGGGTTGGTATTCCAAGAAACGGTGTGACATGATGGCTTCGCCCGCCGAGGCGGTAAGCACGTTGTTTCGCAACCCGATGATGCCTCGCGAGGGTATCATAAATTCCAGTTGCACGCGGTCACCTATCATTTCCATACTTATCATTTCGCCTTTACGCACGGCGGTCATTTCTATGATTCTTCCCGAGCAATCTTCCGGCAGGTTGATGGTAAGATGCTCTACCGGCTCACAGCGTTTACCGTCTATTTCTTTAAAAATTACTTGTGGCTGGCCTACTTGAAGCTCATACCCTTCGCGGCGCATGGTTTCTATAAGGATAGAAAGGTGTAGCACACCTCGTCCGTACACGTGCCATACGTCCGAATCTATATTTTTTTCCACGCGCAACGCCAGGTTTTTGTCTAATTCTTTCATCAGTCGGTCATGAATGTGGCGCGAGGTAACAAATTTTCCTTCTTTGCCGAAAAACGGCGAGTCGTTAATTGTAAATGTCATACTCATCGTAGGCTCATCAATGGCGATGGGTTTGAGCGACTCGGGATTTTGAATGTCGGCAATGGTGTCACCTATTTCAAATCCTTCGATGCCTACCAACGCGCAAATATCGCCTGATTTTACTTCGGCAGCTTTGGTGCGTCCCAGTCCGGTAAAGGTGTGCAGTTCTTTGATGCGTGATTTAATAATGCTTCCGTCACGTTTACACAGACTCACGTCCAATCCCTCTTTTAGGGTGCCTCGATGCACGCGTCCTACGGCGATACGTCCTACATAAGAAGAATAATCCAGCGAAGTAATCAGCATTTGCGGCGTACCTTCCAGTTGAATAGGGGCGGGGATGTGTTTTATGATGGCGTCCAGCAGCGGGCGGATGTTGTCGGTAGGAGTTTTCCAGTCTTCCGCCATCCAATTTTGCTTGGCAGATCCATATACGGTGTGGAAATTAAGCTGGTCTTCGGTAGCGTCCAAGTTATACATCAGGTCAAAAACCATTTCGTGCACTTCATCGGGACGGCAGTTGGGTTTATCCACTTTATTGATAACTACAATGGGCTTCAATCCCATTTGCAGGGCTTTTTGAAGTACAAAGCGGGTTTGCGGCATCGGTCCTTCAAAAGCGTCAACGAGCAGCAACACACCGTCAGCCATATTCAATACGCGTTCTACCTCACCGCCAAAGTCAGCGTGTCCCGGTGTATCTATCACATTGATTTTATGCCCATTATATTCTATAGAAACGTTTTTTGCCAAAATAGTAATTCCGCGTTCACGTTCCAAATCGTTATTGTCCATGATTAGTTCGCCCGCGTTTTCATTTTCTCTAAAGAGGTTTCCGGCAAGCAACATTTTATCTACTAAGGTGGTTTTTCCGTGGTCAACGTGAGCTATAATGGCTATGTTTCTAATTTTCTGCATATTATGTTTTTACAATTTGAGGGTGCAAAGGTAGTGAAAAATTACGGGAAAATTAATTTTGAAAACTAATTTTTTAATCTCTTTCCGTATAATAAGAATTGAGAGTTAAAAAATAAGTTCCACCTAACGTGAAAAGTAAATCTAATAACGAAGTCATCCTAACTTTTTAATTACTGAAGTCATTTTAATTTTATGATTATCCGGATTTAACTCAGTTTTTTTTCTCTATGCCCCCTAAATCCCCCAAGGGGGACTTGTGGTGCTTACGCATAAAAGAGAAGAAACTCGTATTTTGCAGCCTTTTAAAGTCCCAAAGACTATTTTCCTTTTCCTTCCCCTTTTAGGGGGAAGTCCCGAAGGGGATAGGGGTGGGAGTCCCGATAGTTCGGGATAGGGGGCATAGACATCTAATTAACAGAATCAGAGGTTGAATTTAAATGAATCGGTGCTACGCACCTTTTTAGTTAAATTCTATTTCTTGCTACAAATGAAAAGTTGCTACGTAACAAAGGAGCGTTAGCTCTGTATCATTTGTAGTTTGGTAAAACAACCGAAATAAAAGGTGCGTAGAACCGTTTCAACCTCTGATTCGCATAAAATTAACAGAATCTGCGTTAATTGTGCGGATAATCATTTTAATTTTTAATACTAATAGACTGTGTATTTAATAAATTATCTGTTTCTGAAAATTCGGAAACGCATAAAATTGTTGAATTTTATCTTTTTCCGCAAAAATTTGCGCATGCTGGCGGACATAATTATAAAAAATAAAAAGGGAAGTTAATCGCATTTTGCTACTCAGTAGGTGTTTTTAAGCTTGGTAGTAGTTCCTACATACAGTTAATCAAGAGTAGTTGCATTGTGGCTGTTTTTACTACGGTGTTGAAATATGTTTACGCCAATTTTAATCGTTGCCAATGTGTAATTCCCATTGTTCTTATTTCGTTTTAAAGTATTGATATATAGATTAATAATGTATTTCGTCGGATTTTTATATGACAATAATGAAAAAAAAAATTCATTTTGTTATTTTGCATTTTTTTTTCTGTATTTTTACACAAAAATTTAACCTTTTATTTTAAAAATAAGTTGCAAGGGAAAAGAGTAGATTTGTTATATTTTTGATATAATTAGTATTCCCGATTTTTTAGGGATAGCCTTATAACTTGTAATTTATAAATCGTAACCAATTAAAAATCCATGGAAAAAATTCAAGCAAACGAAGTCATTGACTGGGCAAAAGAGTTTCTTAGAAAAGCGGAAAAAGAAATTACGCCCGACGAACTCAAAGAACAAAAAAAGTACGCGGTATTAGTTCAAAATCCCAACGACAAAGTCTTAATGACCAAAATGTTGGACGAAACTTCCCAAATCAGGGACGCGGCAAAACTCTCCAAACGTATTAAAATGCATTTAAACAGGTACGGCGTACCCGAGTTTTTCAGCGGAAGCGAAAAATTGATGTTAAAAGCATATACCTCCGTAGGTTATATGTTTCCATCCATATCCGTGCCTTTCTTCAAAAAATACCTGCGCTCTTCTACCGATAAAGTGATTATCAACGAGCGCGAAGACTTGCTCAAAGCGCATCTCGGCACGCGTAAAACCCAAAAGATAGGACAAAACGTAAACTTGCTCGGCGAAGTGGTGCTGGGCGACGGCGAAGCGCGACACCGCTATGAACATTACCTCGAAGGACTAAAAGACCCAAATATCAACTATATATCCGTAAAACTTTCCGGCATCTACGCCCAAATAAACCCGCTGAACCACGCGCAAAACAAAAAAGACCTGTGCGAGTTGATGGGCAATATTTATCAGCAGGCGATGGACTATCCGTATGTGGACGAAAAGGGCAATAAATCCAACAAATTCGTCAATCTGGATATGGAAGAATACAAAGATGCCGATTTGACCATGGAAGTGTTTATCAGCACCTTATCCGAGCCGAGGTTCAAAAACCTCACCGCCGGCGTGGTGATTCAAGCCTATTTACCGGATGCTTCACGATTGCAAGACGAGTTGCTCGCCTTTGCCAAAAAACGAGTGGCAGACGGCGGTGCGCCGCTTAAAATGCGCTTGGTAAAAGGCGCAAACTTGGCAATGGAAAGCATCGTATCTTCTTTACGCGGCTGGCAGAATCCCGTGTACGACACAAAAATAGAAGTGGACGCCAATTATTTGCGTGTACTTGATAAAGCCTTGTTGCCGGAAAACGCCTCGGTAGTCAGCGTTGGTGTGGCTTCGCACAACTTTTTCACCATTGGTTACGCCTTTTTATTGGCAAAGAAAAATGGGGTGGAACAGCACGTTACTTTTGAAATGCTGGAAGGGATGGCAAACCACCTGCCGCGCGTGATGCGTCAGTTGGAAAAGCAAATCATTCTTTATACGCCGGTGGTAAGCGATGCCAATTTCCTCAACGCCGTATCGTACCTCGTGCGCCGTATGGATGAAAATACCGGAAAGGACAATTTCTTGACCTATTCTTTCAATCTGAAAGAAGGCAGCGAGGAATGGAATTTTTTGAAGGCGCAGTTTGAAAAAGCCATGGCGCTGAAAGACAGTGTTTCGGATAAACCGAGACGCACTCAAAACCGCTTGAAAAAAGCAGAGCCGGTCAAAGATTTTTCTACTTTCAAAAGCGAACCCGACACCGATTTTGACCTGAAACCCAACAAAGAATGGGCGGACAATATTCGTAAAAATTGGATGAAATCCGCCAAAGATAAACCGTATGAAATTCCCGTGCAGGTAGGGGAAAGAGAAGAAAAAGGCGAAAAAACCACGCGGTATTTTGACCACAGCCAGCATACCGAAAAAATCTGCGTGTGCGAAGTGTCGCAATCGAGCAAAGAGCAGGTAAAAGAAATCATTGAAATAGCTGAAAAAGACGCGTCCGGCTGGCGTAAAACTTCACTTGCGGAACGTACCGAAATTTTGAATAAAGTGGCGGATAATTTGGCAAATGACCGCGGAAATCTAATCGGCTGCATGTCTGCCATTACCGGAAAAACCTTTGGCGAGGGCGATGTGGAAGTTTCCGAAGCCATTGACTTTTGCCGCTATTATCCGCACACCATGCAGGCGTTTGAAAATCTGAAAACGGTTTCTTACAGTCCCAAAGGGATTATCCTGGTTATTCCGCCTTGGAATTTCCCCACCGCTATTCCGGTGGGCGGCGTAGCGTCGGCATTGGCAGGCGGTAACACCGTGATTTTGAAACCCGCTACCGTATCGTTCCCCATCGCGTGGCAGTTCGCGCAAAGTTTCTGGAACGCGGGCGTGCCCAAAGACGCGCTGCAAGTGGTTTGTACCGCCACGCGCGATGCGCTGAAAGAGCTTACCACGCATCCGTCCGTGAAACACATTATCCTTACCGGCGGCACGGATACGGCTTTCCGCATTTTGGAAGCCAACCCCAAATGTCCGCTTTCTGCCGAAACGGGTGGTAAAAACGCTATCATCCTTACCGCGAGTGGCGACCGCGACCACGCCATTATGAGCATCGTGAAATCGGCGTTCAGCAACGCGGGACAGAAATGTTCGGCTTGTTCGCTGCTGTTGGTGGAAAAAAGCATTTACGACGACCCCACTTTCGCGGAAAAATTGGTGGACGCGGTAACGAGCATTCATACCGGAAGCGCGTGGGACGGTGGAAATATCGTAGGTCCGATGGTTACAAACGACAACGAAAAAATGCTGCATGCCATAGAAAATCTCGAAGCAGGCGAATCTTGGTTGGTAAAACCGGAATTTATCGATAATGATAAATTTATTCTGAAACCTTCCGTGAAATGGGGCGTAAAACCGGCCAGCTTTACTTTCACCACCGAGCTTTTCGGACCGGTGTTGAGCGTAGTGCGCATTGACAACTTGCAACACGGTATTGACTTGGTTAACAGCGGTGAATACGGTTTAACATCCGGACTCAGCAGTTTGGACGAAAGCGAACGCGAAATGTGGAAAAATTCCATCGAAGCGGGAAATCTCTACATCAATCGCGGTATCACGGGCGCCATTGTACAACGTCAGCCGTTTGGCGGAATGAAACGCTCGGCATTTGGCGGAGGTATCAAAGCCGGTGGACCCAACTACGTTTCATGTTTTGTGAATTTCACGGAAAATAAACCGAAAGCGAAAAAAACGACGAAATCTGCCGAAAAACTACAACGGATGCTGAACGATGCCGAAATGGAACGCTACAACCAAGCCGTGGAAAGTTATAGGGAAAATTGGGACAAAGAATTTGTGGTAGAGCACCTTACACAAGAGTTAGTCGGTGAGAAAAACGTGTTCCGTTACCGTCCACTGAAAAATTTGGTATTCCGCGTGCTTCCCCAAGATAAATTGGTGGACGCGCTATTGGTTATCACCGCCGCAGCAGTAAGCAAAACACCGCTCACGCTGAGCATTCAAGCCGACGATAAAAAGTTGGAAATGATAAAAACGTTGCCCGAAAAAGCGTTTACCCTCGTTACGCAAACCGATGATGAGTTTGTAAAAACAATGAAGGACTTTGAACGGGTGCGTACTTGCTCTGAAAACTTGCCGGACAGCTATTACGCCGAAGCCGCCAAACTTGGAAAATACATTGCTCTTACGTCGCCGTTAGCCGAAGGGCGCCTGGAATTACTTCACTATGTGAAAGAGCAAAGTGTATCTTACGAGTACCACCGCTACGGAAGTTTCTCGGAAGAAGACGCGAAGTGATTTTAGATTTGGGATTTCGGATTTGGGAAATAGAAAGCGCATTACCGTTTTGAAAGCCGGTAATGCGCTTAATTTATGTGAATTAAAAGGGGAAGGTGATAATAATACCTCTGAAACGATGTTACGCGATTTTACTACCCCTCACTTTTAGAATTGAACCCAAACACCACAGTTAAATATCAGAAACTAAGCATTGAATAAAAGCCACAAAAAAAAAGAGCAACTCATTGCTGAATTACTCTTTTTGCGGTATGGACGGGACTTCATAATATTTCCAACAATTTCCAATAGTTTTTTATAATTACTAATTATCAATAATTTATAAATATATTTTTCTGAAATTATTTGTATTTTCCGATAGTTTTTGTAAATTTGCACGACAAATGCACGACACTTCTTATTATGCCAAGTTATCATCCATACATAAAATTGAGCAGAATTTCCCAAGATGGAACAACACCATTGTATGTTTGCTACAATTACAATAGAACAAAACGAACATTAATAGCTACGGGTTATCATATAAAACCAATTCACTGGGATGAGAAAAAGAAATGGATAAGACGGGCAAGTCCGGAATATGATAAAATAGATAAGATTCTTAAAAAAATCACTTCAAAAATAGGTGAAATTCTTGTCTATGCCGTTGAGAACGCAATCGACCCAACGGTTGATTTTATATTATTAGAATTGGAGAAAAACAGAGAATTTGAACAACGCTCTAATCGAATTGATTTCTTTGAAACATTAGAAAAATATATTGTTGAAAAAGCACCTTTCGTCTCCAAAGACCAAGTGAAAGACTATAAAAGTTTACGCAAGCATCTTACGGCATTTAAAGAATATTCGTCCCAACCAATCACGTTCCGAAATCTGAATCTGAAATTCTATAGCGAATTTATGAACTATCTTTTTTATAAGGCTGTAAAACCCGATGGCTCAATAGGATTAGTAACAAATTCGGCTGGAAAAGTTATCAGAATGCTGAAAGGATTTGTCAATTATCAAATGGCGAAGGGAACCATTCCGACCATTGATTTGAAAAACTTCAAAGTTGTAGAAGAAGAGACTGATGCTATTTATTTGACAGAAATGGAACTCAAAAAAATCTATGAACTGGATTTATCCGATGATAAAGAACTCGAAGAAATTCGAGACATATTCCTTGTGGGTTGCTTTACCGGATTGCGTTATAGCGATTTATCCTCTTTAAATTCGGAACATATTGATTTAGCAAACGAAGTTATTCATATCAAACAACGAAAAGTACATAAAGCGGTGGTAATCCCAATGATTGATTATGTTCCCGAAATTCTGAAAAAATACAATTACGAATTGCCAAAAGTTACCTCGTATAAATTTAATGAGCGAGTGAAAGAATTAGGGCAAAAAGTGAAATTGAACCAAAAGATTGAGATTGTAAGAAAAAAAGGAAATTCAAGAATTACTTCTATTCATAAAAAATACGAACTTATTTCCTCGCACACTTGTCGTCGTTCATTTTGCACCAATATGTACCTTTCGGGATTTCCTGCCGAAGAATTAATGAAAATTTCAGGACATAAAAGTCCGACTGCGTTTATGCGCTATATTAAGGTTGATAATATGCAGGCTGCTAACCGATTGAAAGCATTGAGAAAAGGTATAACTACAAACTAAAAATTTAAAGATGATGAAAACTAATTTTTCTATGAATTACGATGGTTTAACTCTTGATGTAGCAATTCAAGCAATTAACTATATGAAGATGTTCAATTTAAAGAAAAAAGGATTGAACCAATCAAGTGAGGAACTTTTCAAGCTTGAAAAAGAGTTGGATATGTATTCCCGCGAAGAACTTGTTATATTAAACCAAAGTAAAGATGATGCCCTTTGGTATAGTGTCATGCATAAAATAGACAAATTATATTGTCCATCAATAAAAAGGAAATTTAAAGACAAACTATAAATACCGGAAACAGATTTACAAACATCAAATTTATCTTAACTATGGAAAATAGCGGACTTAATTCCTTGAATTCTTTTCAAAGACAAATTTTCAATTATATCAAGGACTACCATCCTCATTTAATGGTGGATGAAAAAGAATTAGAAAACTTAGTTGTAATAAAAGCAAAAAATGCACAGGAAACTTACTCTAATTCAATAAGAGAAGGGAATCCGCATTATATAGCAATGGAAGAAGCTAACGAAGCTTTACACGCAGGTTTAGAATTTTCCCCGATTTCTTATCTGAAAGATTATTGTGAAGAGGCAACAGACATTATTATTAACGATACAGAGGCTGTTAAAATGTATAAAAAAACTACACATATCTTTAATGAGTACGGCAATGATATAGAAGGTAGCGATAAAGAAGATGAATTACGAGAAGAACTTGTTGAAGCATTGGGTTTGAACAAAGATGAGCTATTCAAAAAGTACAAAGAAACGAGAGAAATTCTTATAAGACCAATAAATATGGTGAATTACAATGATGATTTTTGAAGATATTGATGCTTGAAAAATAGAGAAAAATTAAGACTATTCAATTTATGAATTGAACTTTCGCAAAATATAAAACCAATTAAAGAAAAAAACTAACTTTACATTCATTAAATAACAACATTAAATCAAACCTATGGTAACATACCTAAAACAATTCTTGTAAGTATTCACTTACCCAATTTAACTATTTTGGGTGTAAACTTACAAGACAAAATGAGTAGAAGTAGAAAAAAGAATCCTGCAAGTACAGTCGTGAACTGTAAGTCTCAGAAAAAAGACAAACGTCTTTGTAATCGTGCATTCCGCCGAAAAAGTAAAACCTGTATTAAGACAGATTGTGATTTACCCTACCGTACACGCGAAATTATGAATGTGTACAATTTTGCCGGCGATGGTAAATGCTATTGGGGATTCGATTGTAAATGTATTGAAGAAATATTGAGAAAATGAACACATTGAATAGCTTTTATCGAACAAAAACAAATTTGCGTAGGTATCTATTTTATTAAATACGCTGTTATAATTGGAATAGGCTTATTAATGCTTAATTGGATGAAATCAAAAGACGTGTTTGTTTACTATTATGAAGAGTAACCCGATATTCAAAATAGTACTGTACCATTTTAAATAAAAGAATAGTAGAATTAGAAACTACTATTCTTTTTCAATTAACATAAGACAGATATAACACTAATTTTTTAAGTGAGAATCATCTACTTTAATATCATCCTCAATATCTTTCAAACCTTTCTTGAAACTGCTTACGCCTTTTCCCAATCCTTTCATTAATTCGGGAATTTTTTTACCACCAAAGATTAGTAATACCACCAATACAATTAAAATAATTTCGCCTGTGCCTATATTCATAACTGTAAATTTTTAATAAAACACAAAAAAGATATTATTATCGAATACAAAAGTAAAAATAAAAATCTTAATTAAAAACAAGGATTATTTTTAATTTAGAAACTGTTTTGAATTTTAAATTTAACATATAATATATTGAATTTCAGTTGGTTACTTTGTATTTTTTTCATATCTTTATGATTATAAACCAAATAATTATAAAATGCGGAAAAACTTTTATCCCAGTAACCTAACTGAAAAACAATGGTCGTTCATTGAAAGTATTATCGAACCAAACAAAAAACGTAAACGAAAACACGCCTTAAAAGACATTTTTAATGGGATCCTTTACGTAGTCAAGTCCGGCTGTCAATGGCGTATGTTGCTCGCCGACTTTGCTCCTTGGAATACGGTTTACTTCTACTATCGAAAGTGGAAGTTAGAAGGTGTTATTGAGCAAATACACGAGTTTTTACGCACCTTGGTTCGTCAAAAAGCCGGTCGCCACCAAAGTCCCTCGCTTGGCATCATTGATTCGCGCAGTGTCAAAACCTCACGCCAAAATGCACAGGAACGCGGCTATGATGGCGGAAAGAAAGTTAAAGGACGCAAACAACACATTATTGTTGATACCTTAGGCTTACTGTTGGCAGTGGTTGTTCATTCAGCAACAATACACGATAGCCAAGCGGCTTTTTCTGTTATAGAAAGACTCAAACATCGTTTCTGCAGATTGAAAACAATCCTTGCTGACGGAGGATACCGAGGGGAACTTGCGCAAAATGTCAAAAATGCTTTTGGCTGGATAATACAAGTTGTTCTGCGCTCAGATACAACTAAAAAATTTCAGGTTTTACCCAAAAGATGGATTGTAGAAAGAACTTTTGCCTGGTTAGAAGGTTTTAGAAGACTTTCGAAAGATTATGAGGTGATCACTGAAAACTCAGAACATATGATTATGATGGCTATGATTAGAATTATGATCAATAAAATAACAAATTAAAAAATTCAAAACAGTTTCTAAGATTCTTATAATATAGGACCACAACAAAAAAAACATAAACACCTTAATATTAATCACTTATTTACAAATAATTAAATTTTAAATTTATTTAACAAGGAAAATTTGTTGCTTTGTGCTAAAATAAATAAACGTGTATTATATTTGTGACGGGAATTTTGTAGTTTAATAGTAAAAACACTAACTCGCGCGTTGTAATGAAGGTGTAACAAAGTCCTTCCAAAATTCCCTTTTTCTTCTTTCCTTCTTTTCTTTCTTCATTTTCTACAATCTAATCATATGAAACACCCATGACCAAAACAAATAACTTTGGACACACAAGGTTATGATTATAGAGCGTATGACCTACCTTTGCTGTAAAAAACAGTGATGGGAAATATAGTAGAATTTGAACAAGTCATCGAACGCGGTTGCGGCATAGATGTACATAAATCATTAATAGTTGCCACAATCCGTGGTACAGGG
>MTLC01000595.1_pt4 | contig 13161 bp, 11 predicted proteins | sample 1982451 | NCBI WGS metagenome assembly MTLC01 (sample SAMN05710165, study PRJNA340218) | biofilm metagenome | isolation source: sample SPH anode biofilm adapted to +100 mV | place: USA | collected 2012-02-03 | reverse complement strand
TTCAAAATTCAAGATTCAAGATTAGCTACTAGCTGACAAGAGAGATTCAAAATTCAAGATTCAAGATTAGCTACTAGCTGACAAGAGAGATTCAAAATTCAAGAATTCAAAGATTTGCAAGCACCGAATAGCTTCCGGCTACGGGCTACTGGCTGCCAGATCCTAGATACTAGATGCTAGATCTCGGTACCAGTAGCATATTATTGTATTTCTGTATTCTCTCTAATTTTTCTTTAAATAAACAAGCTTGAAATATTATCTAATTTTACTCAGGGACAACAAAATGGTTGTCTTGGTGTTTTTAGATTACTGTTTATCAGTGTGATATAAAACAAGGTCAGAGAAAGTGTCGCAGTCAGGAGATTAAATTGTGAATGAATTAAAAGTGTGATTTATTTAGAATCATTAACAATAAAAGAGCTAAATAGTTGAAATATGTTATGCTTATTAGGTTACTTAAACAGTGTTAATCTTTTATCGGTTGGTTATCAAATTTCTAAAATTAGGAGTGCTCTCCTCTGAAAACAGGAATCAACTCTATCTGTTTTGATTTAAGCAGATTGTTGGTTTTAATCTCATCTTTTGTGAAGCCTAGTATATATCCTCCTCCTCCAGAGCCGCAAAGCTTAAGCGAGAATAGATTGGTTCTCAGACCTTCGTCCCATAAGGCTATCATAGAGTCGGGGATGAGGCTTGTCATGTGCTCTCTTTGAAATTTCGATATCTTATGAATAGAATCGAAGAAAGAGTTATCGTTAATATCTATTAGACTTCCAATGGCACTGTTTATAAGCGGGATATACTCTGTTCTCATCAGTTCATTATATCCGGGGTCAAGGCATTTAGCCATAAATTGTTCGACAAGTTTACCGGTCTTGCCGGGCATCCCACTATCTATAAGAAATATCGCACTCTGTTTACCCAGATTCTTACCTGGAAGCTTGACAACCTCTATTAATTCAGGCCCTGATACCAGTAATGGTGCTTTGATATAAGCATTGAGAGGGTCGATTCCGGAGGACTGGCCATGAAAGTATGATTCCAATCTACTTAGGATCTCTTTTAGCTTTATTGGAACTGGTTTAGACTCTGCCTGACCATCTGTTATAATGGAGGGTGAGAAGGGGTTCAAATATGATCTTTCAGATTTCCCTTTGTCGTTGAAAAGTACTGCGGTCTCTGATCCGTTATTCATGGAATAGCGGCTGAAAATGGCGGCTACTAGTGCTCCTGAGCTACCAACACCATACCCTTGTGGGATTGAGGATTCAAAATAAAGCCCCTCATTTAATTCATTGTTAAATCTCTCTAAATCGAGATTTGCCTCAGAAATGATCTCTTCATTCTGCTTAAGAAAGAGGGCATACTCTTTTAGGTTACTATTCGATTCCAGGGCTTTATTGTAATCCGTGTACTTGTCTTCAGTGATGAAACTTAATTCGCCACTGAAGTGGGTATATGGAATACTCAGAGCCTTTGAGCCCAGAATCACTCCGTATTCTCCCAGAAGGAGGATTTTTGCGTAGAACAGATCGGTTTGCTTCATAAAGTTATTTAAGTCAGCCTCTCGCCAAGAAAGGTGGGGCCATCTCCCATCTTATCGTTAATAAATAGTATATCAGGGAATAGTTCTTTTATTTTGAGGATGATATTTTCATGTATAAATGAGGAGTTACCTTCATCATAGATCAGATGAATATTAGGTCCTGCATCAAGCGTAAATGTAAAGGGTGTCTCATTTCTTGATTTTAAGGCAAGTAACATATTGATGATGGTAACGGTCTCCGGTTCAAGCAGCATAAAAGGGGGAGTACTGCTGAGCATAAGGCTATGCAGGGTGAGCCCCTCTGAAATGGTAATATCGTTAAACAGGTCAATATTGCCGTTGGCAATGGCCTGAATAGAATCTCTGAATGATTGTCGTGCCTGAAGAAATCGAGCCTCAGCATAGGGGTGGTTTGCCATTAAAGAATGTCCCTTCGAGCTACTTACTTTTTTCTCTTTTTGACTGATTACTATGATGGTGTCTGATAATTTATTCAGGCCTGAGTTGTGCTTTATCGGCGTAGCATAATAGTTAGAGAAGGTCTCGTTGGTTTCATCTTGCCCCCAGGCTGCAAATCCCGGGTAGATTGACCGGCAAGCACTTCCTGATCCTAATCTGGCAATTAGTGAAGCCTCTTTATAGAATGTTATCTCTGAGAGCGGAGTGATTTGGTTTTGAATGGAGGTCAGACAGAGAGCCAAAGCACTGAAAGCTGAAGCCGACGATGCGATGCCTGTGGAGTGAGGGAAACTGTTTTCTGATTTAATGACAAATGAATAGTCGTTAATCCAGGGCATTCGGGTGCTAAGTTCAGTCAGATAGCGTTTAATCCGCTCAGCGAATTTGATTTCCTGATTCCCTTCAAAGGTGAAGTCAACAGAAAAAGGGCCCTTTTGAATAGCCACCTCCGTGTTTGTACGACATTGGTCTAAAGTCATACTAACCGATGGAGAAGCCGGTATCTGACCGGGTAGTTTGCCCCAATACTTTACAATAGCTATGTTTGAGGGAGAACTCCATGCAACAGAAAAACCGTCTAACGTTTTATTTAAAGTCATCCTTGTATTTATGTTACTGAATCAGCAAAAAGCGAGGCGTGTTTGTTCACTTTCCTCTCTTATTATTTAAAATTAGCTCTGATAAAAGAAATATTGGGTTATCTGTTCTTTTCTTAAACCACATTAATGCTTCTTTATGATTCCCGTAAGGCACCGCCATGATATAATCACCACCCCAAGCTCCTAGCGATTTAAGGGCACCATTAAACCCTTTAAACCACTTTTGAGATGCGGGTGGTATCTTTAGTTCATCCGATAAAAATCTCTCGTGAGAAGTCATTATTTCGATAAACTCTTTTTTCTCTCCGGCATTAGCAGCTGCGATACTTAGTGCATCAATCTTTGAGATAATAGAGTCATTGATAGTCTCTTTAGATAGAAAGGAATCAACCCCTTTAGCTGAATCCTGTTTATGTCCGGTATATATCAGAATAAGATCGTTAAGGAAGGAGGGGTTGAATTCTATCGGAGTGGCTGAGTAGTTGATATTATCGGTTTTAAACAGAATAGGTGTCTCTGATTCAGAACAGATAACATCAGCTCCACTTCCTTTCGATACCATTTTATGCAGTTCCCAGGGTGTTATATTTGCCAACCTTGCAATATTGACCGTTAATTGGGCGCTGCTTCCAAAGCCCCATTCCGGATTAGCCTCCAATATGGTTGTAATGGAATAGCCATTGCCCATCAAAAAGGTGGGGTTAAGGGATCGGGCTGCCGTGAGTAACTTTATAATGAAAAGCTCACGCGGGCTTGGTAAGAAGTTGATCGAAGAGAGATCAGATACTTTTAGGGTAGTTTGAAAGAAGGCACTGCCATTATAGAATGACGACCAGTAGATGAACCCGGAATTATTCTCGGTTACACTTAACGTTTGTCGTAGTTTAATGGGTACCACTAAAGCTCTTGCCCCTTTTAATACGGCATACTCTCCGGTTATTAGCAACTTACCGGGCGATGAATACTGCAAGCCATCGTAAGTCGGTGGATTGAGTCTATCCATTAATTGGGGGATTTGAATTACGGGTCTGATCCATGAATTCTTTTACACTGAGGCTTGATATCTCTTTATCTTTAAACCAATCTGCTGCAAGTTTCATCTCCTCTTTTGTGGCGTTATAAGACATAAGCAGATTGGTGAGATGAAGTTTCATGTGTCCCTTTTGAATTCCTGTGGAGATCAGAGCTCTTACAGCCGCAAAGTTTGACATTAACCCTATTGAGGCAATGATCATCATTAACTCGCTGGCTGAGGGATTGCCCAAAATATCGAGTGCTGTCTTTGCTAAAGGATGTAGTTTGGTTAGGCCACCTACGGTTCCAACCGCCAGTGGAAGGGTTATTGAGAAGGTAAAAATATTGTCTTTAATCCATGCATCGGAGAGGGACTGGTAGGCTCCTTCCTTAGCAGCAAAAGCATGACAAGCGGCTTCAATAGCTCTAAAGTCATTCCCTGTGGCCAATACAACGGCGTCAACACCATTCATGATGCCTTTATTGTGTGTAACGGCTCTTTGAATCTCGTGCTTAGCAATAAGAACTGCATTGACAAATCGCTCAGCCATAATCTTCCCGTCGTGACCCTGCCATCCCATCATCTCAACAGGGGCTGACACCCTTGCGGTTACGGTACAATCGGGATAGTGATTTGAGAGAATAGCCATTATCACCTCACACTCGGTATCAGGATGGTTTATAAGTATCCATTCTGAAGCGATTCTTCCAATTGCTTCAAGGCAACTGTTAATAAAGTTAGCCCCCATGGCATCCATGGTCTCGAAATCAACATCGCATTTTAGGTAACCCTTGAATGGGATCTCCTTTTTAACCCATTTTATGCCGATGATCCCTCCACCTCTCTTTCTCATCGACTCGGTCAGGTGGCTGGTTTTACTAAGAATCTCTCTGTTGATGGCTTCCTGATCCAGCCTGAAATTATCATTATGGTCGGTAATCTTAAAGTGAACCTGTCCTTGTTTGGTTGTTCCGTTAACGGTGGCTGTTATACCACCTCTAGCCGCCCAGAAAGAGGATGCCGAGGCTGCTGCTGCAATAACCGAACTCTCCTCTGTTACCATCGGGACATGGTAGAATGTGTTATTGATCATTACGTTTGGTGCAATACCAAATGGCAGCATGTGTAATGCAAGGGTATTCTCAGAAAGGTTTTCCAGTAATTCTTTATAGGCAGGGTCTGCTATGGTAAACCTATTCAGGGTTTCTTTAACCAAACTTGCATCAATGGTCTCCTGCGCTAGTTTCTCAATCTGTTCTTCTTTTGAAAGAGACCTAAAAGATTCTATTTTTTTCATCAAAGTAGGGTTCATTAGATAGACTCAATTAAGTTCTCAATGAAAATCAGCAATCGAGAATAGTTAACCGAGCTACTTTTTTATTCTGAGATAAGATGCTGCCATTCTGAGCCCTTCGGTCTGTGCCTTTGTGTATGCTCTTAAGGGGTCTAGTCCTTCTCTTGCATATTGAAGGAATGCCGATGCCTGGCCATAGACAGCCGGAAGGTGGCTGATGCCGGTTAAGTAATATCCATCAAGGAAAGAGGCAATGCCCCCTGAGATAATGAGATGTTTAGTACGTATGGTCAGGTTTTCTTTGACGGCGTTGTTTACAATGTGAACCATCTCTTCGGCATTATGGCCTACGGTGGCGAGAGACTCTTGCAGTGCTGCTCTGCTTTGACTGTTTCTGATAATCTCCAGTCTCGAAAAGTTCGTTCCTCCATAAGCTCCAAATTCAATGGCTTCTAGAGGAAGCTGTAGTAAGGCCTTAAGAGACTCTGGTCCCATACCTTGCCCCACCTCTTTGACCACCAGCTTGGTGAACGGCAATTTATCGATAGTTCTTGAGAGGGTATCCAGAGGGGGATGTTTAAGTCTATCGCCTTCTGGTTGCATCCATTCCTGAAGCGGATTGATATGGATGATTAATCCATCAGCCCTAAGTTTCTTTATCAACTCAGTGACTAAATGCCAGTTTCCTGACGCTGCGATCTCTTCAACCTGATTAATACCCAGGTTGGCGTAAAGAGGCAAGTTCTCACCAATGATATCTCTGACATCAAAATCGTGGAGCCATTGGTTATCCTTAAGAATCATACGACAGGAACCAAGCCCCATGCCCATCCCGAACTCATGACAAACAGTTGCCAGTCGCCTGTTGATCTCCCCTGCAACAGGAGTTCCTCCTGTCATACTTGATATCCAGATTGGGGTTTCAAGTACTCGTCCCATGAACGGAAAGAGAAAGGGATCGCTAACCGGATGAGCGCTAAGTAAAGGCTCATAGGTAAAACGTTGATCCGGAATGGCAAAACCTGAGTGAGCTTTAAGGGCTAAGTCGATGTGGGCTTTCTTCCTGTCTTCTGACATTGCTATTCTTCTTTTAAGATTTTTCGGCTGATTACCAGACGAAGCACTTCTGAGGTACCTTCTCCAATCTGTAAGATTCTTTGATCCCGGAAGAATCTTTCAACAGGGGAATCTTTAAGTAGACCCCGGCCACCTAAGATCTGTACTGCTTCATCGGCTACCTCTTTTGCTACCTCAGAACAATATAGTTTTGACATAGCAGCCTCATTGGCAAATGGTAGATTGTTTTCCTTAAGCCAAACACTCTGGTAAAGATGGGCACGAGCATGGTTGATCTTCATGTGCATGTCGGCTAATTTAAAACTAATGGCTTGAAACTCACCAATGGCTTTGCCAAACTGCTTACGCTTTAGAGCATAACTACGAGCAGCCTCAAAAGCACCTTGTGCAAGTCCAAGTCCCATAGCAGCAATCGTTAGTCGTCCATTATCGAGGGCTCCGAGTGTAATTCTGGGACCATCACCCGGTTCTCCAATAATGTTTTCCAAAGGTACTTTAACTCCTTTTAATTCCAACATGGCTGTATCGGCTCCTCTCCACATCAGTTTGTTCCTCATCCTGGTGGCGGTCAAACCTGGCGTGTCAAAAGGAACAATAAAGGCGGATAACTCTTTCTTGTTGCCCTCAACTTTTGTAATCGCCTGTATGGTAACACCAGCCGTCATCGGATTTGAGGCATTTGATATAAACAACTTAGAGCCATTGAGAACCCAATGGTTATCTACTATTTCTGCCGTTGTTTCTGTTCCCCGCGAATCACTACCCGCATTCTCTTCTGTAAGTCCAAAAGCCCAGAGCTGTTTTCCGGTACATAGTCCCGGGAGATACTGTTTCCTTTGGGCTTCAGTTCCAAAGTTATTGAGCAGATTTACACCCAGACTGTTATGAGCAGCAACGGTACCGGCCATCGATCCGTCTACTCTTGCCAGCTCTTCCACCAGCAAAACAAACGACATAAAGTCTGCATCATATCCACCAAACTCTTTGGGGCCATTAATAGCCAGCCAGCCCTGTTTCCCTATTGCTTCAACGATCTCCTGAGGAAATCGCTCCTCCCTGTCGTATTCAAATGCAGCAGGATATATCACCTTCTCCGCAAATGATCTGACTTCCATTCTAAAGTCAATATGTTGATCTGAAAGCCAGGGGCCTTGTGTAATAAATCGGGGTTCTTTGTTTTTCATTGTCTTGACCTATTCTGTTTTTACCGAAAGGTTACTAAATCCATTCCGGTCTTAATATGATCTCCTCGTTTAACTTTTATATGCTCTATAACTGATTCATTCAGAGCTAAAATTCTATTCTCCATCTTCATCGATTCAATGACCAGCAGCAGGTCGCCTTTATTCACCATCTGCCCTTCATGTGCCTCAATATGGATCACTCTGCCATAAAGACTGGAGGTTAGCCGTGTCTGTTTCTTATGGCCATTTAACGATGGATTAACCACAATGCCTGACTCTGGAATATGCCTTTTTACGATTGTTGTCGTCTCTCCGGCTAATCCAACCTGAATCTGATCTTTCCCAATGTAAGAGTATTCAAAGGTTAGCGGCTGGTTGTTTGATAGTAGTTGAAGACGATGATCGGTTTTTGAGAGTAGACTTATCTCAAATATCTCTTCAGCACAGCTAACCGACATTGAGGATGAATCGTATGAGAGTACTGATAGTTCTTTAATCTGGTGGTCTAATTCAACTTTAATGCTTCTTGCGGAGGTTACCATATTACCCCAGTAGCGACGGGCATCATTGGGTTGATAAGGCTCATTGTTTCTCTCTTGAAACCAAAGCCATGCAAAGGCACTCATTAAAGCCGAAATCTGATTAGCAGGATTAATCTGCGATTTGATGCTTTCGATGTTACGCTCGAGCCAACGGGTGTCGGGGGGACGGCTGTTCATCGGGATTACGGAGGTTAAGTGTCTAAGAAGGGGTAGGTTAGTGTTGAACCCATGAAGAGCGGTTCTCTTAAGGGTGTAATTGAGCTTTCTATAGGCCTCCTCCCTTGTGATCCCATGTGCTATAATCTTCGCCAGCATAGGATCATAACCCGGGGTGATCTCTGTGCCCTGTTTGATGGCTGAGTCAACCCGTATCCCTTCAGCCGATGGTACACTCCAGTAAACCAGATCACCTGCTTCAGGTTTAAAGTCGTTTAACGGGTCTTCGGCATAGAGACGAACCTCTACAGCATGACCCTCAAATCTGATCTGATCTTGCGTGTATCTGAGACTCTCACCGGAGGCTACTCTGATCTGCTGTTCAATCAGGTCTATTCCTGTGATCATCTCCGAAACGGGGTGCTCAACCTGGATTCGGGTGTTCATCTCCATAAAGAAGAAAGCACCGGAGGGGTCGAGCAGAAACTCAATGGTGCCTGCATTAGTGTAATTAGCTCTCTTCGCAATCTCGACCGCAACGTTGCGTATATCCTCAACTACATGGCTCTCTATCATGGCTGCGGGCGCCTCTTCAATAACCTTCTGTTGTCTGCGTTGCACCGAGCACTCTCTTTCAAAGAGATGTAAAACGTTTCCTTGATTATCAGCTAATAGCTGTACCTCAATGTGACGAGCCTCTTTGATGAAACGTTCGGCATATAATCGTCCGTCACCGAAATAACGGATGGCTTCTGCTGAGGCGGATTTGCATTTCTCGTCAAACTCTTCATGAGAATGCACAACATACATTGCTTTACCCCCGCCACCGGCAACAGGTTTTAGAAGTAAAGGAAAAGTAGCATCAGCCGGAAGCTTAAATGTTTCTATATCTATGTTAAACCCTGCGGCAACAGGTAACCCGATCGATTGTACGAAGTTTCGGGCAGCCGATTTATCACCCATAAGAGAAATAACAGCAGGATCAGGTCCTATAAAGATGATATTTGCATCCTGACAAGCTTGAGCAAAGAGTGGATTTTCACTAAGAAAACCATAACCGGGGTGAATAGCATCGGCATTCACCAGCGTAGCCGCATTGATAATGGCCTCTATATTAAGCCATGTCTCAGTCAGAAGATCTCCATTGAGTTTCACTGCCTCATCACATGCTTTAATATGTGGGGCTTGCAGATCGTCGTCGGTATAGAGGGCTACTGTGCTGATACCCATTTTACGCGCGGTTGAGGCTATTCTTAGTGCAATCTCACCACGGTTGGCAATCAGTATCTTATTTATCAGCTTCATGTTGTTATTTCTAAGTAATGCCTTGTATTGTTAAGGTTTTAGTTTTGACCAGTCCGGTTTCCTTTTCTCGAAGAAAGCCTTTATACCCTCGGCGGTCTCAGCAGAACTTCTTGCTCTGGCCAGGACTGAGGCGGTGTATTTGATGGTGGTCTCATCGGGTAGAGGATAGAGGTGGTTGATCATCTGTTTGATGCTATGTTGCGCTTCACTGCCACCCATTGCAAGCTTTTCAATAATCTGCATAGCTTTCTCAATCGGAGGGGCAGTCCGGGCTATATCATCAATCAGGCCTATCTGAGCTGCTTCTGCAGCCGAGAATCTACGCCCGGTCAGCATGAATTGCATGGTTTTCATAGGACCAATCTTTCGGATGATATAAGGCGAGATGGTTGCCGGAACAAGGCCTAACCTGACCTCTCTGAAAGCAAAGATGGCGTCTTTTGATGCGATTGCGAAGTCACAGGCAGCAGTTAATCCAATGCCCCCGCCATAGACCGACCCCTGAACCAATGCGAAGGTAGGTTTACTACAGGTGGCAACAGCCTTCATAAGATGAGCCAGGCGAATACTCTCCTTCTCCATATCACGTCCTTCACTGGCTAACATCCATGACAGATCGGCACCGGTGCAGAAGTTTTTTCCTTCAGCTTGAAGAATGACAGCACGAACAGACGGATTCTGATCAGTCTCCTCAAAAAGTTGTCTGACATGATCGAGTAATTCGCCATCAAGAGCATTGCCTTTTTCTGGTCGGCACAGGGTGATAAAGGCCAGGTTTTTCTCGTAAGTTAATCTTACCCCCTTGCCATTTTCTTGCGGAATTGTGTTGTCGTTCATAGTTTACTTTTTCTGATTTTTTTACATTCTGAATACCCCAAATTGAGGCTCAGGGATAGGCTTGTTTAGTGTTGCAGAGAGGGCTCGTGCCAGCACAAACCTTGATTCAGATGGTTGAATAATCCCATCATCCCAGACCCTTGATGTCGCAAAAAGAGCTTTACTCTCTCGTTCGTAGCGTTCAATTAAATTCTCTTCGTTCTTATCCTGTTTTACTGTACTAAGTACCTGCGATGCCTGAGCACCTCCCATGACGGAGATGCGGGCATTTGGCCACATCCATAAAAACCGGGGTCCAAATGCTCTGCCTGCCATTGCATAGTTGCCGGCTCCATTAGAACTACCAAAAATGAGCGTAATCATTGGGACGTTAGCATTGGCAACAGCGTGCACCATCTTTGCCCCATCGCGTGCTATTCCTTTGTGTTCAAAATCTTTTCCTACCATAAATCCCGTGACATTTTGCAGGAATATGATAGGCACTTTTCTTTGGGCACAGAGTTCCACGAAGTGTGCCCCTTTGAGTGATGTCTCGGGGTAGAGGACACCGTTATTGGCGATTATTCCAACTGGAATCCCCATGATATGGGCAAATCCGGTAACAAGCGTAGGAGCATACTCCTTTTTAAACTCATTAAGTTTACTTCCATCAACAATGCGGGCTATGACCTCCCGGCTATCAAAGTGTGTCGATAGATCCTCCGGCATGATATAATCAAGTTCACGGGGAGAGTAATAGGGTTCAATGGGGTCGTTATATGCCAATGGCTGGCGGTAGGCGGGAGCAAAACTCAGAAATATCTCTCGGCATTTCTCAATAGCCTCATGGTCATTTTCAACGAGATGATCTGCCACCCCTGATATCTTTGTGTGAACCTCGGCTCCACCTAACTCCTCGGCGGTAACCTCTTCACCGGTAGCTGCTTTAACCAAAGGTGGGCCAGCAATAAAGATGGTACCTTGGTTTTTTACTATGATCGTCTCATCGGCCATCGCAGGGATGTAGGCTCCACCGGCAGTACAACTTCCCATGACTATGGCCACCTGAGGAATGCCAACCGCTGATAATCTAGCTTGATAATAGAATATCCTGCCGAAGTGATCTTTATCCGGGAATACTTTTGATTGTTCAGGAAGGAAGACCCCTCCGGAATCAACCATATAGACACATGGGAGGTTATTCTCAAGGGCAATCTCTAACGCTCTGACATGTTTTCTAATGGTTTCGCTAATATAAGTGCCCCCTTTTACCGTAGCATCATTCGCAATTACAACAGCCTCTCTGCCCTGAATTAAGGCGATACCCGTGATGATCCCTGCTGAGGGAAATGCTTCAGCATACTGACCGTTTGCAGCCAGAGCAGAGAACTCCAGAAAGCCGGTGCCTTCATCGCATAGTAACTCAATCCTTTCCCGTGCGGTAAGCTTTCCCCTTTCATGATGCCTTTTTACCGCTTCTATCGGTCCACCCTTCATCGCCTTTGCCATGAGTTCTTGCCACTCTTTTAAAACAGCAAGATTTAACTCTTTGCGGCTTTTGTATGAAGGATCGTCCGGCCAAATGGAACTTTCAATTCTTTCCATTGCTTCAGACTTTTCAATATTATAGAAACTAACAAACGGAAATTACTCTTTGTTTAAAGTTAAAATCGCTATTAAACTGTAGTCATAGTTTAATCATAGTTCACCCCGGCACGCACTCCCTCAGACCTCTATCAGTCTATAAAGATAAACCATAGAGGTGGGAGGGAGTGCAGGTGGAAGGGTTTATTCTGAAGTAAGTTAAGATATTACTCTTCGTATAGCTTTGAGTTGTCGACGAAGATCAGGTATTGATCAATCAAATCTCCTTTTAGTTTGAAGGTATTTGAGAAGTTACAGCTGTAGGTCGTTCCGTTATGGCGGGTATAGGTTACTACGCCATTGGTGATAACTACATCGCCGACTTCAAAGGTCTCGAGATCACTATGTTTAATTCCCTTAATACTTTTAAAGAAGCCATCCAGGAAGGGTAATATATGCTCATGGCCGACTATTGCAGGGAAGTTAGAAAACCTGAAGGTGCCGTTTGGGGTAATAAAGTTTGTTAGTGCAACTGCATCGGCAGCGTCAACTGCTTGAAATACTTCTGAGATAAGTGATTTGCTCATTTTATTCTTGCTATATTTTGTAGAGGAGGAGGTTAGTTTACCCGATAAACATGAAAAGAGACGATAGATTACCATCAGTTTTTGGTTGACCGGATAGATAGCTTTCCTCTGTTTTATACAAAAACAAGAATAGAGCGGGGATTGTTTAGAATGGTTCTAAAAAGAGCCTATAGGATGGTGATATCCTTAAACTCACGGGTAAAGTTTTTAGTGATCTCGATAATGATAGGTTGGATGCCTGAGTTATATCCAAGATCTTTAAGCGAGGTCACGAACTTAGTATGGTCACGACCAGCTCTGTAGTCGGGTTCACGGGTAGGGTGTTTAAGATACCATGCGATAGTTCCGGGTAGTTCACTGACATTAAGGACAGCATGGTAGAAGAGACGGTCGGGGGCTTTAAACATGGAAGAGCCAAGGATTTTGTGAGAGCCGGAGGAGATATCCGAGATACCTCTTTGTCCGAGGTTTTCTATTCCAAGGTCAGTGAGGGCGTTAATAATTAGGTTATTACAACGAGCGAAGAAGTCGACAGAGCGTTCGTAATTATCTTTGGAGTCAGTACAAGCAATGATTACCATAGAGGGTGAGAGAACGACCGCTTCACCGCCTGAGGGTCTTTTGATAAGGGCAACCTCATCTTGTTCAATTCTTTCGAGGAAAACCGATTTCTCAGGTTGATTACTTCTGCCGAGGACAACATAGACCTGATCGGGGATCCATGTACAGAAAGCGGGGAGATTAGAAGTTTCGAGTAGTTTTTTGTCAGGAAGAGGATAAGAATTTGAGTCGATTGATTGTAAATCTGTCATTTTGGTTGAATTAATCCTGTGTATGATTTCCTTTGAATAGATGAATGGCAATGGTCAAAGATAGGACTTCTTTGCGTTATTCTTTTGAAAAAATTGTTAACTGGATGGTGGTATCTAGCTTCTGGCCGCTAGCTACTGGCTTCTGGCCGCTAGCCGCTGGCCGCTAACTTCTGGCTTCTGGCCGC
>MTLC01005538.1_pt1 | contig 13163 bp, 10 predicted proteins | sample 1982451 | NCBI WGS metagenome assembly MTLC01 (sample SAMN05710165, study PRJNA340218) | biofilm metagenome | isolation source: sample SPH anode biofilm adapted to +100 mV | place: USA | collected 2012-02-03 | reverse complement strand
AGGGAGAGGATAGGGAGAGGATAGGGAGAGGATAGGGAGAGGCATAAGAGGAGAACAGGAGAGGAACTAGAGAGAAACTAGAGAAATCTAGATATAGAGAGGGATTAGAGAGGAACGGGAGAGGATACAGTTGTTTCGACTACGCTCAACCACCGGGTCGCTGCCTGTGCGAAGTCGAAGGCAAAGAGGCGGGGAAGCGAGTGATTTTGAATCTTGAATCAAACCAAATTCTCAGGCACTATTATTCTACTCATTTTGAGACTTCAAAACACTAAGTTGCCTTCTTATATAGGCCACCTCCTCAGGAATTGAAAGCGATAAAATTTCAAGCAACTCACTAATTCTACCAGCCTTATATCGGTTCTTGAGTAAGTTTTGCGCAGAGGATAAAATGATTTCAATTATTTTCTGCTTCGTTCTCTTTCCTTTCATATACAATGCAACCTCGGTAATCCAGAGTAAGATGGGCAGATAAATGGTTTTATCACTACTCTTCTTCTCCATTGTCAACAGATTATATCGATTGGCAATAGCAACCACCTTATCATACTTCTCAGCATGTAACAAGGCCTCAAGATAGGCTGAAAAGAAGAGATGCCAACGTGTCTCAAACACCTCCTTTTTGTATGCCTCAAGAAATGAGGATGCATAACTAACCGCCTTCTTTGCCATCTTATTATATACCAGGGTACGGGTATAGAAGCTGGCAAAGCCTATTCTATTATAAATACTACCCGTATTCTTCAAATCAGAAATAGAGGCACTCATTAACTTCAAAGCCTTCTCATATTTACGTGCTCTGAGTAAAACGCCGCAAAGGTTTGCCAAATAGAAGAGATAATCACTATTTTTCTGAATAACACTAAAGTAGCCATACTTTTCAGCCGTTTCAAGTTCATTCAACTTTGAATGCATCATGGCTCTATTTGAATAATAGTTTGCCAAAATCCTTTTCGAATAAAACAGATTCGTCTTAAACAACTTATCAAGATCATCATACAGAGCCCTCAGTTGTTCAAACTCACGATAGTTGTAAAACATAAAGGTTAGACGAACGGCGGCTCTATATCTTGTATAACCGTCAAGGCTCTCATCACTAAATGTAGCCTGTAAAAAGTCATTAAATATAATTGGGTCTACATCAAATGTCTCATGTTGTCTAATAATCTCTTCTGCGGCTCTGTTAAGGTTTTTATTTATTGCAATACTACGCTGATATGCTGCCTCAAAACGTTGAAGATAAGTATTGGTTGGTCGGTAGAATCTATTTCTTACGCGAATAAGCAAGAAATCACGAAAATGCTCAATGAGTTCATAAAACCGAAGAAAGTAATAGTGAGATGGGGTGATCACACTTAGATTCTCAATTATCTCTTTCTCTTCATCAGGAAGGATAGCGTCTGTCATGACCTGCTTCTCGGCAAATACTAACCACTCATAGAACTTATCAACATCAGCTTTATCCAGCATATCGGTAATCCAACTCTTCATGTAAGAGTATGAGCGTTTATCCAAATCAGGATCAAACTCCTGTTGACTCTGTTGATGATAGCAATTATAGTGTATCTTTTTTAATATCTGAAGGTTCACTGGCTTATTAAACCGCTGAATACCCATCAGGTAGTCTGCTTCATGAGGATAAAGGTTCCCGGCAAATTCAGTAAAAGTATCCAGCTTATGCTTCATCTAAACTATTTATTAAATCGATCATTAGATTTACTTATCTCTCAACCCCGAAGAGAAAATCAACTATTCCAGAATAAAAATATAAAAAAAGCGGGAGTAGATAACCACTCCCGCTGCCACTTATAAAACCTTAGAAAAATAACAGAAGACCCGGCTACTGAATAAAAGCCGCAGTCTCTCTATTAAATACATCTGATTTCTCAAACATCATAAAATGGCCACAATGAGGCACTAAAATCAATTTGCTACCCTTAATCTTAGATGCCCCATACTCTGCTATCTTCTTAGTAAAGCCGGGATTCAAATAACGATTGGGGATTAACAGATCATTTTCACCAAAAAAGATCAGCGTAGGCACAGAAATCTTATCCAATTTATTCAGAACAGGTTCATCCACCATTCCTGCAACAGATCTTGAGACAGCAAGGCAATAGGCTTCAAAATCGGAAGCATCACGCCAGGCAATACGATCCTCAATCATAAATTTTGCATCAGAGGGCATCCTGTAGAAATTAGAGGCAAGATTAGTTTCAATAGCATCTACTGAGGTCAGGCGCACCAAATTTGGTGTCATTACATCCTTAAACCAGTCTTTCTGACCAGCATGAAAAGCCTCAAATCCGGCAGGGTCAACTAAGATAAGACGCTTAACCAACTCCGGATGCTCAATAGCCAGAACCATTGATATCTGGCCTCCCATTGAGTGGCCAGCCAAGTTAACCTTACCAAGATTCATCTGTTTGATAAAGTCGGCTATAACACCTGCATAGAACGACATCAGGCCACTATGGGGCTCTTTAGATGACTTACCATACCCGGGCAAATCCACGGCAATCACACGATACTTTGAACTCAAATCAACGATATTCTTTTTCCATGCTTGCGAATAGCTTCCTAGTCCATGAATCATCAAAATCGTTTCACTTCCCTTGCCCTCATCCATATATGCCAGCCTGATATCACCAGGTAAGTTGATATAATGGACATCATAAGCATATTTAATATCGCTCATTGATTGAATTTTAGCAAGGTTACGATATGGATTACAACTACTCATAACAAACATAAAAACGAATGCTGACGAAACTATCTGAAAAAGCAATCTCTTGTTCATGTGTTATCTTTTTGTTTTAAGGGTATGTGAATTAACGTATCAAGATCCAGTCAAAATGACCTTAACTGTCTTTTCATAATTCACATAAGACCTTTTGGTTAGTTATTAAAACATCAGCCATTTATAGACAATAAATGCAGTAAACGGATTGACTGGTCTTTCAGCAGCACCGCCATTGATAGCCGACCCGTGAGAGTCATCTTGACTATCAAAGAAATCACCAAGCCACATATAAGCCCCATGAATCTCAAGGCTCATAAATGGACCGAGTGTATAGGAGACAGATGCATTAATCTCATTTCCTAAAAATCTTCCTCCCCCTTGTGGTTTAGCATGACTAAAGGCCATTGCCCCTCCAACTTTTCCATTTAGTTTATGCGGGATGAAATCATGTGTCAGATTAACAGTACCACCCATTAAGCCATACCCCATATTAGAGATATCAGCGACAACCGGGGTGAAGCGATTAACGACATTTCCATGAGGAAATAGCAGATAAGCTCCGGTACCGATAAAAATGGAGGCAGGCATACCCCAGGTGTTTCCTGTTATAATACCAGTATATTTCTTATCTGTAATGCCATTTCCATCTCCCTGAGCGAAGATAAAATCAGCAGAGACGTAGTCATTTACTGTTGTTCCATATCTATATGCGGCTCTAAGGTTTGCAGCAACACCACCAATATCAGCTGCCTTTTTATATCCGGAACCATCATTATCCCTTACAGATCCTAGATTATAGTTCACAAAACCCGTTAGCTGCCATGGATCGTGTAAGAAATCAGCATTGCGGCTGAAGTTTGCACCTAACCAAACGATATCAGCCTTATAGTCTTTTGCAATATCAAAGACAAAGGAGCCATTGTAGGCGGCGAGAACACTATTAAGACCCTCGCCAAAAACAGAAACGCCCCCTTGTCCTTTTCCTCTGTCACGAACATAGTAAACAGAACCACCCAGGTTCCATGACATGTTTAGTTTACGTTGATATGAGAGTTCGAAAAGGCTAACATCATCATTAAGTTCGGTATTGTTTTCATACAACAGGTAATAACCTACCTTGGCCTTTTGGAAATCACCGTCATATCGGGCAGACACCCCTACTCCATCGGTACCCCAGTAGGCCAAGCGGTAGCCCGTAGTAAGCATTTTGTCGAAAACGGTTCTATAAGGATTATAGGGAGTATCAAACATACGCTGCAGACCTAAGTTAATAGCCCAGTTTTTAGCCGGGATCAATTCTAGTTCTACATTTTGAGTTTGAATATTCACCTGATCAGCACTAATTGCACTCCCTTTATTTCCGCTAACACCGTAAGCCTGATCACCCCAAGTCCAATCTATCTCAAAAGATGCACGAAGAATAGCTCGTCCATTAAAGAGCTTAGGTTGATAGATAAAGAAGGGCAAAATTCGTTGTTCAAAGTATTGAGAGGTACAGGTGTCAGCAGTTGAAGCAGAATTTGGCCCAAAGAGTCGGCCTACCAACTGGCCGTTAAAGAGACTCGCTTTAGGGTATGTATTGGTAGTAACCCCTTGCGTAATAAAAAAGGCCAAAAACTGGAATTCTTTATTAGATCTAACATTGTAAGGCAGATCATAGGTCTGAAGATTGAATTTATTCACAGTCTCCGATTTCTCCTCAACCTTTTCCTGAGCTGCCAGGCGACCCGTCCATATAATGGTTACCAACAGTAGCAGTAATGATAGTTTCTTCATCAGATAATAATTTAGATTTTAAAGAGCAAAGCTGCCAAATGGAGTTATGACAGCTTTGCCGACAGAATAATCTTAATGCAGGCAGAAAGCCGTCAGGCCTTACTGGCGAACATATTTCTGAACATTCATAACACCAAGGGTACCTCCATTAGTACTACCGAAGCCACCAGCTGGTGTAGGAGGAACGTTTTGTGTTCCTGTGGTCTGAGCAACCTCATACCAAAGTACTTCTGGACCGGTTTTAACTTCAAAGATACCAGAAGCAACGGCAGCGTAAGGAAGTTCCTGATTACAGGTGATAGTCCAGATATTGCCAACATTTGATTTTGCAATCTCATAAGTACCAGAGAAAACAAGATCAGGAGTGGTTGTAGTGTTACCAACATTAAACTGATTGACAACATAAGTATAATCGGTTTTAAAGTTGGCTGTAACCTTTGCGACATTAAAATAGGTTACCAGAAGAGGAGCAACATTGTCACCTTCAGAAACCCATGTACCCATAATACCAAGGTCTTTGGTTAAAGCATTTGACTTAACAACATCAGAGGCAGACATTGCTGAGCCTTCATCGTCATAAATAGCTGAACCAGATGCGGGCTTAATGGTAAATACTTCAGTACCCTGAACTACAGAAGTAATAGTAATGTTGATCGTAGCTGTAGAGCTGCCAGCAGTGTGGGTAACATTGTAGGTAAAATCTACCCCCTCAGGAGCCGTAACCAATAGCTTTGTAGAGTCAAGGTTACCACTCTTGGTTGATTGAGCATAAACTGCTTCAGAAAAGTTGACAGTAATAGTTTTGTTGTCTGTGGAAATTGAAGCCGACTTAAAAGTTGGAGCAAGGTTCTCATCATCTGAACATGAAGTGAAACCAAACATCAAAACAGCAGCCAGTGTGGCAAGGAAAAAGAATTTGTTCTTCATTTTTTGGACGGTTTAAATGTTAAAAGGATATGTTAAAGGTATTTTAAAACAATTCCAGTTTATTATTGATGATATAATACTCTAGGTTGACAATAAACATCATTTTCAACAAAAAGTACTTTTATATACTATATATCAAATATATACAGCTAATACAATTACTATTGACCACCTATTGGCCCCCATTTAATCACATTTGCACCCCAGGCATACCCGATGCCAGCTGCAATCATTGAAAGCACTGTTCCATCTTTAATTTTCCCTGACTGGAGAGCCAGATGGAGGGAGAGAATCTGGTCAACCTGACCCAGATGACCATAGTGTTCTAAATAGATCGTCTGATCGGGTGTAAGGCCAAGCTCTTCAACCATAGAAAAATACATTGATCGTTTAAAGTGAAGACATGCCAGATAACCTAGTTCAGATTTTTGTATTCCGGCCTTCTCAAATGCAGAATCAATACAGGTCATCCAGTTCTTCATTGAGACCTCATTCAAACGATCCTTCATGTGTTTTTCATCAAAGACCTTCAGCGACTTATATGCAGAATTAATATTAGAGCAGCTGATCATATTTTCTGTTCCTCCAATCTCAACGCCGGCATCACGAGCCATTGATCCATCGGTTATAATGTGAGTCCCTAATAAGGCATTTCGGCCTGCATTTTTCTTAAGAATCAAGGCACCGGCACCGGCCCCAAGATTAAACATAAAAGAGACAGAGCTATCAGTGAAATCAATAAAATCTCCGTTACGATAACCGCCTGCAATCAAGACCGTTTTAATATCATCGTCGGCAAACATCATGTCACGTGCTATCTTCATAGCAGCCACGGCGGTACAACATCTCTGCTGCAAGTCAAAAGCCCACGCATTGGTAGCACCAATCCGGTCTTGTATATAGATAGCGGTTGTAGTCAAAGGATACTCCTTCCACTCCTCACCTATTGAGATGATTAAATCAATCTCAGATGCCGCCAAACCAGTATTTTTCAGACAATCTAAAGCCGCTAGCGCACCCATCTCCTGTGTCCCATCAGTCTCTCCCGGAACTGACTTTTCAATAATGCCCAGCTTGTCAATCACAGCCTCCTCACTCCAAGCCCCATTCGTTGCTTGTGATATTTCGGCGGCTGTCATCCTTTTCTGAGGAATATAGACACCTGTGCCAATAATCCCAACATGAAAGTTATTATTTGACATCGGCCATTTAGAATTTAAATAAGTTACTGCCTACGGCCAGTCCTGCTCCTGATGCCATAAATAAAACTGTGTCGCCCCGTTTTACCTTCCCCTCAACAACGGCATGATGAAATGCCATTGGAACACAGCCAGAGCCAGTATATCCATATCTATCCATTACCATGGTGGTTTTAGAAAGAGAAACGCCTAACTCGGCCATAACGTTAACGATAACAGACCTATTGATTTGGGTAAAGACAAAGTGATCTATCTGATCAATAGCCATATCATATTTGCTTAATAACCTTCTCACAACATTCGGCCATAGTCTAAGATTTCGATCGCCAGGTAGTGGTTTCAGACTTAACAACCCCTGCTGTCCCGATTTTAAGAGATCTTCAGTAACAGGCATCTTAGTGCCACCAGCATAAACACCTATATAGTCAAACTGAGTCCCATCAGTGAGAAGCTGACTACCTATGTAACCTGATTGAGATGTATCAGATCTACCCAAAACAACAGCACCAGCACCATCAGCAAAGATAGAATGGCCGAAAGCATCATCTGACCTGAGATAAGCCGGCATATTATAGACCCCTATAACAACAGCATATTTAATTGTTGAGTCAGTGGCCATTATTCTTGCAGCATTATCAAGAGCAATGGTGAAACTTGCACAAGAAGCTGCAACATCAAAGGTAGAAGCCCAAGTCTCCTTTTCCTGAATTCTTCCCTGAACAATAATTGAGGTGGCTGGTGAGATATACTCAGGCGTATCAGTGCCTACGATAAAGAGGCCGATTTCATCAGAACTTACATTGGCATTGGCAATAGCGGCCAACGCAGCCTTTGTAGCAAAATCGGCAGTAGACTCTTCAGTCTCATTGTATTTAGCCATATGACGACTGTAAATTCCGATCTTATTTTCTAATTTCTCGGCATCGAAATCCAAACCACTCAGCCTCTTAAGATCAGAGTTGCTTATAGGTTCACCCGGTACATACAGACCGGTTCCTACTATTTTAACTGGAAGCATAATTTCCTAATTAGAATAAATTAATAACGTCTATAAAAAACCAAGCCTTTCAGCTTCATGTAACAAATGCTCCCTAAAGTCGGGATGTGCAATAGAGATAAGCATTTTAGTTCTCTCACGGATGGTTCTGCCAGTAAGCCTTACAGCACCCCATTCAGTTACCACCCAATCAGTATGACTACGATGAAGAGTTACAGCACTCCCTTCAGGAAGAACAGGTACAATAGTACTAATCTGACCTCCTCTGGCCGTTGAACGGCATGCAATAATCGATTTACCAAGCCCATCAGTTCCTTCGATTGCTCCTGTAGCAGTATCTGTTTGGCCTCCAGTGCCAGAGTATTGCTCCAGCCCGATAGACTCACTGGCAACCTGGCCTGTAAAATCAACCATTATACAAGTATTTATAGAGACCATCTTACTATTTAGTCGCATTACACAGGGATCATTAACATACTTCCCCCTGAGGAACTCAACAGCTGGATTATTATCCATCCACCTGTATAGCTTTTCACTACCCATAGCAAAAGTGCAGACAAACTTACCAGTATGAATCGACTTAGCTTTATTAGTAATCACCCCCTTCTCATAGAGTTCCATCATACTATCGACGAGCATTTCAGTATGAACCCCAAGGTCTTTTTTGTTGGTAAGAGAGAGGGCAACGGCATTAGGGATTTCTCCTATACCTAGCTGAATGGTTGAACCATCGTCTACCAGATCAGCAATATGTTCTCCAATACGAATTGCAATCTCATCGGGTTGAGGCTCAGGTAAAGTGGGCGGAGTTTGATGATACTCAACAAAATAATCTACATCACTCACATGAACCTGAGTATCACCAAATGTCCGTGGTAACTGATTATTCACTTCGAGTACTGTTATTTCGGCAGCCTCCAGGATATCCTTTTCATAGGTTATACCCAATGACAGAGAGACAAAACCATTATGATCAGGCGGTGTACAAGTTCCAAAAAAGAGATGAGGCCTTCTGACCTTTAGTCTATCGGTTGCCGCCCGATGCAACATATTTGGAACATAAGTTACTGTCCCGGTTTTTGCCTTTAAAGCAGCCCTACTGCCCGGTGCATGAAACCAACTGCATAACTCGAAATGGTCTTTCATCTCATGCTTCATATAGAAATCATAAGGTTTAAGTGTTAACACTGAAAAGACCTTAACATCATGTACCCTATCTTTTGCTAAATGAAACTTCGACATACATCCCTGAGGTTCTGAAGCACATTGGGCTACAATGATATCAGAATCGGATCGAATCAGACCAACTGCCTCCTCAATAGAGATCAGTTTTCCTCTGTATATTTCTTCATGTGATGACATAACCACTCTATTTTATGGATTTACTTTTCGATATTTTATAATGAACAAAACTCACAACTACCGATATAACGATGGCAAAAGAAGCAGCGATAGCTGGATTTTGAACCTTTCCTGAAAAATAGTGATCAAAGAATCCTAAGCTAACACCCATGGAAGTAATGAGCCAGGGAGATAGATAATAAGTGAAGAAATAGACTCCAAAGGCGGTCAATGAGCCTGTCAAAGCACTACTTAACTTAATTTCTTTAAGAAAAATACCAAATACAATTGGAACAAATGCAATACTAAAGAAAGAATAGACTCCGTTCTGTGCAAAGATTGCTACACTAAGGTTTGGACTTACAATCTGTTGATAGGAGGCAAAGTAGGCAGCAATTGCAATAAGAATAATGACTATTCTATTTACGATTATATAATGATCTTCATTATGGATGAACTTTCCGAAAATGGGCTTAATAATATCAGAGGTAATAGTAGTGCTAAGACTCTGTATCAGACCCTCGATAGTTGAAAGACCCGCACTAATGAGGCCGAGCACAATCACAAGCCCAACGGCTATAGCAACCCATCCTTGAGAGAAGACCTTGACAACATAAGCCGAGACTACGCCATCAATACCTAATGACTTTCCGTTGACCGTCATGTCAGGAAAAGTTAGCCGGGCATAAAAACCGGCGAAGACAACTAAAAAGAAAAGTGCCTGTATCACTGTTGCTGATATCAAATATTTATTCACATCACTCTCTCTTTTAAGGAGTAGAGATTTTGTAATAATATGAGGCTGACACACTACAGCTATCCCAACAACTATCTGTGCAAAAGCAATCTCAAAGAAATCTCTAAATAGAGGGCTATTCGGATTAGTTGGCTTAATTAAATCTGGATTAATTGCGGCAAGTCGATCGAAAAATGCAGGTATCCCATCTTTAAGATAGGGATAACCAGAAACTATAAGGATAATGGCTACAAAAACCATAATCATTGCTTGAATAGTATTGGTGTAAACCATGGAATTGGCTCCACCAAACATCATATAGCTAAATACAAATACCACAGTAAACAATAAAATACTGGTCTCAGGGATATTAAGTGCCTGCCCAAGAACCTTTGAAATAGCGACCAGAATCAAAACAATAAAAGTCAACAACAATAGTGACATTAAGGCAATAAACAGAGCGTAACCTTTACTGTTATAGCGATTACCAATCCAACTTGCAAGACTTAAAGCCTTAACATTTTCACCATATTTTCTAAAAGACTTTGTAAGAAAAATCAAGGAGATTAGCGCTGCTAGAGGAAAGAAAACTCCAAACGAAAGAAACCCACTCAGCCCATAGGCGGCTATTAAACCCGGGTTAATAATAAAGGTAGCGGCACTAGTCATGGCAGCTGCCAACGACAAGCCGACAAACCAAGGAGAGAAATTAATGGTGCCTAAGGCATATTCACTAATACTTTTAGTGCGTAATGCGCCTCTTATTACAAAAAACAGTATTAGGGCAGCATAAAGGATAATTAATACCCAAGCTCCTATCGCCTGATGTGATGATGCCATGTCGTCTTATGTTAAATTGGTCAATTATTGTCAAAGTTATTTTTATTCAGGATTTATTCCTATTCCAAAATTGATCATAATAGAGGAAGGGGCAATGTCAGTAAAGACTAACCATCAAATCCCTTCCATCTATTACAAATCTCAACAAAACCACACCCTTTCGAGTCTCTTAAATAACGATTCCACCATCAACACTCAACGTGGTACCATTTATATATGCTGCTTCGTCGCTGGCTAAGAAAAGATAGGCCGAAGCTATTTCCTCAGGTAAACCCAGACGACCAACCGGAACCTTCTCCTCCATGGCCTTTAACACATTTTCCGGCATCTTCTTTACCATTTCAGTAGCAATAAAACCAGGTGCAACTGCATTTACGGTAATCCCTTTACGTCCTAGCTCTTTTGCTAAGGTCTTTGTCAGTCCAATTACACCAGCTTTAGTGGCTACATAGTTTGTCTGACCAAAATTTCCATATAGCGCAACAACCGATGATGTATTAATAATTCTGCCATAACCCTTCTCAACCATTATCGCACTTACACATTTTGCGCAATTAAAGACCCCGGTTAGGTTTACATCAATAACCTGCTGCCATAAATCAGGCGTCATCTTCTTCAAGGTTGAGTCACGCGTTATACCTGCGTTATTTATCAGTATATCAATCCTGCCACACTGTTCAATAACACGATTTGTTGCCAACTCTACCTCATTAAAGAGTGCAGTATTCACCTTCATAAAAAAAGCTTTTCCATCGATAGCAGTTATCTCATCAACACTCTGTTGACCTTTAGCCTCATTCATATCCCAAATAAAAACAACGGCTCCTTCACTTGCAAATCGAATAGCGGCAGCCCTACCTAATCCGTCAGCACCACCGGTAATAATTGCGATTTTGTTTTCTAGTCTCTTCATGTGATATATATTTTATTTCTTTATTGAGTTTATAAATCAATCTTGCTTTTCGGCTTTTAATTCCAGAGATTATCAAGCAAGACTCACGATTCCATTTTTAGTTATAGATTTTCAACAATGAGTGCAATACCCTGACCTCCGCCTATACAAAGAGTAGCCAACCCAGTTGCGACACTGCGTCTCTTCATCTCATAGATTAGGGTTGTAAGAATACGTGCTCCTGAAGCACCTATTGGATGCCCCAGAGCGATAGCCCCTCCGTTGACATTCACTCTTTCAGGATCAAGAGCAAGGTCTCTGACAACCGCAATAGATTGGGCGGCAAAAGCCTCGTTAGCTTCAACTAAATCAATATCCTTAATCGTCATATTGGCTCTGCGGAGAGCCTCTTTTGTGGCTAAAACGGGGCCATAGCCCATGATAGCAGGGTCAAGAGCAGCATTCCCATAGGAAACAATCTTCACCAACGGCTTTAAGCCTAAATCTCTGGCTTTTTCGGCTGACATCACCACTAACATTGAAGCACCATCATTAATGCCAGAGGCATTGCCGGCCGTAACAGTTCCATCCTTCTTAAAGGCAGGCTTCAGAGCACTTAACTTTTGAAGTGTCATTCCATGCTTGGGAAACTCATCGGTATCAAACACCAAAGGATCACCCTTTCGCTGAGGAATCTCAACCGGGACAATCTCATCTTTAAAGCGACCAGCTTTTTGAGCAGCTTCTGTTCTTGTTTGACTTTCTAAGGCAAATAGATCCTGCACTTGACGGGTAATACCCCATTTCTCTGCAATATTCTCGGCAGTGATACCCATGTGATAATTCCCAAAAGCATCAGTGAGTCCATCCATGATCATGCTATCAATAATCTGCCCGTGATTCATTCGATAACCTGTTCTGGCCTGAGGCAATAAATAAGGAGCATTCGACATACTCTCAGTTCCTCCTGCTAAAACAATCTCAGCATCTCCAAGTTGAATGAACTGTGCAGCCATAGAGACAGATCGTAAACCAGAGCCACATAACTTATTTATAGTCATCGCAGGACTACCATAAGGCAAGCCCGACTTTATAGCTATCTGTCGGGAAATATTCTGCCCTAAACCGGCCGATAGAATGTTCCCAACTATGGTCTCTGAGATTTCGGCCACATCAATACCTGCCCGGCGGATAGCCTCTTTGGCAGCAATTACACCAAGATCTGTTGCGGATAGCCCCGAAAGTGCTCCTCCGAAATTCCCTACAGCTGTTCTGACAGCCGATACAATGACTACTTCCTTCATAGAATATCTCTTTATTTTTTGGCAATCAATTAGCATCTGGAAAACCACTTGACTCATTCAAAGAAAGTCGAACACTCCAAACATGGATTGATCGTCTAGTTTGTTCTCCAATTCGATCACGAAGAAACAGAACAACAATGGTCAGTGCCACCTATTTCGAGATAAAGAAAGGTTGACATAAGTCTTATCTTTAGGAATAGGTAAGATTAATATTACAATAAATCAGAACTTTACATAATACCATTACTAATTAGACCAGGTTAATAGGTTTTTTGAGTTCAAACCCATAGAAACAGAAATTCAGACACCCGTTAAAACGGTTGAAGAATCTTTCAATGAGGATCTTCTCAACATCTCCTCTATATCCCCTCTATATCCCCTCTATATCCCCTCTATATCCCCTCTATA
>MTLC01002074.1_pt1 | contig 13167 bp, 8 predicted proteins | sample 1982451 | NCBI WGS metagenome assembly MTLC01 (sample SAMN05710165, study PRJNA340218) | biofilm metagenome | isolation source: sample SPH anode biofilm adapted to +100 mV | place: USA | collected 2012-02-03 | reverse complement strand
AGATGCGCGATGCCAGGAGGGGCAGGGGGACGCGCTCGTCCGAGAGACCCGCCTCGTCCACCGCCATGGGCATGCCGTAGACCACGCAAGTGTCCTCGGACTGCGTCAGGCAGTGGCACCCGGCGCGCTTCATGGCCCGAACCCCCTCGCAGCCGTCGTTGCCCATGCCGGTCATGACCACGGCGAGGATGTTGCCGCCGTAGTGCGCGGCCATGGACCTGAAGAGCACGTCAACGGAGGGCCGGCAGCTGTTCTCGGGCGGGTTCTCGTTGAGGCCGATGATGGCCTGGTCCCCCTCCCGGGAACGCCGCAGGACCATGTGCCTTCCGCCGGGCGCGATGTAGACCTTGCCGGGAAGCACCGGCTCGCCCTCGATGGCCTCGTGCACGGACAGCCGGGAGTTCCGGTCCAGGTGCTCGGCCAGGGAGGCCGTGAAGAGGGGAGGCATGTGCTGCACGACGAGCACGGGCACGCCCAGGTTCGCCGGCAGGGCGGGGATCAGCTCGCCCAGGGCGTTGGGGCCGCCGGTGGAGACGCCGATGCCCAGCACCGCGAACCGGGTGGGGCCGGGCGCCTGGCGGCGGGGCGGGGGAGGCGCGGGCGGCGCGGGCGGAGCAGGGGCCGCGGGCACCTTCGGCGAGGGCACGGGGGGCGCCGCGGGCGCGACGCGAAGGTTGGCACGGGTCTGCACGTGGCGCACGATGGGCCGGAGGATGTCCCGCAGTTCGGCGCGGCTGGTTTCGGCGTCGGCCCCCTCGGGCTTGTTCACGAACTCCAGCGCCCCAAGGGCCAGGGCCTCCACGGTGTAGGCCGCCGCGGCCGAGGTGGTGCCGCTGATCATGATCACGCTCGTGGCGGGGTGGTGGGTCCGGATGAGGCGCAGGGTCTCGAGTCCGTTCAGGTCGGGCATCTCCACGTCCAGGAGCACCAGGTCGACGGCGGCCTTGTCCAGGCGGTTGAGGGCGAGCTGCCCGCTGGGGCAGGCCGAGACCTCGCAGTCGACCAGGAGGGACTCCACGACCTCCGTGAGGATGCGGCGGTAGACCGCCGTATCGTCAACGATGAGGATCCTGAGCCTGGTGGAGGGCATCGGCCTAGCCTTTCCTGCTGCGGTAGTAGGTGCCCGCGCCGTGGTAGACCGGGGCGAAGAGGTCGTCGGAGGTCTGGAGGTTCTCCACGGCGCTGGTGAAGAAATAGCCGCCCTGGCTGGTGAGCCGGGAGATGCCCTCGAAGATCTGGCGCTTGAAGGCATCCGAGAAGTAGATGGTGACGTAGCGGCAGAAGACGATGTCGAAGCGGCCCAGGCCGTCCAGCGGATCCTGGAGGTTGAACTTCTTCAGGGTGACCATCCGCTTCACCGCGTCGTCCACCACCCACACCGGGCCCTCCTGCCGGAAGTAGCGGTCCCGGAGCTCGTCGGGCATGCCCCGGCCCAGGGCCGCCGCGTCGTACCGTCCGGCCTTGGCCAGGAACAGGGCCGAAGGGGAGATGTCCGAAGCCAGGATCTCGAACTGGTCGGGTCGGACCCCGGGGTTCCGGCGGCAGAACTCCTGGATGGTGATGGCGATGGAATAGGGCTCCTGGCCGGTGGAACTGGCCGCGGACCAGATGCGGATGCGGAACCGCAGGCCGGCAAGGAGCGGCGCCGAGAGCTCCGGCAGCAGCACGTCCCGGAGGATCTCGAAGGGATGCCCGTCCCGGAACCAGAGCGTCTCGTTGGTGGTCATGGCGTCCACGATGCGGTCGCGCATGGCGGTTCCCGTCTCGCCGACGGCGCGGCGGTACAGCTCCCCGTAGTCCAGGCACCCCGTCTCCATCAGGAGGCCCGCGAGGCGCGTCTCCACGAGGTAGGCCTTCTCCTCCCCCAGCACGATGCCGCAGTTCCTCTCGATGTAGTCCCGCATGAGCCGAAAATCGGAGGGCTGGATGGACTCAAATCCCATGCCTGGATCCTTGGGAGGGCGGGCAGGGTTGGAGGCGGGTCGTCATGGGTTCTTCCGCATTGCGAAACGCGTGGGGCGAGGAGTCTGCGTGGGATGGGTTCCCTTGAGTATAGTGAGCCGGGGACGGAGATTGCTAGAGCCTGAAGCGGGACACGTTCTGCTGGAGCTTCTCGGCGAGCCGGGCCAGTTCCTTCGAGGCGTTGTTGGTGTCGGCGGCGCCGCGGGTGGTGTCCTTGGCCGCGGTGCTGACGTGCGCCACGTTCCGGGAGACATCGTTCATGCCCTTGGAGGCTTCCCCGGCGTTCTTCGCGACGTCGCCCGCGCCCTGGGCGAGCTGGTTGATGTTGCGGGAAATGTCGGTGACGCCCTTCACGGCCTCCTGGACGTTGCGGCTGACCTCGTTGGTGCCGGTGGCGGCCTGCTGGACGTTGCGGGCCACCTCGGCCGCGCCCCGGGCGGCGTACCCGACGTTCTTGGAGATCTCGTTGGTGGTGGCGGTCTGCTCCTCCACCGACGCGGCGATGTTGGCCGAGATGGCGTTGATCTCGCCGATGATCTGCACGATGTCGTCGATGGCCTTGACGGCCTGCTGGGTATTGCCCTGCATGTCCTCCACCTGGGCCCGGATCTCCTCGGTGGCGCCCGCGGTCTGCTTGGCCAGTTCCTTGACCTCGTTGGCCACCACGGCGAAGCCCTTGCCGGCCTCGCCGGCGCTCGCGGCCTCGATGGTCGCGTTCAGGGCCAGCAGGTTGGTCTGGGCGGCGATGCCCTTGATCATGTCCACCACCTTGCCGATTTCCTGAGCGCTGCGGCCGAGCTTGTTCACGGTCTCGGCCGTGCTGGCCGCGCTCCGGGAGGCCTTGCCGGCCACCGTGGCCGCCTGGCCCGAGTTCTTGGACACCTCGTTCAGGCTGACGCTCATTTCCTCGATGGCCGTGGCCACCGTGTTCACGGAACCCGTCATCTGCTCCGTGGAGGCGGCGATGGTCTTCATGTTCGAGGACATCTGTTCCACGGCCGCGCCCACGGTGCGCAGGTTGGCGGTGACCTGCTCGGAGGCCGAGGCCACGGTGTTGGCGTTGGCGCTCATCTCCTCCACGCCCGCGGCCATGTTCTTCACGTTGGTGGAAGCCTGCTCCGTTCCCGCGGCGGCGGTATTGGCCTGCAGCGTCATCTGCTCGGCCCGGTTGGCCATGGTGTCCGAGGTGGCCGTGAGCTCGTCGGAGCTGGAGGCCAGGGTGTTGGAGGCGCCGCTGATCTCCGTGAGGGCCTGGGCCAGCTTCGTGGCGCTGTTGTTCACGGCGTTGCGCAGGCTCTGGAGGTCGCCCTTGTACTCGGTGGTGATGCGGGCGGTGAGGTCCCCCTGCTCCATGGCCGCCATGACCCGCTGGACCTCGTTGATGGGGTTGATGACCCCGTCCAGGGTGTCGTTGACGCCCTGCACGATCTTGCGGAAATCACCCTGGTGGCGGGAGGCGTCGGCCCGGGTGGCGAGCCGGCCTTCCATGGCGGCCTTGCTGAGCATGGCGGCGTCGGCCACGAGCGCGTTGACGGCATCGACGCAGGTGTTCAGGTTGTTCTTGATCTCGTTGAAGTCGCCGTTGTACTTGTCCGTGATCCGGGGGGGGATGTCACCCTTGGAGATGCGGTCCACGTAGCCGGCGGAGACGTTGAGGGGACCGATGACCGCGTCCAGCGTGTCGTTGACGCCCTGCACGATCCGGCGGTAGTCGCCCTGGTGCCTGGAGGCGTCGGCGCGGGTGGCGAGCTTGCCTTCCATGGCGGCCTTGTTGAGCATGGCCGCGTCCTCGATCAGGGCCAGGAGGTTCGCGCGCACGGTCCTGAGGGCCGGGTTGATCTCGTCCTGGGCGTCGGACTGGGTCCATTCGCGGGTGAGGTCGCCCTTGGCGATCTCGCCGAGGCCGCCCACCATGCCCTGGAGGTTGTCCGTGAAGCCGTCCATGGCCTGGGCCAGCTGGCCGATCTCGTCCTGGCGGTTCATGCGCAGGCGCCTGCCCAGGTGCCCCTTGGACATCTCGTTCATCATGTCCACGCCCATGGCCATGGGCCGCGTGATGGACCGGGCGATGACGATGCCGAGGATCACGCCAAGAACGGCGGCGACGGCCATCAGGACCGTCATGGCCCGGATGGCGGCGGAGGCCTGTGACGTGTTTTGGTCAGAGGTCTCCTTGGCGATGTTGAGCTTGGACTTCACCACTTCGTCCGTGGCGGTGTTCAGGGCCTGCACCAGCCGGTAGTTGCCTCCGTAGAGGAGATCCTCGGCCTGGCCCTTCTTGCCCGAGCGGATCAGGGCGAAGAAGGTGTTGTTGGACTCCACGACGGCCTTCTTGGCCTCCTTGTACTTGACGTAGACCACGCGGCCCAGCTCGGTGAGGATGGTCTTTTCGTAGAGGTCCTCCGACTTGGCGGCGAGGTCCTCCAGTTCCTTGTATCGCTGCTGGAACCGGTCGATGTCGCCGGAGATGAGGGCGTCGCGCATGTTGACGCGGAGCCGGTGGTTGTACTGCTGCACGTCCGAAAGGTAGCCGATGGGAATCAGCATCTTCTGGTAGAGCAGCTCGTCCGAGTCGTCGGCGGAGTTGAGCTTCACGGCGCCGAAGGTGCCCACGAAAATCGTGATGGCGACCATGATGAGGAACGATGTGATGAGCTTCTGGCCCATCTTGATGTTGTCGAGGAATTGCATGGAGGCTCCTGGCTTGGGTTCGTTCGGTGCGTGGGACGGATCCGGGGAGGAGAACGGTGGTCAGCTGCTGGAAAGGAGTTCCTGGACGTTCAGGAGCACGAGGAGGCCGGCTTCGGTCTTGAGGACCCCGGCGAGGAAGCGCTCCTCGGCGTCGGTGAGGTTGGCCGGGGGCGCTTCGGCCAGGGTGGCCTCGGCCTCCACCACGTCCCCGATGGCGTCCACCAGGAGGCCCATGACGTCGGCGGTGCCGCCCCGGGCCTGGCCCCCGGCCGGGGTCGAGGCGGAGGCGTGCTTGAGGATGACGATGTGGCTGGAGTCCTTCACCTGGGCGGGCTCGTGGCCCAGGCGCACCGACAGGTCCAGGATGGTGACGATCTGGCCGCGCAGGTTGATGAGGCCGCGGATGTGGGCGTCGCTCCTGGGCACCGGGGTGATGTTGGAGACCCGGATGATCTCCCGGACGCCCAGGATGTCCAGGCCGAAAAGGCGGTCTCCGACTCGGAAGGTGGCGAACTGGCTCATGCGGCGTCCCCTCCCATGAGGCCCGCGGCCCGGAGGAGGTCAACCGGATCCAGGAACAGGGTCAGGTGGTCCTGCACCACGGCCGAGCCCAGCAGGCCGGGTCCCCGCACTTCGACCTTCTTGAGCTCGACCTCCACGTCCAGGGCGTCCAGGATCTCCGAGATCAGGATGCCCGCCGGGGGGCGTGCGGTGGAGTTCTGGCCGGGGATCTTGGGAATGACCAGGAAGTATTCCTGCAGGCCGCTTTCCAGGGGCCGCACCTCCAGGTGGCGGTCCAGGCGCACCAGGGGCAGGCCCTCGCCGCGGTATTCGATGTACTCCCGTTCGCCGATGAGCTCGATCCTGCTGCGCAGGATGCGCTCCAGCCTGAGCACGTGGTCCTGGGGCACGGCGAAGCGTTCGCCGGAGGCCGCTTCGAACAGGATGACCGACCTTCGCCGGGAGGCTTTCAGGGCCGCGCTGCGCTTCTCCTCCTCGGCCCGGCGGAGCTCCTCGGCCTGGAGGTCCGAGAAGTGGAGCTGGGCGGTGGTGGACAGGCCCCCGGCGTCCAGGATCATGATCACGCGCCCGTCGCCGAGGATGGTGGCGCCGGAAAAGCACTTGGTGCCCTGGATGAAGCTGGACAGCGGCTTGACGACGATCTCCTCGATGTCGAAGAGCTCGTCGACGATGACGCCGTACTGGTTCTTGCCCACCCGCAGGACGATGATGTTGTGGTCGGTGCGCCAGTCCTCCCGGCGATCCCCCTCCCTCGGGTCGGCTTCGGGGGATTCCGCCGCGCGGCGGTCGGCGATGGAGACCCGCCGGTCGGGAAGCGCTTGGCCGGTGGCAGGATCGGCGTACACCCGCGGGATGCCCAGCACGTCCGCGAGGCGCACCAGGGGCAGGAGCTTGTCCCGAAGGCGGAGCACCAGCGCCCCCTGCACCTGCTCGATGCGCTGGGCCGCCTCGGAGGCCTTGACCCACACGAACTCCACGACGTTCACCTGGGGGATGGCAAAGCGGTGGTCAGCCACGCCCACGATCATGGACGGGATGATGGCCAGGGTCAGGGGCAGGCGCAGGCGCACCGTGGTGCCCATGCCCACCTCCGTCTCCATTTCGACGTGGCCCCCCAGCTTCTCGACGTTGGTGCGCACCACGTCCATGCCCACCCCGCGCCCGGAGATGTCCGAAACGGTCTCGGCCGTGGAAAACCCCGGGGCGAACACCAGGTGGACGATCTCCCGCTCCGTCATCTCGGCGGCCTGGGCCTTGGTCACCAGGCCCTTGGCCACGGCCTTCTCGAGCACCTTCCTCGAATCGATGCCCCGGCCGTCGTCGCGGACGGCGATGTTGATCTGGCCGCCCTCGTGGAAGGCGTGGAGGTGGATGGCGCCGGTGGGGGTCTTCTTCGCCTTCTTGCGTTCCGCGGGGCCCTCGATGGCATGGTCCGCGCAGTTGCGGATGATGTGGGTGAGGGGATCCACCAGCAACTCGACGATGGACTTGTCCAGTTCCACCTCCGCGCCTTCGATGCGAACCTCGATCTGCTTGCCGAGCTGGCGGCTCATGTCCCGGATGATGCGGGGGAAGCGGTTGAACACCGTCCCGATGGGCTGCATGCGGGTCTGCATGATGCCTTCCTGCATCTCCGTGGTCACCTGGTTGACGTTCTGGAGGATCGCGCCCAGGCCGGGGATCTCGTTGCGGTATTCGGTGATGGCCCGCACCAGCTGGTTGCGCCCCAGCACCAGCTCGCCGGCGAGGTTCATGAGGTTCGTGAGCAGGTCCACCCGCACGCGCAGGGTCTCGTTGCCGCCCTCCTTGGCGGGGCCCCTGGCCTCGGGCCTGTCTTCGGGTTTATCCTCCGGGTCGTCCCCGGGCGCCGCCTGGGCCTCCGCCGGCGGGGCGGGCGCCGGCGCCGCTTCCGAAGGCTTGGCCGGCTTGGCCTTGAGCTTGTCCCTGAGGGCCTTCACCTCCAGCGCCTTCACCTGTTCCACCGGTAGCTTCAGGGCCAGGGCGGCCAGGTCGGGTTCGAGGACGCTGGCGAAGAGAAGGGTGACGGGCAGGTCCTGCTCCAGGCAGCTTTCCAGGTTGGCGATGGCCTCGATGTCGATGAAGGCGTCCAGGCAGGTGCCCACGGACAGGGCGTTGTTGAGGAACTGCAGGGGAGCCATGCCCTGGTCCTTGAGGTCCCGGTGCAGGTAGGCGATGGCGCCGTAGATGTTCATGCCCCGGCGCAGGGCGGAGCGGACGCCCTCGGCGTCCAGGTCGAAGTCGCGCTTGGAGCCCTTGGCCCGGCCCTTGACGGTCTCGGAAAGGTCCACGCCCTGGCCGCCGAGGATGGCCTCCAGGCCCGCCAGCTCCTTGGCGCAGGGGACGGCGTCGCTGGCGTGGATGTCGTCGAGCATGGCCCGCAGCCGGTCCACCCCCGTGAACAGGCTGTCCATGAGGTCGGGCGTGGGGTGGAGCTTGCCGTCGCGAACGAGCATGAGCACGCTTTCCATGGCGTGGCTGAGCCGCTTGAGGGCTTCGAAGGCGAAGAACCCCGCGCCGCCCTTGAGGCTGTGGATGGCCCGGAACACCCGGTTGATGACCTCCTGGGAGACCTTGGCCCCGAGGTCCTCCATGGCCAGGAGATCGGGCTCGATGGTGCTCAGGTGCTCCCGGCTCTCGGCCACGAAATCGGCGATGATACTTTCATCAGCCAGGCTGGTCATCTATCGCTCCACGATGGGGAACAGCTTGGGCAGGCTGAACAGTCTGAAGACCCGCATGAGGTCGGCGTTGGCCCCCTCCACCCGGAAACCGATCTTCCGCTGCTGGCAGGTCTTGAACAGCCCGAGGATGAGGGTGATGCCCAGGGAGTCCACCACCTCGGCCTCCGTCAGGTCCAGGACCGCTTCCGCGCAGGGGGCCGCCAGCGCCTCCAGGGCCGCCTTGCGCCGGGCTTCCACGGTGCTGGCCACCAGGTTGCCGCCGGAGGGGATCCTGAGGGTGACGGGATCGTTGGGGCTGGGATTGTTCACTGGCATCGCGATCCTCCGGGGCATGGGTCATGTGGGAATACGAAAAGGGGCCCAACCCACGGCGGCCGCGAAGGTCCGTGGAATTGCGCCCCCGACTTGCAGGTCCTGGCCCCGCCCGTCAAGACACTCCGCACCGAATGGGCGGGTGGAAACCTTGTCAGTATCGGATCGGGGAAATGCATGTCAATCACTTAGATGGGAGTGGGACGGCCGGAAATCCATGACCAGTTCCCCGCCGACCATGGCGACCCGGCTGGCGAAGAACTGCATGAGGGGGATGCCGCGGCCCCGCTCGGAGGAGGCGGTGTCCGGCGGGGTGTGGGCGCCGAGGTCGAACCCCTGGCCTCCGTCCACGACGCCGACGCGGAACCCGTCCCCCGGGATGGGCCTGGCCCAGAGTTGCACCGAACCCGCGCGGTCGCCGGGGCTGCCGTGGAGCACGGCGTTGGAAAGGGCCTCGCGAACCGCAAGGAGCGTGTCGTACCGGTCCTGCCCGCCGTGGGGGGCGGTCCAGCCCTTGCCGTCCAGGAAGGCCTCCAGGGCTTCGCAGGCGTCGTCGATGGCTTCCAGGTCGGCGGGGAGGTCCAGGGCCAGATGGTCGGAATCCGGCGCCGGGGGAGGCTGTTCCAGGGCCACCACGAGCAGGTCGTCGCCGAAGTTCCCCCCGGCGTGGGCCCGGGCGGCCTCGGAAACCAGGTTGATGGCCTGGTAGATGTCGGTGCCGCGGAGGTTCTCCCAGATGGGACCGGCCAGGTCGAGGAAGGTGTGATTCTCGGGCGAGAGCGCGTCGAAGAAGCCGTCGCTGCCCAGCAGCAGGCGGTCCCCGGGGGCGAGGATGACCACCTTCTCCTCCACGATGGGTTCGTCCAGGACGCCCAGGGGCGTCCCGTTGATGGCGATGGGCCGCGTCGTGCCGCGGGTGGCGCGGTGCCACAGGGCGTGGGGGATGCCGGCGTTCAGGAGGTGGATCCGCCCCGTGGCCGGGTCCCAGTGGCCGAACAGGCCGCAGATGGGCACCTCCGAGAAGGGCCCGGCCTGGATGGCCCGGTTCAGCTTGAACGCCAGGGCGCGCAGGTCCAGGTCCGAGGCCAGGAAGTTGGTGAGCATCCCCAGGTAGGCCGCCACCGCGTAGGAACTGATGACCGAATGCCCGGCCACGTCGGCGATGGCGAAGAAGATCGAGCCGTCCTCCCTGCGGAAGGCCCGGAACACGTCGCCGCCCGCGTCCGTGAGGGGTTCCGAGATGGAATAGATGGGCATGTCCTTCTCGGGGATGGCCTCCATGGCGCGCTGGGCCATGCGCACGGCCTGGGCGGTCTCGTGGCTGCGCAGGATCTTCACCCGTGTGGCCTGGTCGGCGCAGAGGCGCTCCACGGTGGAGACGAGGATCGCGGACTCGAAGGGCTTGGTGAGGAATTCGTTCACATGGAGGTGGAGGGCCTCCCTCATGGATTCGGTGTCGTCGGTGGAGGAAAGCATCAGGATGGGAATGGAGGCGTCCAGCTTGCGCACCTTCGCCGAGAGCCGCAGGCCGTCCAGCCTGGGCATGACGATGTCGGTGACGAGGATGGAATGGCGGCCCGGATTCCTTTCCAGGGCCTCCCAGGCCTCCTGGCCGTCCCGGGCCTCGTCCACCACGTAGCCGGCCTTCACCAGCCAGCTGCGCAGCAGGCTCCGGGTGGTGTTGCTGTCCTCGGCGAGCAGGATGACCGGGGCCCCTTCGGGCCGGGGTTCCGCCGCCTGCTCCTGCCGGGAGCGCGCCGCGGGGCGCATGTTCATGACCTTCCGGATGGCCTTGGCCATGTCCAGGATGGTCACCGGCTTGAGGAGCACCTCGGCGAAGGGGGTGGCCATGCCCTCCAGCGGCATGGCGTCCTGGAAGGCCCCGGTGATGAGGATGGCGGGCAGGTCCGGGCAGATCTTGCGGATCTTCTGGGTGAGCTCCACGCCCGACATGTTGGGCATGGAGAGGTCGGTGACCAGGAGGTCGAAGTCCTGGGGGTGATGGGTGACCTCCTCCAGGGCCTCCTGGCTGTCGGAGCGGGAGGTGACGCGGTAGCCCAGCATCTGGAGGCCCTGCTTGCCCAGGGCGCTGAGCACCTCCTCGTCGTCCACGAACAGGATCCGCTCGTGGCCGGTGGGCTCCTCGGGGACCGGTTCCAGGGTCGCGGGCGCCTCGGGGACGCTGCAGGGGAGGACCACCTGGAACACGCTGCCCAGGCCAGGTTCGCTGCGCACCGAGATGGTCCCGCCGTGGGCGTTGACGATGCCGTGGACCACGGAAAGCCCCAGGCCCTTGCCCTCGGTGCGCTCCTTGGTGGTGAAGAAGGGCTCGAAGACCCGCTCCAGGACCTCCGGTTCCATGCCGCAGCCGGAATCCTTCACGGTGAGGACGGCCGCGTTTCCGGCCCGGTCCTCCAGGGTGAAGTCCAGGGTGCCGCCGGCGGGGAGCATGGCCTGCAGGGCGTTGATGGACAGGTTCATGACGACCTGGTGGATCTGGCTGGCGTTGCCGGTGGTCCAAAGGCCCGAGGTGAGGGTGGCGCGCACCTGGACCGTGGCGGGGAAGGTGGACCGCACGAGGTGGATGGCCTCCTTCACCACCTGGGACAGGTCGATGGGCGCGTTCTTCTCCTCCGTGGTGCGGCTGAACGCGCGGACCTGGCGGTTGAGCTCCCCGGCCCTCATCACGGCCTGGTAGATCACCTGGAGCTTGAGGCGGATGGGGCTGTCGGCGGAAAGCTGCCATTCGATGAGCTCGGTGGCGCTGAGGATCGCCGCGAGCAGGTTGTTGAAGTCGTGGGAGACGCCCCCGGCCACCTCCGCCAGGGCCTTCATCTTCTCCATCTGCCGCAGGCTGCGCTCGGTCTCGGCCTCGATGGTCACGTCGTGGACGATGCCGACCCGGGAGGTGGGCGTCCCCGAGGCGTCCCGCACCGGGGCGAGGGTGCATTCGAGGATCTGGGGCCCGCCGGCCGCGCTCCGCCCCGGGAACCGCCCCTGCCAGGCGTCGCCCGCGTCCTCCAGGGGCAGGCCGGGCAGCACGCTGGCCACGGGCTGGCCCAGGATCTCGCCGGGACCGGCCCCCAGGATGCCCTCCATGGCCGGGTTGACGTACAGGAGGATCCCCTCCAGGTCGGCGATGAAGATCCCCTCCGTGATCTGCTCCACCGCGGTGGCCAGGCGTTCCTTGGTGGTTTCCAGGGCGAGGGTGGCGGTGACGTCGTTGAACAGCACCGCGAAGTGGCCCGGCTGGGGACAGAAGGCCAGGCCCGCGAAGGTCCGCCCCCGCAGGCTGCGGTAGTCATCCACCGCCAGGGGCTGGCCGGTGAGGGCCACGCTCCCGAATTTCCGGATCCAATCCGGGGACAATCCGGGGACCAGTTCCAGGGCCCTGCGCCCCACGACTTCGGCCGCCCGGATGCCCGTGAGGCGCTCGTAGGCGGGGTTCAGCTTGACGAAGCGGAAGTCCGCCGGTACGCCCTGGGCGTCGAAGATCACCTCGTGGAGCCCATAGGCCTCGTCCATGAGGTCCTCGAGCCGGCCGGTCTCCGCCACGTCGGCCCGCTCCGGGGCCCGGGGGCGGGGAGGGATGCTTGCCAGTTCCCGCCTGACGGCCTGGGGCAGCCTGGCCAGGCGGCCCGTGGAGATGAAGTCCCGGGCGCCCAGGCGAAGGGCCCGGCTCACCAGGTCCTCGTCCCCGGAGGGGGCGATGATGATGCAGGGCAGGGCCGGGGCGAGGGCCTGGAGGTCCGACAGGACCCTGGGGTAGGCGAGTCCCGGCAGGGCCTGCTCGCAAAGGATCAGGTCCCAGGGGCCGCGGGCCAGGGCGGCGCGGAGATCCTGGGACGTCGCCACGCGTTCGCTGGAGAACGCCAGTCCGGCCTCCTGGAGCGGACGCAGGATCGCCGCCGCCTGGGCCTCGGAGGTCGCGACGAGGAGGATTTTGTGCTGCATGCCGGACCCCGGGTCTCAAGGAGCCAAAAGGAGGTAAAGACCCGGCAACCGGAATGCGGTGGCTCCAGGTGGGCGCCTTCGACTTGCAGGTCCGGATCCTGCACGCCAAGACAGGTGTCCCCGTGGGACGGATTGATGAGGGCAATTATGGGAAAGGGATTTGATTTGTCAAGACTGGACCGTGCCGTCGAGCAAAGCCGAGAATTTCTTGCGGAGCTCCCCGAGTTCCTTGGATTTGAATGAGTTCTTGGTGTGCTCCAGGGTTTCCACCCCGGTACGGATGGTCTCCCGGTACAGCCCCAGCCGCGGACATTCGCGGATGCCGCAGACCCCCTGGCCGGGGTTCGCCTGCAGGGCCAGGTCGAGCAGCTGCTTGAGCTCGAGGGTCGAGGAGGCGAGGTTCCCGAGCACCAGGCCCACCAGGCCGCTCAGGGGCATGACGCCCATGGAGGCGGGTGCCGAGCGGATGTCGGCTTCGATGGCCTTCATCTCGTCCGCCCAGGACTGGAGGCGGATGGAGGACTCCAGGGCGAGGCCCTGGACCTTCCTGAGCCGCACCCCTGTCTGGATGTGCATCACCAGCTCCTCCGTGCGCACGGGCTTGACGAGGTACGCCAGGACGGCGTTGCCCATGGCCTCCAGGGCGGTGTCCATGGACGGGTGGCCGGTCATGAGCACCACGGGAAGGCCCGCGTTCAGGGCGGGCATGTGGCGGATCACGTCGAGCACCGGAGGGCCCGGCATCTGGATGTCCGACACCAGGACGTCGTACCGGCCGGCCTCGAGCTTCTCCCGCGCCTCGGTGGCGCTGGCCGCGCAGTCCACCGTGAACCCGTGGAGGGTGAGGAGCTGCGAGATGGTCCGGAGATACGCCTCCTCGTCGTCGGCGATGAGCAGGTGGCCTTTGGTTTCCATGGAGGACCTTGGGGATGCGGGAGGATGGGGGGCGGGATATGCGGCTATGCAGTTTACCCCAATACGGTTCACTTAAGGCCAACGACGTGGACCACGGGGTTGGTGCGTG
>MTLC01000713.1_pt1 | contig 13175 bp, 9 predicted proteins | sample 1982451 | NCBI WGS metagenome assembly MTLC01 (sample SAMN05710165, study PRJNA340218) | biofilm metagenome | isolation source: sample SPH anode biofilm adapted to +100 mV | place: USA | collected 2012-02-03 | reverse complement strand
CCCCTTGGCGCCCCACTGGCAAAGGCCGACCCCGTGCCCGGAGCCGGTGCCGACCACCTGGAGGTCGCCACCTTTCATGCGCAACTCGAAGTTGGTGCTCTTAACGACGCCGTAGCCCATGGCCTTTCTGAAGGCGACGCCCGGAACGGTGACCGACCCGCGTGCGCACTCGGCAACCACTTCCTGCACCCTGCCGCTTTGGTTGCGCCCCCGCACACGGAGCTCTCTAAGCCCGGAGACCGGATACCCGGCCGACCTGAGCGCGCCCTCCACCTTGCGCATGGTGAGGTTCACATCCCACTTGATGGGGTTGGACTCGCTGCAGTAGCGGCAGGGGACGCCCTGGAGATACGGGATGGAGAGTCCCCAGACGTTGCGGGAGGACTCGGTGTGTCCGGCGCAGTTGGAATGGTAGAAGGCCTGGATGATCTTGCCGTCGTAGGTCAAAACCTGGCCGGCGGTCTCGCGCACCCCGTAGGCGGCACGGCCGTCCTCGGCGTCGGCCCCGTCGTAAACCTGGTCCATCACGCTCGATTCGAGCTGATACGCGGCGCCCCGGCGGGCCTGGATCTGGTACATGGCATAGGAACGAGCGATGACCGCCTGCGCCTTGATCGCCTCGATGGGCCAGGCGGAGCTGATCTCGCAGTTGATGAGCCCGATCAGGTATTCCTCGAGCGGCAGCTCGTTCACGACGAGGAGCCCCTTGTCTCCCGGGGTGACCTCGATGAGAGCACGGTACCCTTTGCCGTTCACGGTGACGCGGGAAAAAGCCGAGGCGACCAGCCGGTTCACGGTCCTGCCGTTCACGGTTACCGCACTTCCCGACCTCTTCACCTCAAGGGGCATCTCGACCCGAAGCGGCTCGCCGCTGCCGTCGGTAAGGAGCACGCCGTCGCCGTCGATGCGGACCGTTTCCACCCCTCTCAAGAGAGCGACCCGAACCATCTCGGGTCTCGTCGCGGCGGCACTCGCTCCGGCGGCGAGGCAGATGACAACTATGATCAACGTCCTGAAGAAACTCATCAATTCCGTTTACACATGGGTTTGGCGCGAGCCTGAAAAGCCCTAGATATAAACCATGGAACAGCCGACAAAGTCAATAATTTTGTCGTTCTAATGCTTGGTCGCAGAGGGCGTAATTGGCAAGCGTTTTGCTGTCATTCTCATTAAATGTATGACGACACCGTCGCGACCCGGAGGGGTCCCCTCCCCCATCTCGCGCTAAGGTGCCGAACTCAATCGGTTTGGGGCCGTCGTAGCGGCGCCGCCTATACTAAATAAACTGTTGCCAGAAGTTGAAAAAAAGGCTATATCGCTGTGTGGCCTAGCGTTTTTGCGTGATTTGCCGCACACCTATAAGTACGGAACCGTATGTGCAACTCCCTTAAAATCAAGATACTGGCCCTGGTCACTGTCATACTTGTGGTCATTATCTCTACGGTGGCCTATCAGAACTACCGGCAGCAGAAGGAAATGCTGCACGAGATAGCGAACCGCAACACCTCGGTACTCATTGAGACGATAAAGAGTTCCGTTGCCAACGCCATGCTCTCCGGCCGTTCCGACGAGGTCGCCGCCATCTTCGCGCGGATCAAGTCCCGCGAGTTCGTGAACTCCATCAGGATCGTCAACGAGTCGGGGAAGATCCTCAACTCCGCCGACCGCGAGGAGATAGGCAGCACGCTCCCCGAGCTCGACCGGCAGCAACTGCCGACCAGAAACCTCTCCGTACTCCCCGAGGATGGGGTCTTCCTCTCCTACGCGCGCATCTTCAACGCCCCCCAGTGTTATAAATGCCACCCGGCAAGCAAAGAGACGCTCGGTCTGCTCGAGATCAAGCTCTCGCTGGGCTACATGAACGGGTTCATCACCCGGGAGCGCAACATAGCCGTAGTCTCCGCGATCATGCTGGTGCTCCTTACCGTGGCGACCATATTCGTATTCCTCGTCATCTACGTGGAGCGCCCGATACGCAAGCTGGTCCGTTCCATGGAGAAGGTGGAGCACGGCGAGTTCGACCAGGAGATCAGCCTCACCTCGAGCCACGAGATGTACACCCTCGGCAACAGCTTCAACCACATGGTCGGCACCATTGCGAACCTCATGGAGGCGACGGTAAACCATGAGAGAGAACTCGCCCGTGCCCAGGAGAAGCTGGAGCACCACCGAGAGACGCACCAGATGAACGGCAGGCTCGAGGAACAGATCCGCGAGATCGAAAACCTGAACATCACCCTCGAGGAACGCATCGAGGAGATCGAGGAGGCGAACTACAAGATCGCCGACCTCGCCGGGGAGCTCGAGGACAAGAACACCAACCTCGAGAAGGCGGTCGCCAAGCTCTCCACCCTGAACCGCTTAGGTCTCGCCATCAATTCCACCATCGAAGTCGAGGACCTCTACCAGCTCGTGGTGAAAACCACCATGGACACGCTCCAGGCCCAGGTCGGCTACATCGTGCTGTACGACGCCGAGCGCGGTGAACTGCGTATCACCAACCTGATCGGTTACCGCGACCCGAACTCGCAATACCTGTGCGTCCCGATGAAACCCTCCAGCGTTTCCAGCTGGGTGATCCAGAACAGCAAGCCGCTGCTCATCACCGACATCGCCCTGACGCCTGAGTTCGACCGGGTGAGCCCGCTCGGGTTCGAGAGAAAGACCCTGATCTGCGCGCCGCTCATGGTGAAGGACGAGATCATCGGCACCCTCACCGTAGTCAACAAGCTGAACAACACGGTCTACAACCACGAGGAGCTGGAGCTCCTCTCCACCATCGCCGCCCAGGCCTCCATCGCCATGAAGAACGCGATGCTCTACGACGAGCAGCAAAAGACCTACCTGAACACGATCCAGGCGCTCGTCTCCGCCATCGAGGCCTCCGACAGCTACACCAGGGGGCACTCCGAGCGCGTCACCCGCTTCTCCTTGGCGCTCGCCCGTAAGCTCGAGCTCCCGGCCAACCGCCTCAAGGTGATCGAGCGCGCCGCGATCCTGCACGACATTGGCAAGATAGGCATCGACCTCTCGCTTTTGCACAAGGAGGATGCCCTCACCAGCGAAGACGTCGCGGAGTTGCAGCAGCATCCGAGCATAGGGATGAAGATCCTGGAGCCGATCGAGTTCTTACACGACGTCCGCCTTTGCATCGGGCAACACCACGAGCGCTACGACGGCAAAGGGTACCCAAACCGCCTCACTGGCCAGGAGCTGCTCCTAGAGTCAAGAATCCTCGCCATCGCCGACAGCTTCGACTCCATGACCTCGGACCGCCCCTACCGAACGGCACTGAAGCTCGAGGTAGCCATACAGGAGCTCGCCGAGAATGCCGGAGCCCAGTTCGACCCCGAGCTCGTGCCCATCTTCATCAAACTGTTGAAGACGCCGAACTTCCTGCCGCACCGCGAGGAGCAACAGGGTCTGCACGTGGTGCCGGCCTCGCAGAAATCAAGTAGCAACGCGCCGCACTCCTGTATTGCCCAGTAATCTGAATAATGGTATAAGTTAAACCTTTGCAGCGCGGCCCGCAGAGCCGGTTCGCGCCATTTTTGTACCCCAAATATCCGGAGAGCCCCGTGCCGGTACTTCTCGAAATAACAGGACTGCGTACCGAATTCCGCGTGAAGGGCGGCACGGTGAAAGCGGTGCGCGGCGTTGATCTCGCCGTGGAGGCGGGGGAAACCCTGGCGCTCGTCGGCGAATCGGGCTGCGGCAAGAGCATCACGGCCGCCTCGGTGCTGCGCCTGGTCCCTCCTCCGGGGAAGATCGTCGCCGGGTCGATCCGTTTCAAGGGGAAGGAGCTCCTCGAGCTCTCCGAAGAGGGGATGCGCGAGATCCGCGGCAACCGGATCGCCATGGTGTTCCAGGACCCGATGACCTCGCTGAACCCGGTCTTCACCGTCGGCTACCAGGTGGCGGAGGGACTGCGTATCCACCGCGGCCTCTCGGCGGCTGCCGCCGAGCGCGAAGCGGTCGACCTGCTCGCCCAGGTGGGGATCCCGGCCGCTATAGAGCGCATAAGGGACTACCCGCACCAGCTCTCGGGCGGCATGCGCCAGCGCGTGATGATCGCCATGGCACTTGCCTGCGGGCCTGAGCTCGTCATCGCCGACGAGCCGACCACCGCCCTCGACGTCACCATCCAGGCCCAGATCCTCGAGCTTTTGGACCGGCTCATGGCGCAAAACCGGATGGGGCTCGTCCTCATCACGCACAACCTGGGCATCGTGGCCGAGCGTGCCCATAAAACCGCCATCATGTATGCCGGCGAGATCGTCGAGAGCGCCGCCACCGAGGAGCTCTTCGCAAACCCGCTGCACCCGTACACGAAAGGGCTCCTCGCCTCGCTCCCGGAGTTCGGTACCCCCGGGGAAAAGCTAGCCACCTTCGCCGGGGGCGTGCCCGACCTGAAAAGCGACTTCATCGGCTGCCCTTTCAGGGAGCGCTGCCCGATCGGCGACGCGGAGTGCGGCAAAGCGAACATCGAAATGCGGGAGGTAGCGCCGGGACATCTCGTGCGCTGCAGGAAGGTATCGTGCCCCCCATACTGACCGCCGAAAATCTTGTGAAAGAGTTCCCGGTACGCCGAGGGATGTTCGCCCCGAAAAGGACCCTTACCGCCGTCGCAGGGGTGGACCTGGAGCTCTACCCGGGCGAGACCCTGGGTCTTGCCGGCGAGTCCGGCTGCGGCAAATCGACCATGGCGAGGCTTCTCACCGGGCTCACCGCACCGACCTCCGGGAGCATCCGCTACCTGGGGCGCGAGCTCGCCGCCATGTCGAAGGAGGAGCTCACCCGGTACCGCAGCGAGGTGCAGATGGTCTTCCAGGACCCCTTCTCCTCGCTGAACCCGCGCATGCGGGTAGCCGAGATCGTCGGGGAGCCGCTCGCGATCCACGGCATCGGCAACGCCTCCGAGCGGCGCGAACGCGTGGCGGAGCTTTTACAACGGGTGGGGCTTTCCCCCGAACAGATGATGCGCTTTCCCCACGAGTTTTCCGGCGGGCAGCGCCAGAGGATCGGGATCGCCCGGGCCCTCGCCGTAGCCCCCAAGCTCGTGATCGCGGACGAACCGGTTTCCGCGCTCGACCTCTCGATCCAGGCGCAGATCATCAACCTGCTCCAGGAGGTGAAAAAGGACCTCGGGCTCTCCTTCCTCTTCATCACCCACGACCTCTCGGTGCTTCGGCACATGAGCGACCGGGTGGCGGTGATGTACCTCGGGAGGATCGTGGAAACCGGAAGCCGCGACGCGGTGCTCTCGCGCCCCCTGCACCCTTACACCGAGACGTTGCTCTCCGCCATCCCGAGCATCGATCCGAACAAGCGCAGAAAGCACGTGATCGCCAAGGGGGAGCTCCCCTCCCCTGTGTCGCCCCCGAGCGGTTGCCCCTTCCACCCGCGCTGCCCGTACGCGCGCGAGGTGTGCAGCCAGAAACGCCCCGAGCTCGAAGAGAAGGTACCGGGACAAAAAGCCGCCTGCCATTTCTCTGAGGAGATCTACCTAGGCGGCAGCAAGTAATTCGTTGACAAGTCCAATTAGCATATATAGATTGTTTTTTAGCACAGACGGAGGATACCAACTTGGCATTTGACAAGACGAAGGATTACGGGAAAGAAGCGGAAATGCTGAAGGTGCTCGGGCACCCGATCCGCCTGAAGATAGTTGCGGGGCTCTGCGCCCAGGAATGCAACGTGAAGCACATCTGGGAGTGCCTCGCATTGCCGCAGGCAACCGTGTCGCAGCACCTGGCGCTTTTGAAGAACAAGGGGATCATCGAGGGGACCCGCGACGGGGTCGAGGTGCACTACGCTGTGGTGAGCCCGTTCGTGCGCAGGCTGATCGAGATCCTGCACGCCGAACCGTAAAAGAAGCATTTAGGCGGCAACAGGCTTTTGTGCCGCACCCTCTTGGGGGTGCGGCCTTATCCTTATGTGCCGCTCACGTCCAGTTCCGCTATCCTGAGCGACGGCGCGCCGGTTGAACCGAAGAAGCGCAGGTCGCTGCCGACCATATCCACCTTCCTGAAGAGTTCCAAAAGGTTTCCGGCAAGGGCGAGCCCCTTCACCGGATACCGCAGTTCCCCGTCTTCCACATAGAACCCTGAGGCCCCAACCGAGAAGTCGCCGGTAATGGGGTTTGCCGTATGCATCCCCATCACGTCCGTGATGAGCACCCCCTTGGCCACGCCGCCGACAAGCGCGCCTGCGTCCGCCGTTCCGGGCTCGATGAGAAGGTTGTTCGCGCCTAACCGGGGGGGGCTCTTGATGGTGCCGCGCTGCGCGTTCCCGGTGGACGCAGCGCCAAGGCGCTTCGCCCAGTAACTGTCGTAGAGGTACCCCTGGAGCACGCCCGCGGTGACGAGGGGCGTATCCTGCTGCGGCACCCCTTCGCCGTCGCAGGGGGCGCTCCCCACCCCTCCCTCGAGAAGCCCGTTGTCGCGCACCGAGACGAGTTCGGAGAAGATGCGCTCCCCTACCCTTCCCGCGAGGAGCGACTTACCCTTGTGCACGCTCTCGGCGAGAAACGAGGTGGTGAGGACGTCGAGGAGGTCGGCCGCCACGCGGTTGTCGAGCACGACCTGGCAGCGCATGGTGGGCATGCTGCGGGCGCCCAGAAGCGCCGTCGCCTTGCGGCCGGCACCGGCGGCGACCTTTTCCAGGTCGATGGCGGCAAAGCTCGGGGCAAAGGCGAAATCCCAGCCGGTCTGGGCATCACCGTCGGCCTCGGCCACGGCGGAAACGCTGCAGCTGTTGTAGCTCCCCATCGTGGCTGCGTTCAGGCCGTGCGAGTTCCGGACCAGGGTATGGTAGACCGACTCGCCGTAGCTGCACTTTCTGACCCTTTTCACGCGCGAGTCGTAGGCGCGCACCAGGCGTTCGAGCTCGAGGGCGCGGCCGATCTTCACCTCCTCGTCAAGAGCCGGGAGTGCAGGATCGTAGAGCCAGGGGAGTTCGGGGTAAGATGCGGCGGGTCCGGGAAGGGTGTACCACGAATCCGGGCTCTGCATGCGGGCGGCGACCAGGGCCGCGTCCACCATCCGCTCGAGAGCTGCGGGGTCCATCGTGGTGGAGAAGGAGAAGCCGAGCCCCTCTCCGACCAGGAGCCGGACCGCCACCCCTAAGGGTTCGGCGCAGCGGAAGGCGTCCACCTTCCCCTCTTTCACCTCAATGGCGAGATCCCGCGAGGCGTAGAGCGCGATCTCCCAACCGTCGATGCGCCGCGCCCCGATCAGGCGCTCCACCGTCTCTGCATGCCGGGTGAGTTCCATCAAAGCTCCAGTATCATGGCGATCTCGTCGCAGTCGGGGAACTTCACGCACTTGATGCAGTCACCCCACACCTTGTGCGGGAGCTCGGACTTGTCGGCCACCTTGAAGCCAAACTTTGCGAAGAAATCGGGCTTGTAGGTGAGGCAGAAGAGACGCTTCAAACCAAGCGATCTCGCCTCGTCGATGCATGCACCCACCACCTGGCTCCCGATGCCGCGGCGTCCGACGCTTTCGGCGACCGCCACGGAGCGCACCTCGGCCAGGTCGTCCCAGACGATGTGCAGCGCCGAGGTCCCAAGCAGTTGCCCGTCCTCCTCGAAAACGTAGAAGTCGCGCAGCGCCTCGTATAGCTCGGAAAGCGAGCGAGAGAGCATCTCTCCACGGCTCGCGAAGTTGGTCAACAGTTTCTGAATGTCCTTTACGTCGCCGATTCTGGCCTTTCTGATCATCTTGCCGCCTCCTGAATCATCTCCCTGGCGTGTTCCAGGGTCTTGTCGGTGACGCGCGCGCCTGAAAGCATGCGCGCCACCTCGGCCACCCGTTCCTCTCCTTCCAGGAGTTGGACGCTGGTGGCGGTCCTACCGTGCTCCACACCCTTCTCCACCTTCAGGTGCTGGTCCGCGAAGGCGGCCACCTGCGGGAGATGGGTGATGGCAAGCACCTGCTGTTCGCGCGCCACGCGCTTCAGTTTTTCACCTACGAGCGCCGAGGTCGCCCCGCCTATGCCGGTATCCACCTCGTCGAAGATCAGGGTCGGCACCTCGGAGTCGGGGTGGAGCTGTTTGAGCGCGAGCATGAGGCGTGAGAGTTCTCCCCCCGAGGCGACCTTCGCGATCGGCCTGGCCGGCTCGCCCGGGTTCGGGGAGAAGAGGAACTCGGCCCGCTCGAAGCCGAAGGACCTGGGTTCCGTGCTTTTCTCGAAGGAGGTCTCGAAGACGGCATGTTTCATGGCGAGCTCGGAGAGTTCGCGCTCCATCCCCTCCTTTAGCCGTACCGCTCCCGCCTCGCGCGCGCCGGTAAGCTTTTTCCCGAGCGCCGCCAGTTCCCCCTCGAGATCGCTGATGCGCGCCTGCAGCCCCTCGCGGGTCTCGCCCCGGTTGGTGAGGGCGGCGAGTTCCGCGTCGATCTCGGTCTGGTAGGCGAGGATCTCCTCCACCGTGGCGCCGTACTTCTTCTTGAGCCGGTTGATGAGGTCGAGCCGGTCCTCGAGCTCCTCGAGGCGCGCCGGGTCGGAATCGATGCGCGCGGCGTAGTCGCGCAGGGAAAGCGCGGCATCCTCGAGTTGGGCGTAGGCCGTTTCCAGTGCCTGGGCGACCGGCGTCAGGGCCGGGTCGATGCGCCCTGCCTCCGCCACCCCCTGGATGACGCCGGTGAGCCCGCCGAGGATGGTGGCGTCGCCGCCGTAGAGCTGATCGAAGGCGCCCTGGGAGACCTCCATGAGCCTGCCGCTGTGGGCAAGACGCACGCGCTCCTCGGAAAGCTCCTCCTCTTCGCCGGCAACGAGCTTCGCGTCGGCGATCTCGCCGCTTTGAAAGGCGATGAGATCCAGGCGGCGTGCCGCCTCGCGCTCCCCCTCCTCGAGCGCCTTCAACTCCTGCCTCGCTCCCTGGTACTCCTCGAAGCGGGCGGCGAACTCGTGGCGCAGGGTGAGGCTCCCAGCGAAGCCGTCCAGCAGAAGCAGGTGCTGGTCGGTCTTCAAAAGGGTCTGGGCGTCGTGCTGGCCGTAGATGTTGATCAGGCTGCGGCAGACCTCGGCAAGGAGGGCCGTGGTGGCGAGTCCGCCGCCGATGAAGACGCGGTTCTTGCCGCCGGGCGCCACCGAGCGCCTCACGAGGAGCTCGCCGTCGCACTCGATCCCCGCCGCGGCAAGAGACTTAAGGAGCGCGTCCCGCCCGGTGAGATCGAAGACCGCCTCGACGGAGGCCTCCTTCGCGCCGGAGCGGATCAGGTCCGAGCTGCCGCGCCCCCCTAAGATCAAGTTCACGGCGTCGATGATGATCGACTTTCCCGCGCCGGTCTCGCCGGTCAGGATGTTGAGCCCGGGGCTGAATTCCACGTGGAGTTTATCGATGATGGCGAGGTTGGTGATCTGGAGTTCTCTGAGCACTTACCGTTCACCCCACTTGAGCTTGGTGCGGAGCACCTCGAAGTAGTCCTTGCTGCGGGACTGGATGAGCCGGGTCACATGCGCGGCCTTGGTGATCTGGACCGTATCACCGGAGACGAGCTTCATGCCGACCTGCCCGTCGAGGGTGAGGAAGACGGACTCGTCGGGGGCGTACTTGAGCTTAATCGCTATGTGCGCATCGGCCGCCATGACGAGCGGCCGGTTGGTCAGGGTGTGCGGGCAGATCGGGGTGAGCGAGATGCACTCGAGCTCGGGATGCAGGATCGGCCCGTTCGCGGAGAGGGAGTAGCCGGTCGAACCGGTGGGCGTGGACAGGATGAGGCCGTCGGCCTTGAAGGTGGTCAGGTAGCGGCCGTTCACCGAGGTCTCCATGTCGATGATCCTCGCGAGCGCCCCCTTGTTGATGACCACGTCGTTCAGCACGCGATGCAGCTCGACCACCTCGCCGTCGCGCTCGACACTCGCCATTAGCATCATGCGTTCGCTCACCTCGAAGTCGCCTGCAAGGCAGCGCTCTACCGATGGATAAAGCTCTCCCAGGGTGATCTCGGTAAGAAAACCTAAGCTCCCAAGGTTCACCGCGAGGATCGGGACGTCGCGCTCCCCGACGAGCCGGGCCGCAGCGATGAGGGTGCCGTCGCCGCCCAAAACCACGACGAAATCCGCGTCCTGCGCGATATCGGAGCTTTCCGCGCTCTCGGCCAGCGTCGTGCGCCTGAGACGCCTGGAGAGGTGCTTCTCGACCTGAGCGGTGATGCCCCGGGCAGCAAGCCACTCGATGAGCTCCTCTGCGACCCCGAGACAGCGCGGATCGTGCACTTTAGCGAAAATGGCGATTTTTTTCATCACTGGCCCTTTACTTGTACTGTAATCTAGGATTTACTAGCACAGTTGTTGTATCATGTCCAACGGAAAACTGGGGCGGTGCGGCTGCTCCAGTTGACGCCTTTCCCGTAATAACTACGTGCAGATGCAGGGTGACTCATGACCGAAGAGCAGATCGGTATCAACGAAGAACTAGACGAGCAGATGCTCATCATAAAGTCCTTCCTGGAACACCTGGAATACACACTGGGAAAGGACAAATACTCCGCCACCCCGTATGACAGGTATAACGCACTCGCCTATGCCGTGAGGGATCATCTGGTTGAGCGCTGGCTCGACACACAGCAGGCCTATTACAATTCCGACAACAAGCGCGTCTATTACATGTCGATGGAATTCCTGATGGGGAGAACCCTCTCCAACAGCCTCATCAACCTGGGCCTTTGGGACGATTTCAAGGACGCGATCACCTCTCTCGGCAACGACTTCGACCTGATCCTCAACGAGGAGCAGGACGCGGGGCTCGGCAACGGCGGCCTCGGACGGCTTGCCGCCTGTTTCCTCGACTCCATGGCCACCATGTCGATTCCCGCATACGGCTACGGCATCCGCTACGAGTACGGCATCTTCAGGCAGCACATAGCCGACGGGGCGCAGGTGGAGATCCCGGACAACTGGCTGCGCTACAGAAACCCCTGGGAGCTCGACCGGCAGGAACACCTGCACACGGTGAAGTTCTACGGGCGGGTCATCTCGACCTTCGACAAAAACGGCAAGCTCGCGCGCGAATGGGTCGACACCGACGACGTCATGGCCATGGCCTACGACACCCCGATTCCCGGCTACCAGACCCACAGCGTCAACACGCTGAGACTTTGGAGCGCCAAGTCGAGCCGCGAATTCGACCTCAAGTTCTTCAACGAGGGAAACTACATCCGCGCGGTGGAAAAGAAGATGCAGTCGGAGACCATCTCCAAGGTCCTCTACCCCGCCGACAACGTCGTCGAGGGAAAGGAGCTCCGCTTCAAACAGGAATATTTCCTCGCCTCGGCCACCGTGCACGACGTCCTGTACCGCTTCAAGAAGAAACATCACGACATGAAGCTGCTTCCCGACAAGGTCGCCATTCAGTTGAACGACACCCACCCTACCCTCGCCATTCCCGAGCTGATGCGCGTCCTTATGGACGAGGAAGGGATCGATTGGGACGAGGCGTGGGCGATCACCAGGAAGACCTTCGCCTACACGAACCACACCATCCTCCCCGAGGCGCTGGAGCAGTGGCCGGTCTGGTTCTTCGAGCAGATCCTCCCCCGGCACCTGCAGATCATCTACGAGATCAACGAGCAGTTCATGCTGGAGATCAAGGCGCGCTTTCCCGACGAACCCGAACGCCTCACCCGCATGTCCATCGTGGAAGAGCACTGGGAGAGGAAGATACGCATGGCGCACTTGGCCATCGTCGGGAGTCACTCGATTAACGGCGTCGCCGCGCTGCACACCGAGATCCTGAAAAACGAGCTCTTCCACGACTTCTACGAGATGTTCCCGGAGCGCTTCAACAACAAGACCAACGGCATCACGCAGAGACGCTGGCTCAAGATGTCCAACCCCGCCCTCTCCTCCCTCATCGACGAATACATAGGCGACGGCTGGACCAAGAACCTCTTCGAACTCGAGAAGCTGCGCGCCATCGCGGGGGACCCGGAGTTCCTCGGGCGCTGGCAGCAGGTGAAGCGGGGGAACAAGGAGGACCTTTGCCGCTACATCAAGCAGCATAACGACATCGACGTCGACCCCGACTCGATGTTCGACGTGCAGGTGAAGAGGATCCACGAGTACAAGCGCCAGCTTTTGAACGTGCTGCACGTGATCACACTTTTCAACCGCATCAAGGACGACCCGGCGCGGGACGTGGCCCCCCGTACCTTCATCTTCGCAGGGAAGGCGGCTCCGTCCTACGCGGCGGCGAAGCTCATCATAAGGCTCATCAACGCGGTAGCCGCGGTGGTGAACCACGACCCGGACGTGGCGGGCAGGATCAAGGTGGTGTTCCTCGCCAACTACGGCGTTTCCCTTGCGGAAAAGATCTTCCCCGCCTCCGACCTCTCCGAACAGATCTCCACCGCAGGGACCGAGGCGTCAGGGACCGGCAACATGAAGTTCGCCCTGAACGGCGCGCTCACCATAGGCACCCTGGACGGCGCCAACATCGAGATCATGGAAGAGGTGGGTCGCGAAAACATCTTCATCTTCGGCATGACCGCGGCCGAAGTGATGCAGCTGCGCGAGCGCGGCTACAATCCGCGGGAATACTACAACGGCAACCGGGAATTAAAACGTGTCATCGACATGATCTCCTCGGGGTTCTTCTCCCCGTGGGCTCCCGACCTTTTCACCCCGCTCACCGACTCGCTTCTGGACCTTGGCGACCACTACATGCTCCTGGCCGACTACGCCTCGTACGTCGCCTGTCACGAGCAGGTGGCCGCGCTTTTCAGGGACCAGCGCGAGTGGGCGCGGCGCGCAATTCTGAACTGCGCCGGCATGGGTAAATTCTCCAGCGACAGGACCATCGACGAGTACGCCAGAGAGATCTGGGGCATCAAACCGATCGACATCCGCCCGGGGGCCGTGGAACTACAGAGGCTCTGATTGGATCTATTCAACGGCAACCAAGAACAATTCGCGCCGCTTGCCGAGCGCATGCGGCCGCGCACCATCTCCGAATACCTGGGGCAAGGTCACCTTTTGGGCGAAGGGAAGATGCTCAGAAGGCTCATCGAGAGCGACAGGATCACCTCCCTCATCTTCTGGGGCCCGCCCGGCTCCGGCAAGACCACCCTCGCCCGCATCATCGCGGGAGCCACCAAGAGCCACTTCATCTTCTTCTCAGCCATCATGAACGGGATAAAGGAGATCCGCGAGGTGGTCAAGGAGGCTGAGGA
>MTLC01004036.1_pt1 | contig 13199 bp, 8 predicted proteins | sample 1982451 | NCBI WGS metagenome assembly MTLC01 (sample SAMN05710165, study PRJNA340218) | biofilm metagenome | isolation source: sample SPH anode biofilm adapted to +100 mV | place: USA | collected 2012-02-03 | reverse complement strand
AAGAGACCAGAGGGCTGGCTACGATTAGCGGAAGATCAGTGCTAATCAGGAACAATTTATATCACCGATCTGGAGTACAACTTCTGGTCTGAGACCTTTGTGATAGGGTCACCCACCCCTGTTGAGGGGATTTAAAGAATGCCGCGCCCTGTGGGTGCGGCATTCTTTGCTCTGCGTTCAGGTATACGCTGGTCTTATAGCTGTTAAACTGCTACCAGTAGATTCGGTGCTTGGCTCTTCTGGATGTAACGGAAGGCCAAAACCACTGCGACAGGACATACCAGCTATTTTCTCTTCAAAGCCATAGCGCCAATCATGCCAGCCAAACCGGATACCAATAGAAATATGGTAGAAGGCTCCGGTACAGTGGTTACATCTGCATAAAGTTGTATTTCATAGTTTATATTAGACAAGGTTTCAGCTATGTTGCTGTAAATGTATAAGTTATTAATCTTGTATTCGGACAAGTCTGGTATGGGATTGATGTTAAAAACATGTCGAACACTTCCACTGTAAGCTCTGCTCGTATCCCCACAAAAAAACATTACAGAACCCCATATATCTTTTGAATTCCACATGGCATTCATTTCACTATTGTAGTCAGGCATTTGCCCATTTGGGCCATTTATCATATACGGTGTAAATGTTCTCTCCAGAATAGCTATCAAGGGTGAATAATAACCACTGTTTGGTTGGATTTTTACGAGTTTGTTATAATCACTAGGGGAAAAATCTATTCCGTTTGCATTTGATAATTGTTCTGATTGCAGACTTCCTACGAATATTTCGAACCCTAGTAAGGAACTTTTTCCACTAATAGATCCCACTGTATCAAGAATATTGATCATGGTTGCCTGCACAGAACTTGCTGTTATAAAAATTAGAATAATAATGAGCAAAATTGATTTCTTCATATTAGCCTTTCTCCTTGAGAAATATCATTCAACACCACTCGTGCAGAAAGATATGTGATTCTGTTATCTGTAGCGCGCCCGGTAACATTTGAAGTTGTTACGCTTTTTATGACAGGTGTGTAATCAATGGGCTGATCTATTAATGAAAGGAATTGCTCAATTCCGCTCGGCTTGAATTTGCAGCGTAAATGGTTTAAGGCGAGCAATAAATATGCCATGTATTTTAAATTATTAATTTATAACCACTAAGTATTCAGGTGTCAAATTGTGTAAATGTCTTGTGTAAGGTGTGCCGACATTGGTGATTGTAGGCTTTACTTTAGATGGATGTGTGATAATAAGCCACGGCTAATTCGTGGTGGGTGCATTCATGTTGTGTTTTGCTACGCTAAGTGTATTGGGTTTAATCAATGGTGTAATAAAGCTTGACATTCTCTAATTTGTGGGATAGACGACTTAAAGTTTTTGCGGTAGACGATAATACTAAACCATTCGCGAGAATGGGACGGAAAGCCTATAGGGTCTCTCAGAGACAGCCGGGTCGCCGAAATGCCATTACTGGTGTCGACGACCCGTTTTTTGATTTCCATTTCTCTGAGGATATTACCTATGGGCATAAACTATAAAATAACCGTCAGTACAATCTTGTCAGCAGTATTTATTAATTTAGTGATGTTATGTTTACCGTGTTTTGCTACTAATGTCCTTTTGAAGTGGGATCCGAACACTGAGACAAACATTTCCGGGTACAAAGTCTATTACAAAGCGGATTCATCAACTAAACCATTCGATGGTACTGGTGCTTCGGAAGGTTCTTCACCGATTGATGTACACAATGTGACGAGCACTGCGATTACTGGACTTGACCCTGCGCATGCGTATTATTTCACGATTACCGCTTATAATACTTCCGGACTTGAGAGCGTCTATTCGTCAGTTGTCAACATTAAAGAATCGTTGGCTCCTTCGGTATCGCTTCTCTCCCCCTCCAACAACAGCAAAGTAAGTGGTACGGTGTCGGTAATTGCCAACGCAACCGACAACGTAGGGGTTGCCAAGGTCGAGTTTTATATAAATGGCGTGTTGTCTGCTTCAGATACCGCATCTCCGTATCTGTTTTCGTGGGACACGACACTACTATCTGCTGGGAACTATGTGCTGTTTGCCAAGGCCTATGACGCGGCTGGGAACGTGGGTCAATCAGAAAATATAACCGTTACTGCGGTTAAGGATGTTGTCGTTCCAACCGTTGCTGTAACAACTCCGACGAATAATGCCACCGTAACCGGTACAGTTACAGTTTCTGCCAATGCATCTGATAATGTTGGCGTCACAAGAGTTGAGTTCTACGTTGACGGCACCTTGAGCGCAGCGGCCAACTCAAGTCCATACAGCTACAGTTGGAACAGCAGCGCCGTCACCAATGGTAGTCATACGTTGTCTGCCAAGTCATATGATGCCGCGGGCAATGTGAGCGCGACCAGCCTAATTGTGGTGACGGTAAATAACGTTTCAATACAACAGTCACAAATAATTCCTGGCGATATCAATAATGACGGTATTGTAGATGTCGCTGATGCACTTTTGGCACTACAGATTGCCGTTGACAATGTACACGTCTCACCGCAGCAACTCTTGCGGGGAGACGTGGCACCGTTGATCAACGGGGTATCGGTTCCAAATGGAGTTATTGACGCTGGAGATGCAATCGTTATACTTTTTAAGACTGTAGGCAAGGTACCGATTTAATTTGGAATTTAAATTACCATTCGAAAGAATGGGGCGGGAAACCTGTAGAATCAACCTGAAACGGCCGGGTTGCCGAGATACTGGAAAGGTATCTCGGCCCCGTTTTTTTGCGTCTGTATGACCGCTTATTATTGTTAGGTAACTATAATTGTGGGTTGTCTTTTTTTTGTGATTTTAAACACACTTATCTGCACGGCAATTTGCGATAAGAGAGGTACATAAAGGGTGGTAAACGAGAATACTAAACCATTTGCGAAAATGGGACGGAAAGCCTATAGGGTCTCTCAGAGACAGCCGGGTCGCCGAAATGCCAATAATAGGTATAACGGTCCCGGCTTTTTTTTGTTTCAGTATATTGGAAAGCCGGGTTGTGAGTAAAACACAGCACGGCTTTTTGTTTGCTGGAAAAACAGGAGAGACACAATGAAGATTATCATTACAAATGAAACATGCAAATGCCTACGTATTTTCACCAAATCTATTATGTTTATGCTGCTTGTATTAGGTTTTTCTTTGGCTGGGCAAGCCACATGTTTCGCCACAACCGCGGTTCTCTCATGGGATCCAAATACCGAATCAAATCTGGCAGGGTACAAGCTCTATTATAAGGCAGACTCATCAACCCCACCCTTCGATGGGACGGGAGCTGTTGAAGGTGCCTCACCAATCGATGTGCATAATCAGACGACAACGACCGTTAGCGGTCTTGACCCCAGTAGGACATACTATTTTGTAGTTACAGCGTATAACACTGCCGGGCTCGAAAGTATTTATTCCAGTATTGTTACCATTCTTGAATCTGCTCCGCCAACCGTAGCCGTTTCTGCTCCGGCAAATAATGCGAACGTCAGCGGAACTGTTTCGGTGACTGCCAGTGCCAGTGATAATGTTGGCGTGACAAAGGTAGAATTCTACGTGAATGGGGTCCTTAAGGCTACGGATACGACAACACCCTATGTCTATTCGTGGAATACGTCGTCACTCGTATCCGGTACATATTCATTAATGACAAAGGCTTACGATGCAGCTGGCAACGTTGGTCAGTCAGCCAATGTCAGCGTTGCGGTTGTAAATGACACGACCGCTCCAATTGTTTCATTAACTTCTCCTGTCAACAATTCAACAGTGAGCGGCACTGTTACAATCTCAGCTAACGCGAGCGACAACGTCGGGGTGAGCAAGGTTGAATTTTATCAAAACGGTGCGCTTTTAGCCGCTAGCAACGTAATCCCCTACAGTTTTAACTGGAATACATCTACAGTAACGAACGGAAGCTACACCTTGACTGCCAAAGCTTATGATGCATCAAACAACATTGGGCAGTCAGCCAGCTTATTGGTGACGGTAGCAAATATTCCGCTTGATACAACCGCACCGACTGTAACCGCTTTTAGCCTTCCTGCAACTGTTACAGGTTTTACATCTCCCGTTTCATTACTCAGCGCAACAGACAATGTTGGCGTAACGGCCTACTGTATTACAACAAACAACAGTTCTGCCGGGTGCATATGGAACAGTGCCGTTCCGTCTTCAGTAACATTTGGAAGTACTGGCAATCAGACGGCATGGGCTTGGGCTAAGGATGCAGCAGGAAATGTGTCTGCCAGTAAATCTGCTGCTGTTGCCATTACCCTGCCTGATACTACGGCACCAGTTGTAAGTTCTTTTACTATGCCTTCCACAGCAACCTCACTTTCCGTACCGGTTTCAAGTCTTACCGCCACTGATGCCACTGGTGTGACCGGCTACCTGATCACCGAGAGTGCTATTGCCCCAGCTGCTACTGCAACTAACTGGAGCAGCACTGCCCCGACCAGTTTCACCTTTTCTGCCGCCGGCAGCAAAACTGCCTACGGCTGGGCTAAGGACGCCGCGGGTAACGTGTCCGTCAGTAGTTCCGTCTCCATTGTTATAACTCTCCCAGATACAACCGCTCCGGTGGTGAGTAGCTTCAGGATGTTGACCACGTCAACGTCACTGTCAGTACCGGTTACAAGATTTACCGCCACTGATGCCATTGGTGTGACCGGTTACCTGATCACCGAGAGTGCTACTGCACCAGCAGCCACTGCAACTGACTGGAGCAGCACTGCCCCGACCAGTTTTACCTTCTCTTCTGCTGGAAGAAATAGAGCTTATGCTTGGGCCAAGGATGCTGCCGGTAACGTATCTGCCAGTCGTTATGCCATCGTTACTGTTACATTGTCTGATACCACGGCACCAGTGATAAGCGAATTTACCATGCCTCCTACTGCAACATCACTTACTGTACCGGTCTCAAGTCTGATTGCAACGGATGCAATTGGCGTAACCGGTTACCTGATCACCGAGAGTGCTATTGCCCCGGTCGCCACTGCAACTGACTGGAGCAGCACTGCCCCGACCAGTTTTACCTTCTCGGCCGCTGGTTCAAATACCGCCTACGCCTGGGTTAAGGATGCAGCAGGAAATATTTCTATCAGTCGCTCTGCAAATGTTAATACCACAGAAGCTTTAACGGTGAATGACGCTTTGACTGCGTTGCAGATGGTGATTGGTATGGTTCAGCCTACAAGCGAACTAATACGTCGGCTGGATGTAGCTCCTTTCATCAATGGCACTTCTCAGCCGGATGGAAAAGTTGATGTAAGCGATGTTATTATGATTCTCCAAATGGTGACTGGAAAGCCTGTATCGTAATTAATATTATCTGTTTTATAAATATTGTTCATAACGAAGGCGACTCATGACTGAGTCGCCTTCGTTATTTTAATCATAATGTGTCGTTACATTTGAGAACGTCATGCTTTAGAATGTTCATAACCATTGGCAGCTCAATGAATCCATTAAAGAGTACACTGAATGACAGCTAACTTTTACAATCTAACGTAGTTGACTCAATGAAGATACTTGTTGATATGGTTTAATATGTGAAGTTGCTTGTATATAATTTGATTGCTTGATAGATTACAGCACTTTCAGTGTTGGAAGGATACGGGATGACTTTTGCTGAGTCGCTTAAAGTACATCGTTATTATTTTATTGGTCTGCTTCTGTTTCTGATTGTTCTCTACGCCAAAATTGTGCCTGACATGGTAATGGACTGGTACAACGACGAAAATTATTCGCACGGTTTTTTGGTTCCGCTAATTGCCGGATATTTTGTACATGCCCGTTGGTCAGAACTTAAGTGTGCTCCGGTAACTCCTTGGAAAATGGGTCTGTTGATAGTCTTGTTTGCTCTTTTTCAGTTATCAATCGGCTGGCTTGGTACAGAATATTTCACTATGCGTTCATCTCTGGTGGTTCTGCTTGCCGGGATGTTACTCTCTCTTTTTGGCACTGCCGTTTTCCGGATTGTCTCCTTGCCTCTTGCTTACCTGTCCTTCATGGTTCCGATCCCTTATATCATTTACGATGCGTTGGCCTTTCCACTCAAAATGTTTGTTACCAAGGTCTCTGTGATGACATTGAAGGCGGTCGGTGTGGTGGTTCTGCGTGATGGCAATATCATCATGTTTCCGGCCACAACGCTGGAGGTGGCTGACGCATGCAGTGGTATTCGTTCGCTTATTTCGCTGATTGCGTTGGCTGTTGCTTATGCATTTGTTATTCGTATCGCTTCATGGAAGAGATTGGTGCTTGTCTGCTCTGCAATTCCTATCGCGGTTTTTACAAATTCGATGCGGGTTATTGTAACCGGTTTCCTGGCCCAGTATTGGGGAGAAAAGGCCGCGAGCGGATTTTTTCATGAATTTGCCGGATTGGCGGTGTTCGGTATGGCAATGGCATTGTTGGTTTTTTGTGGAGCTCTTTTATCTATGGGGGATCAAAAGCCGAAGATCAATGAACATCAAGACAATCGTGAAGCGTCAACAATTGGCAGCGCAGAAGCGCATAAGCTTATTTTGGGCCGCCGCATACCAACTTATTATTTTATGACCATCCTGTTTTTATTTGCTGCAGTTGGCCTTTACATAAATCTTCACAAGGACCTGCAGGTACCTATAAAAAAACCATTCGATCAATTCCCCGCGACAATTTATGGTTGGCACATGGTTGCTGAATACTCCATGTCGGATAGTGTGTTGAAGGTTCTGAAAGCAACGGATACTCTCTCGCGCCAGTATGTCAATAAGGACGGAAAACTGGCCAGTTTTTATATCGGTTATCATGGTGGAGGGAAGGACAGCGGAGCAATTCATTCTCCCAAACATTGTCTGCCTGGCAGTGGTTGGTTTGAAGTTTCAACTAAAAAAACGGAGCTTGTTCTTGCAGGGGAGAAAATCAATCTTGTGAACTCAGTATACCAGAAAGGATCTTCTCGAGAAGTATTCATATACTGGTACCAAGCTCACAACAAAACCCTTAATGACGAATATTCTCTGAAACTGGCGGAGATAATCAATTCTGTGCTTTACCGACGCCGTGATACCGCATTCATTCGTATCTCTGTACCTTATGAAACAGATCAGCAGGCTGCCATAGATCTTGGAGAACAATTTGTGAGAGACTTGTATCCGATAATACAAACGTTTCTTCCCGTGTAAGTTACAATTGTACATTAATATTGTTGATTAGAATTTGTATGACTGGAGATGTTATGATCAGGAGCAGAATCATATCTATCATAGGACTTGGCTATGTTGGGCTGCCAGTTGCGGTAGCCTTTGGCAAGGTTCGCAGGACGGTTGGTTTTGATATTAATCCAACCAGGATAGCAGAACTCAAGGCTGGCTACGATCGAACCGGTGAGGTGACCGGAGACGATCTGAAAAGTGCAGATATACTTTTTACAGAAAAAACCGAAGAGCTTGCACTGGCTGATTTTCATATTGTCGCGGTTCCGACTCCAGTAGATGTGGCTCATCAGCCGAATCTGACCTTGATGTACATGGCTTCTGAAACGGTTGGCAAGGCTCTTAAAAAGGGTGATATAGTCGTATATGAGTCTACAGTCTACCCTGGTGTGACCGAGGATGAGTGTGTGCCGGTTCTTGAGAGGGTATCTGGTCTGCGCTGCGGGATTGACTTTACGGTCGGCTACAGCCCAGAACGTATTAATCCAGGTGATAAGGAGCATACTTTTACAAAAATTAAAAAGGTGGTCTCCGGGCAGGATGCCGAAACGCTGGAGATAGTGGCCCAGGTTTACGAATCTGTTGTGACAGCAGGGGTCCATCGTGCCGCATCCATCAAGGTGGCTGAGGCTGCCAAGGTTATTGAAAATACACAGCGAGACTTGAATATCGCACTGATGAATGAATTGGCGTTGATCTTTGACCGATTGGGAATTGATACCAATGACGTTCTGGAGGCAGCTGGCACAAAGTGGAACTTTCTAAAATTCAAACCGGGTCTGGTGGGTGGGCACTGTATCGGAGTTGATCCTTATTACCTGACACACAAGGCGGAAAAGGTTGGTTATATTCCTCAGGTAATCCTGGCTGGACGCCGCATCAATGATGGTATGGGTAGATTTATCGCCCAACGCACCGTCAAAGAGATGATTCATTCTGGTCACAATATTCTCGGTAGCAGAGTCACCGTACTGGGATTGACTTTCAAGGAGGATTGTCCTGATTTACGCAACTCTAAAGTTATTGATATTATACGCGAGTTAGAGGATTACGGTGTAGAAGTGCAGGTCTGTGACCCGTGCGCTGACCCAGATGAGTCCGTTCACGAATATGGAGTTCGACTTTGTCCTGTCGGTGAACTCAAGCCATCTGGTGCTGTTGTCGCTGCCGTGTCACATGAACTGTTTCGATTATGGGGTGTGGAACAGTTGACTGGGGTGATGCCTGAAAATCCGGTGCTGATTGATGTTAAGGGGATTTACGATCAACATAAGTTGAAAGAAGCTGGAATCAGGGTATGGAGACTGTAGGAGGGTGGATGCCTACGAATTTATCGTAATCTTTGGCCTATGAAGCAAAACCACTTTTGAAGTTCATATGAACAATTCTGTTGTATCCATAATTGCAGTGATTGCTTTGTTGTTGCTGGCCGGATTCTCCTTCCGTCGAGATCACTCCCGTTCCGGACTTTTTTTCTGTGCAGCGCTGTCTGTTACGGCGCTGCTGGAACTGTTTGATTTTATGTCGTTGACGGCCGCAACTGATGCCTTTACCTGGAAAAAATATGCACTGTATAGTGAGTCGCTGCTCTCACCGTTATGGGTTCTATGCAGCCTTACGTTTGCGCGACAGGCAGGTCCGTGGAAGATCGGTCGTCTCCTGCAGATAGTCGTATTACTGGCATTTTCACCAGCACTGATACCACTTTTCAAACCACTTGACGCTTTCTTTTATGCTCCAGATTTTCCTGTGGAGCGACTTCTGTTTCTCAATAATATCGGCTACTTTTATTTTCTGGGGATTATGTCATGGCTGGTTTTCAGTCTGGTTAATTTCGAAAAAACTTATGCCAATGCTTCGCCCAGTTCACAGTTTAAGATAAAGTTCGACATTATCGGTATCGGAACCATACTCGCTGTACAGATATTTTACTTCAGCCAGGCCTTGCTGTATCGCACCATTAACATGAGTTATCTTCCCGTCCGCTCCTTTATGTACCTCGTGGCAGTAGGAATGCTGTCCTACTCTATGTACAGGGGGCGAGGGGAAGTCAGGATACAAGTCTCACGCCAAGTCGCATTCAAGTCTGTTGTTCTGATTGCGGTCGGAATATATCTGCTGTTGATAGGTCTTTTAGGGGAGGGGATGCAGCATTTTGGTATTTCCTTTCCCAGGATTGTTACGATATCGTTTGTTTTTTTGTTCGGACTCGCCTTGTTGATACTGATTCTCTCCAGTCGGGTAAGGCGTGAAGTAAAAGTTGCTCTGCATAAAAACTTCTACCAGCACAAGCACGACTATCGAACTCAATGGCTGAGCTTTACCAAACAGCTATCAACCTCACGTACGTCAGATGAACTGCTGACACGGATTCTTGAGGCATATTGCGATATTTTTGGAATCGATGGAGCAGCTTTGTTCCTGTACGAAGAGAGTTGCGGTGAATACAGTGTAACAGCAAATTATAGAATGGAGTCGTTCAGTTGCGGAGTTGCCCGTGAAAACTCACTGGTCAGCTTCATGGAAAGGAACGATTGGGTGGTCTGCGTTAAGGATAATAATCCTGAGGTCATGCCTGAAAATGGCGAGTTCTTCAGGGATAATGATATTTCATTTATAGTGCCTCTCTTTGACGGCAACCACCTGGAAGGCTTTATTACCTTGGGGCATATAATTAAAGCTGATGAAACATATATTTACGAAGATTATGACCTGATGAAAACAATTGCAAGGCAGGCTTCTCTGGCTATATTGCATCAAAAACTCTCGGAGCAGATATCCCAGTCCCGCGAAATTGAGGCAATCGGAAATGTGGCCACTTTTGTGGCCCACGACCTGAAAAATCAAGTTTCGAATCTTTCTCTGATCGTTGAAAACGCAGCCAGACATATTCAGAATCCTGAATTCCAGAAGGATATGCTTCAATCACTTGGAAATACTGTTGGTAGGATGCAGAAACTGATTGCCAGACTTAAAAACCTTGGTGAAAAAAAATATTACAACCTACAACTGGTAAATCTTTTGAATCTGGTTGAAAATACGGCCGCTTCGGTTACTGGTTACAAAATCATTGTCTCTGGCATAACTGTAATGGTACGCGTTGAAGAGGAACAAATTCAGAATGTTGTCATGAACCTGCTCATCAACGCAATTGAGGCGTCTGATTCGCTTGATCCGGTAGTCATAGAAGTAGGATGTAGCTCATCACCTTATATCAGGGTAACGGATTGGGGGTGCGGAATGACTTCCAGCTATATCCGGAATGAACTGTTCAAACCTTTCAGGACGTCCAAGAGCCATGGGCTAGGCATCGGGCTGTATCAATGCCGCAAAATCATTGAAGCTCATGATGGTCGAATAGAAGTGGCCAGCGTTGCGGGCAGGGGAACAGTCTTTACCGTATGGTTCTGCAACCCTGATGGTAATAACGAGAGCGTACCGTTATTCGAATTTGAACAAGGAGATGATCGTGGACAAAATTCTGATAGTTGACGACAATGCAGACATTCGTCAGCAATTGAAGTGGGGATTGGGTGAAGATTATGCGGTGCTGCTGGCAGCCGATGTTAATGATGCGTTGAATCTGTACAAAAAATTTCTACCCGGTGTTGTTCTGCTTGACCTTGGGCTGCCACCGCATGAGCATACTTCAGTGGAAGGATTTCGATGTCTGGCGGAAATGCTTGAGATTAATCCCCACGTCAAGATTATCATGCTGACCGGCAATAGTGAACGCGAAAATGCACTGAAAGCAATGCAGATGGGGGCCTATGACTTTTATCCCAAGCCCCCGATACTGAGTGAACTCAAAGTTATTCTTACTCGCGCTTTCCATCTTGCCAATATCGAGGAACAGAACCGTTCTCTCCAGCACACCATCGGTCTTCAGTCAGCAAATTCAAATGGCATCATCGGCCAGTGTTCGGCAATGCAAGAGGTCTTTTCCACAATAAAGAAAGTTGCTTCCTCGGATGTGTCGATATTTATTACAGGTGAAAGCGGTACCGGAAAAGAACTTGTTGCCCAGGCGATTCACGAAGCCGGAATCCGTCGAAAAGGGCCTTTTATACCGATCAACTGTGGCGCGATACCTGAAAATCTGTTGGAATCGGAACTGTTCGGGCATGAAAAAGGATCATTTACCGGTGCACATGCCACTGTGCAGGGTAAATTGCAGTACGCTCACAAGGGCACGTTGTTTCTGGATGAAATCGGCGAACTCCCTTTTAATCTTCAGGTAAAACTGCTCCGTTTCCTACAGGAAGGCGTTATTCAACGAGTGGGTGGCAGGGAAGATATAGCCATCGACACACGAACTGTTTGCGCTACCAATGTGGATATCGCAAAGGCTATCAGCGAAGCCCGTTTTCGTGAGGATCTATACTATAGGATCAGTGTTATTACCATTACTCTCCCCCCACTTCGTGAAAGAGGCGAAGATATCTTGCTATTGTCAAATTATTTCCTGAGAAAGTTTAATGATGAGCACAAGAAGAAGGTAAGGCGATTCAGTGCTGCTGCCGTGAATTATCTTAGAACATATGAGTGGCCCGGTAACGTCAGGGAACTGCAGAACCGGATACAACGGGCGATTATCATGAGTGATTCATCTGTTATAGAACCGGAGGATATGGGTTTTCAATCGGAAGTGCTTGCAGGGTTGATTACGGGCACAGAACAGCCTATTGTGACCCTGCGTGAAGCTAGGGAAAAGGTTGAGCGGGATCTTATTTCATTTGCAATTGATCGACACCATGGCAACATCGTCAAAGCATCAGAGGAGTTGGGGGTTAGTCGTCCTACGCTTTATGATTTATTGAAAAAACATAACTTGACGCCTCTATCCTTGTCAGAAAAGTCGTCTGATGCAACGCACTAATAAAGTTAGTTATGTGTCATTAACGAAAGAAGGCGTTGCATTCGCAACGCCTTCTTTCGTTAAACAGTTTTTGTAGCTGATTGTTAAACGGTTTTGTTCATGCGGCGTTTGCCATAAATAGCCAAGCCGAGTAGGCCGGCGCCGAGCAGGACCATTGTGCTGGGTTCGGGTACTTCAGAGGCGGATGAAAAAGAAAGTCTTGAGCCCGAACCATCTGAAGAAAGTGACCAGCTACCTATGGTGTCGTCATAACCTGTAATTCTGAGAAGGCCAGAGCCATTAAGTAAGAGCTGGTTTTGATTTGCTGAAGATGTCACGGAGGTCATATTGAAATCATAAGTGATCCCAGATTCGGTTAGCGACCACACTGTTATAGGGTTGGGAATCAAAACCGGGGCAAATGTGAAGTTCTTGAAAAAAACAGCAACATCATTATTAGCCGGATTAGGAATCGCTTCATAGGCGCCCGTAACCGCATTAACCCATTCATACGCACCTGTTGTCAGGGGTGTCGTGGGTGCTCCACCGGCTCTAAGAAACTTAACACCAGTTGCCTCCATCGCACTAATAGCACCATCATTATTTGTATCCGTTCCCGTATATGCGACAGCCCCATAAAAATTGATCGTGCCATAAACGGGTGTTGCCATCGCACTTGTTGCCATCATCAACACTGTCCCCACCAATAAAGCAATAAATTTAATTTTCATCTTCAACTCCTTCCGACATTTAATTACTCATTCATTAGATCATGTCTATAGCCTAGCCACTTAACTGTAATCTGGTTGGAAGCAATAAGGATGCCATCTTGTAAGTGCTTAAAAAAGTTAGATATTTGTTGGGTTGCTGGACTTGTTTTTTGATTTGTAAAAATATCCAACATTAGTGATGGCTGCAAAAGCACATAATGTTTGCTAAGTACAAACAAGAAGCCGCATTGCAGTAACTTACAATTCAGGAGTATTGCCATAGGTGTGGTAGTTTGTGGAGTAATGTGTAAGGGTGATTGACAAAGTTTGTTGAGCAAACGGTTATGCAACTTAGTCGTTACCAAAACTGCCACTGCCCCGTACAAGCAACATAAACCGCCAGAACCAG
>MTLC01001340.1_pt1 | contig 13222 bp, 11 predicted proteins | sample 1982451 | NCBI WGS metagenome assembly MTLC01 (sample SAMN05710165, study PRJNA340218) | biofilm metagenome | isolation source: sample SPH anode biofilm adapted to +100 mV | place: USA | collected 2012-02-03 | reverse complement strand
CTATGTACATTGATCGCAGCCCCCTGGAGGCGCTCAAGCCGAAGGATGTTTTACGGAGAGAGGCGGTCGAGACCCACCTCCCTGCTATCATCGATCCAGACGAACTCGGACGCTTCCTCCGTGCTGTCGACGATCTCCGATGCACCTTCGTCGTCAAGAGCGCCTTCAGGTTTGCCCCACTGGTATTCGTTCGTCCCGGGGATCTACGAGCGATGGAATGGGCAGACGTCGACTTTGAGTCTGCGGAGTGGAACATTCCCATTGAAAAGATGAAGCTGACGGCGAGGGAGAAGATCAAACGGAAGGGGCAGATTCACTGTGTCCCCTTGAGCCGGCAGGCGCTGGAGATCCTCCAGGATATCCGCCCGCTGACCGAGAGGAGCCAGTACGTATTTCCCGGGGCCCGGTCCTACCACAAGCCGCTTAGCGAGGCGGCCATCACCGCGGCGATCCACCGGATGGGCTATAAGGGTGAGATGACCTGGCATGGTTTCCGCGCCGTCGCCAGGACGCTCCTCGATGAAGTCGAGGGACTTGAGTTCCCGGTCGATATCATCGAGCACCAGCTGGCCCACTCTGTTCGCGATGCCCTCGGCCGGGCCTACAACCGCACGACGAAGCTCCCCCAGCGCCGCAAGATGATGCAGGCCTGGTCCGACTATCTGGATGAACTGAAGGCCGGCGCCAAAATCATCCGTTCCGAAGCCAGGGCCACGATGTAAGTTGATACCGATTTCGCGGGATAGGCCGACGGGCCGACAAGCCGCCTTTCCTGGGGCGGTTTCCCGCGAGCAACTGCCAGGCGTGTCACAGGAGACACACTGATGAGAGATGCTATCAAGCCCGGCTCTGATCTTCGCCGGTACTACAATACTGTTCTCGACTATCTTGATAATTATCTAACACGCGACAAACTCTCCCCGCTCCAAGATTATTTCCACCTACCCTCCACGACGTATAGCGATGCTTTGAGCTTTGTCACAGAGGTACATGGTTACCCCAAGGAAGTTTTCTTTGCGCTCGAGTCTTTAGAGCGGATCAAAGCTCTTATCGATGCAAAGCAATCCCCAAGCGAAGAACCTATCTCCCCCGAGAGGGCATTCTTGGTTGCCTACTCTGCCCTGAGGGCCGGGATGATGGTGGGGGCAATTGTTGGCGAAAAAGGAGGGAAGGAGCGCAGCACCACCTTCGATATCGCCGCAGAGCAGTATCGGCAACTGGAAGCAAAGGTTCGCAAACAGAGTGCAGAAAAAGCCGCCAATGCCAGGCACAGACCATTACAAGAGTTCAAAGACAAGGCGGCTGCGGCTGCTAGGGCTGAGTGGGATAAGGGCTCAACCCTGAACCATTACCAAATGTCAGAATACCTTGCCGAGGAATATCAGGATGAGAATGGAAGATACCCGTTCACGAACCTACCAGACGAGAGCAAATCCTCACCAGGAAATGTTCTACGCGACGTTTGCAAGAAAGTAGCAGCCATTGATATGAACAGACCAGATCTCGTATTCGGCCTCAATAAGAAAAAATAGCACCTTCCCCCCCCACTTATGCGCGCATACCCCCCCGTGTGCGCGCATCCACCATCTTCTCTCCAGATCATTAGCCTGCTACCGTCCCCGTCAAATGTGGTTGCATCACAACAGACAAACAAGGGGGCATAACATGGGCACCGTCCTTCCAGAAGTGGGCTATCTCCGTCTCTCGCAGATCGTCCCGTCAATCATTCCTATCGCAAAATCCAGCTGGTGGGCAGGCGTGAAGTCTGGCCGCTATCCGCAACCTGTAAAACTCTCACCGCGCTGCACTGCTTGGGACGTCAGAGACATCCGTGGGCTTCTCGATCGTTTAGCGTCAGAGCGTCGCGCCGCATAACGAACTTTTTTCCTCTGGCCTGTTGCTGGCCTGCACAAGAATAACCAGGAAACACGATCATCGTAGTGGTGGTATCCGACACTGAGCCGGGATACCAACCATAGGGGAGGTAAGACATGGACAACGCCATCCAGCTTTATCGAATGAAGGACCTTACGAGCATGCTCAAGCGGTCGCGGTCGCAGATCTACGACGACATTGCAGCCGGTAAATTCCCCCGGGGAATTATCCTCGGAGAGCGCACCCGCGCTTGGACGCGGAAAGAGCTCGAGGAGTGGCTGGCGGGTAGACCGGCCGCTTAGCAGCCCTTGCTGGCCCGTACAGTATAGGCAGGGCTTGCAAACCAAACAGGGACGGTGACCGTAGGCCGTCCAAAGCTCACACGAGCGAGGAGGACTTGAGGATGAAGATTTTCGATCTGGATATGGCCGCAGCAGTGATTGCGGCAACTGGACAGCGGCCTGTGATCAAAAGCCGCCAAGAAGCCGGGAGGATGTCTTTCTCCTTTCCGGATGATGCTGCCGTTACTGAGGCTGTGGCCAGGTATGCCACCGACCAGTTGCAGCTCCCCGCCAGACAACTCTTGCTGATCCGCGGTGATCTCTACAAGCAGATCCGGAGGAAGCTATGATCCCTTCCCCCAGAAATCATCTGCTCATGATCGAGCCCTACCTCAGCGCATCTCTTTCCTCCTCGCTGGCATCTGGCATTAGCGAAGCGTCCAGAAAGGGGCAGCTCTTCGACCAGGTTCAGCTCCACCTTCATGCACAACGCCAGCACTGTCGCCGTGCGGATCTTCTTGCCTACGCCAGCCAGAACTATACGGAAGCAGCGATTGTGGTGGTGGCTGAATGAGCGGCTATGGCAAGGGCAAAGCAGCCGGGACCCCCTTGTCCAAGATCCCAGGCGGATATGTGCTGGTGGCGAGAAAGCTGTTCATGGGTGACCTCATGAACAAGCCGCCCCTGTACTTCAAGCTGTGGGTCTGGATGCTGGATCGTGCGAACTGGAAGAACAGGGACAAGCTGCGGCGCGGCCAGTTCGTGGCGACCATTGCCGAGATGCAAGAGGCGATGAGTTACCGCATCGGGTACCGCAAAGTGACCCCTACAAAGGACGAAATACGAAGCGCGTACGAAGCCTTTGCGAAGGCCACAATGATCACCACAGCGAAGACCACACGCGGAATGATAATAACTGTATGTAATTATGAGCTTTATCAGAATCCAAAAAACTACGAACCCCACAGCGAAGCCCACAACGAAACCCCAGCGAAGCCCACAGTAACCCCACACGATACAGAAGAAGGGGAAGAAAGGAATGAAGGAGAAGTAAAAGCTCTTTCTTCATCTGGCGATGAAGCACCGGCTGAAGCGGCCTCTTTCTTTACGACAAAGCGGAAGAGGAAACTCTCCGGAAAGCGCTGGGAAACCTTCAACCTCTTCTGGGACACCTTCGACTACAAGGCAGGGAAGGCCGAGGCTGCTGATGCATGGCTCGATCTTCCCCAGCTCACGGATTCCCTAGTGTCCAAGATTCTCACTGCTGCAAAGGATGAAGCAGTCCGCCGGGCTGAGGTTCTCGCCAACGGTGGGCGTCCGAAAATGGCGCAAGGGTGGCTAAGCGGCAGGCGCTGGGAAGATGAAGTCACCTCCGCAATGACCAGCACTTTTCACAAATCAGGCGGCGATCAAGCGGTCCCGCCCGTAACGACAGAAGATTCTGAAAAAATCCACGATGTATTAGCGAGGTTTGGAACCTATGGAACTTGAGAAACACCTTCCCCCCCAGAGCATAGAAGCTGAGATGTCCGTCCTCGGCGGCATCTTTATCGAGAACTCGGCCATCGACACCGTGCACCAGATCCTCAACGATGTTGACTTCTACCGTGAATCCCACCGTGAAATCTTCCGGACCATGGCCGCGCTGTGTGACCGGAATGAGCCGGTGGACCTGATCACAATGACATCGGAGCTCAGGACGCGCGGGAAGCTCGAGGAGATTGGCGGCGGCGCTTACCTGGCCACCTTGGTCGACTTCGTCCCGATTGCTTCGAACGTGGCGTATTACTCTCGGATCGTCGCGACAAAGGCTCAGGAGCGGCGGGTGATTGCCTCCGCCCAGGGGGCCTTGCGTGGGCTGTACGAGGGGGGTGGGATAGACGACGCTGTCGCGAAGCTCGAGGCGGCAATCCAGCCGGTGACGGACAAGCGCAGCACCGCCCCCGTCGGCATGGCACAGTCTGCACGAGAAGCAGCCAAACGTGTGGAGAGGCGTTACGAAAACAAGGGGCAGGTCCAGGGACTGCCGTACGGGCTGGCCCCCTTGGATCGCGCGACTTCCGGCATGCACCCCGGTGAATTCATCGTAATCGGTGGCCGCCCGTCAATGGGAAAGACAGCGCTTGCTCTCAACATCGCAACGAATGTCTGCAGTGCTGGCGGGTCTGCGTTGCTGTTCTCGTTGGAAATGTCCCGGGATGAGGTTGTGGATCGAATCGTGGCTGGCCATGGCCCTGGGATCAAATACCAGAACATCCGCAGCGGCAACCTCACCGAATCTGAGTGGTCCCACTTCAACAAGGCCCTCAGTGAGACCCACAAATGGCGCCTTGCCATTGACGACACTGCGGCGATCCCCCTTCGTGAGATACGGGCGAAGGCGAGGCGCCAGAAGAAAGAAGGGCTTGACCTGATCGTGGTTGACTACCTGCAGCTCATGTCGCTTTCAGATCCGAAGATGCAGCGGGTCCAGGGATTGGGGGAGATCAGCCGCGGCTTCAAGCAACTGGCGAAGGAGCTCGCTGTTCCTGTGATTGTCCTTTCGCAGCTGAACCGTGGGCTCGAACAGCGTGCGGACAAGCGCCCCATCATGAGTGATCTTCGCGACTCTGGTGAGATTGAACAGGATGCCGACGTTGTGCTGTTCCCATACCGGCCAAGTGTCTACTGTCAGCAGTGCAAAGATAAGGTGAACAACAACTCTCACCCTTATCGTGAGCACCAAGCAAAGGCGGAAATCATCATCGAGAAGCAGCGCGCCGGAGAGCGCAACCTCAGCATTCCTGTCTGTTGGGTGGGCGAGTACCAGCGGTTTGTTGCCCTGTAGGCTGACGAGGGAGCAAACCGGACAAACTTGACACATCGCGCGTGTGTGCGCGAGGCAAACACAAGGACGATGCATGAAGAGAAACCGCCGGATATCTAGACGCTACGGCCGGAAGACAACTTACGATGCACACTGCTTTCCTGATCGGGCGGGACGCCTGGCTGCAGCCGGCCGGAGTGACTATGCAATCGCCGAGTCCCTCCGTGTTGATCTGGACACGCTGGCGACGTGGTGCAGGCTGGACCACAACCTTCGTGATGCGATTGCAGCAGGTAGGGAGCAAGCCAGCGAACGCGAACAGCGCGCATCCTCATCGCCCGCAGGGGCAAACCTGATGATCGCGGGTGCCGGCGGGTGCCACCGCTGCAGTGGGTACGTGACGAAAGCTCTGGACATGGTCTTCAGGGAAAGCCTGGCCGTGCCCTGCCTGAAGTGCATGGCCTGCGGCGCGCGAGAGTATTCAGGAGCCATCTTAGGCTCGGATTGGAAGGCAACGCAGTAGAGACAGTCTGCACTTTACAGACAATTTGCAGGATGAAAGGAGGATCGATGGCGAAATTCCAACCAGGGCAATCTGGCAACCCAGCGGGCAAGAAGAAGGGGACGACCGACTGGCGCAGTAAGCTCCGGGCCCAGATCGAGAAGGCCGCGCCCGAGATGATAGAGAAGCTGATCACCGCGGCGAAAGGTGGGGACGTCCGAGCAATCAAGTTGCTTCTCGACAAGATCTTGCCTGATGCCAAGCCACAGAGCCTCCCGGTGAACCTCGCCGTTTCCGCAACTGACGAAGCAGGACAGGCCGAAGCAATCTTTGCGGCTATGGCAAGTGGGAAGATCGCGCCCGACGCCGCAAGCGACTTTATGCAGGTGCTGGGAACCCTCATCAAGGCCAGGGAACTCGGCGAGATTGAACGGCGCATCGCCGAACTTGAGAAGGGGGTAAACCGATCATGAGCAGGTTGAATATCAGGCTGAGCCGAATTGAAGCTGAGGCACAGAAGCCGGATTCCCGCCGAGCTGCGAACGCCGCGCTGGCCGCCCGGATAGATGAGAGCTGGAGGCGGCTGGAGCGCCTCGGCTATCGGCGCCCCCCGCTCCTAAGCACTGGAGACCAAGGGGCCATCGGAACAATGGGACTGGCAGAAGCCCTTCAGTACTGCCGGAATCAGCACAAGACGATGGTGGGTGCACCGGCGACGAATGGGGAGGGATAGGTGGCGAAAATCATAGATCTCATTCAAAGACGTGCGGAGATGCTGAGCACCGCGAATACGGAAGCAACGGCCCCAGTGCCTCACGATCCGGTTACGGCTGCTCTTCTATCTCGATATCTCGGGTCGAACTACCAACTGGCATTGAAGCAGGCTCGCAGTATCGCCGAGCATTTCGGGGTGGATTGTGCTGGCGCCGAGAATGACCCTGAACTCCTCCTGCTCCGAGCCATAAACAAAGCCCAGAGAGACCGCCTGGCGCAACCATTAACCCAAACGTAAGGAGTACGACTATGGCAGGAATGACAGTTCCCAGATACGAGCAATCCACGGTGCAGAATGCCGCGGTGCCGGTCCCCCAGGCGCAAGCACCCGGCGCTGATGCTTTCGGCGCCGGTCTCGGTACCGGGTTGAGCCGGGCCGGTAATGTCGGGCTTGAGATCGCGAAAGACGAGCAGGCGAAGGCTGACTTGTTCAAGCTCAACCAAGACAAGATAACCTACAAGCAGGAGGCCCAGAAGGTCATCGACGGGTACACCGACGAACAGGGGCGGTTTGTTCCCGGGCTTTCCCAAGCTGTCGGGACCGACGCTGTCGGCTTGGAGCAGAAGTACAGCGAAAAGCACAAGGAGATCCTCGGGAAGATCAATCTCAGGTCCAATCCCCGTGCGGCCCAGCTCTTCAACCAGTGGGTGCAAGGGGAGTTCGTAAATACGGTGTCGTCGCTCAACAAGCACGAGAACCTGCAACGCACCGCATCTGCTGTCAGCTCCACCGAGGCCTTGTTGCGGACCTCCGCCGACAAAGCCGTCCAGGACTACCTGGCCACCGACGATTTCGACATCGCTCCGGTTATCCAGGAGGCCAACACTATCGCCGACCTGAAGAAGCTGGACCCGGAAAGCCGGGCGCGCCTGGTCAAGGAGTCCACCTCCTCCGTGTACCGCGGTGTCATCGAGGCAGGTCTCCAGTCTGACGACCCGGCCGCCGCCGGCAGAACTATCGAGTTCTTCGACGGCATCAAGGGCCTGCTCACCAAGGCTGACCTGTCGGCGGTCGACAACACCGTGAAGAATCACAAGGACGTGAGTGTTGGGGCGCAGGTAGGCGGCGACGTCTACAGCGAGGGGATGAAGGGGATCACCGTCAACGATGCGCCCCCCGAGGGCAAGATGATGGATCTCATCGACGCCCGCGATGATCTGAACGACGCCCAGAAGAAGCTGGCGAAAGCTGATCTCAATGACAGGGTGAGCCGTTGGCAGAAGGACAAAGCCTACCGGCAGGAATCCCTAGCCAACCAGGCGCACGGCGCTTCGACCTACGCCGAGGGCATGAAGCTGGTCGCCAAGGCCAAGGGGATCGTGGACGACCAGGCGCGCGACAACATCGCCGACGCCCTGGATCACAAATTCAAGATCACCGAGACCAGGAACAAGGTGGACGCCGAAGCGAAGCAGGCGAGGCAGTTGAAGCAGTTGGGGGACCTCCTCACCTTCCAGAACGATTACGCCGCTGGGCGGTACGGGAAACTGGATCCCGCCTCGCTCAAGAACAGCCAGGCCAGGTTCGGACAGTTCACCGACAACGCCATGCAGTACGTCAACAGCGTCAACAACGACATGGGCAAGGCGAAGGTCACCAATGAGCAGTTGAACGACACCCTCCGCACCCTCCGCTTCAATCCCCAGCTCAAGGGCATGCTGCCGGATCCCGACGCCAAAGGTGACAAGGGGAAGATGGCCCTCCTTCAGGGGCGGGTGATGGAGTTGGTCAACGCGGCCCAGACCACGCCGGGGAAAACGCTTCCTATCGACCGCGCCATCATCCTCGCCACCCAGTCCGTGACAACTGACGAAGGGTGGTTCACCGACACCAAGGAACCGCTCTACTTGCTGGACACTCCCGAGACCACCGGGAACCCGGGCGCCGCGAAAGACCCGTCAAAGTGGCCGAAGAAAACGCAGGACTCGTACATTGACCAGCAGTACGCCCTGAAGAACAACGGCAAGCTGCCTACTCCCGAAGTACGGGAAAAATTGAGATGGGCTCTAGTGGAGGGACGATAACATGGGGTTCGACGCATTCAACGAAGCACTCGGCGGGGTCTCCGAGGGAAGCCAGACTACAAAGCCGGCCATCTCGCTCATCAATGCCTATGGTCTCGACCCGGATGACGAAGCGAGAAAACGGAAGCTCGAGCACCAGACGGGCATCCCGTCGCCGCTGATGTCCGATCCCGAGACGAGACAGTCGGCTGAGCGCCAGGCTTTCATCACCGACAAGAGCGTCAAGGATATCCCACCGGCGACCGCCAACTATTTCACCAACCCCCAGAACGCTGCCATCGCGCACGATGACATCCCCGCCCTTACCAAGGTGGAAGAATCCACCTCCTTCCTGGGCAAGACCAAGAAGTTCCTGGACGAGAACGTGTTCCGCATCCCGATCACTCAGGGGTACGTCCAGTACCAGAAAGGCGTCGGCGGGATGTATCAGTGGATCGGGGATAGCCTGCTCCAACCGCTTATCGATACGGTGACCACAGACGCCATGCGAAAAGAGTACGGCACCTCGAACGTTCTCTCTATCTGGGGTAAGCAGATGCAGGCCGAGGCCAACGCTGTCCAGGGGCAGATCAACCTGGAGCACCCGGTGGACCCAAACAGCTGGACCGGGGCGATCAGGGGCGGGATGAGTTCCACCTTCCTGCAGGCACCGACGATGGCCGCCGGCGCGCTTGCCACCACGGTTAAGGGGGCAACGGCAGCCGCCTTGGGAGCGATGGGGGCGATCACCGGCGGCACGACTTACGGGGAGAAGCGGGACGCAGGGCTTGATCCCTTCCACGCCGGTATGGCGGCCACGGGCACGGCTACCGTAGAGATCGGCACGGAGATGTTCCCCACGGGGAAAGTGTTCGAGCTGCTCAAGCCTTCGGCGAAGCTGGGCGTGACGGCAGTCTTCAAAAAGGTCGGCGAGATTTACGGCTCCGAACTGATCGGCGAGTCGGTCGCCACCTTCCTGCAAGATGTTGTCGACAAGAGCTATGACAAGCCGGGCATGACCTCGCAGGAGGTCCTCGACAAGGTGAGCGACTACATCACCAGCGGCGAGGCCTGGCAGAACTTCGAGAACACCATCAAGTCGACTCTGGTACAGACCACCGTCATGGCCGGGACCGGTGCGGGGATCGGCAAGGCCGGCCAGAAAGTGAACGAGTATCGGGAGGGGAAGGCGAAGGAGCAGCACCAGGCGCTGCTGGGTGTGCTCACCTCCGCCGAGGCCTCGCGCCTGCGCGACCGCTCCCCGGAGTCATTCGCCGAGTTCGCGCAGACTGCCGCCGAGAAACACGGGGTGAACACCGTCTACCTCCAGGCTGATCGCGTCATGGAGCAGGCCCAGAAGGAGGGGTGGACTCAGGAGAAGCTGGTCGACTGGGCGGATCAGTACGGAGTTTCCCAGGAAGACTTGACCGTCGCGCTGCATACCGGTGGGCTGCTGGAACTCGAGTTCGGCAAGGTCGCAGCCAACATGAAGACCGATGAAGCCCTGACGGCCTTGCAGGGCGATTTAACCGTTGACCCTGACGCTCACCCTGTCTCAAGGGCTGCGGACGGCGTAGCGGCTGAATCTGACCATCAGGTGCGCCTTTCCGAGTTGTACCAGGCAGAGCAGGACAACCTCATCTCGCAGGATGACATCGGGCAGTGGAAAAAGGACCTCCTCGCGCAGCCGGGTCTCAGAGGGCGCGTGACGGACCAGCACCTCGATCTGGTAGCGGCGACGGCGAACACCTACTCGAAGCTTTCAGGGATGCCAGCCATCGACCTGCTCAACAAGATGCTCGCCCCCGGCGGGTTGCAGGCGATCAAGTACAAGGACTTCCAGGCCTCCACACAGGATCTGAATCAGTCTCCCGAGTCGCGCCGTGGCATGGAGGCACTGTCGATTCGGAAAACTCAGCAGTCCGGGATGTTGGTTCCCGCTGTGGTGAAAGACGGGGAGACGCTGGCGGCCGGAATCGGTGCCACCCACTATGACGTTCATTCGACAGTGAAGGCGACGGCGCCCGACGGTGTCACCGATGCCAACGGGTTCGTGACCCCTGACGGGCAGTTCCTCGACAGGAAGCAGGCGCTGGTGTGGCTCAAGGACAACCGGCCCGACGTCTACAAGGCGTTGGACAAGGTGACAAAGGCAAACGGACTGGAGTCGCAGGCCTACGCCTTTGCTGAGGGGATGGGCGGGGATACCTCATCGCTGGCAGATTCCTTCATGAAGCGGCAGTTTGGCACCGCGTTGTTCCAGACCAACACCACCGACCCCCTCGGCGCCCTGCAGGTCGAGGGTCAGAACGTCGTGAGCCTTTTCGAGAAGGCGGATAAATCCACCTTCCTGCACGAGACCGGCCACATTTTCCTCAACTTCCTGAAGGAGATGGCAGAGGTGCACGGCATCCAGCCGGAAGTCTGGCAGGCCGCCAAGGAGTGGCTGAACGTAGGCGAAGACGGGGCCCTGACCAAGGAGATGCAGGAGCGGTGGGCCGAGACGTTCGAGGTCTACCTGATGGAAGGGACCGCGCCGACGCCGACGTTGAAAACAGCCTTCCGCGCCTTCAAGACCTGGCTGATCAGGATCTACGAGTCCGCGCGCTCCCGCCGTGCCGGCGCACGTGACACCTACTCCGAAGATACGGACAAGCCGGGCGAGAAGATCGTGATCTCGCCTGAGATCCGCGACATGTTCGACAAGATGCTGGCAACAGAGCAGGAACTGCAGGCTGCCAAGGAGCAGTCTGCCCTAGTGGCGATGCTGGACGAGAAGCTGCTCAACTCCAGCGGATTCACCAAGGACCAGATTGAGGAATACCGGCGCATCGTAGGGCAGTCCGAGTCCGAGGCAAAGGAGAAGCGCGACTCCCACAAGATGAAGGGGTATCGCGAGCGCATGGCGGCCAACCGTGAGAGAGCTGCGGAAGAGGCTGGAAACGTCCAGGTCTACGGCTTGATCGAATTCCTGAGCAGCAAGGACAACCCCATCACGGTGAACAAGGAGAGCGTCCGCGCCGTCTTCGGCGACGAGTTCTACAGGAAGCTTCCCTCCCTCTCGATCTGGGGCAAGGAGGGAATCGGCATCAACCAGCTGTTCGCTGAGCATGGCGATAAATTCGGCTACACCTCCGCAGCTGACATGGTCGCGGATCTCGCATCGATGCAGCCCCTCAAGCTCTGGATCGAGAAACGCGTGGCCCAGATGGAGGCGCAGCACGATCTCTCCCAAGATACCGCGGACGCCATCAGGACGTCGGGCCTGCGTCGCATGCTTGAGATCGAATCGAACTGGCTTGCGAAACAGGCGGGAAGGGCGGAGACGAAGCGCATCAAGAAGGAGCAGGAGTACAACGAGGCGTGGAAGGAGGCGGAGCAGAAGCTTGCCATCGCCATCGCCGAGGGGAAACTGCAGGCGGAGATCGATGACTTGAAGGCGGAGGCCAGGGCCGCCAAGGAGAAGGTGACCGCCGCCGTCCAGAAGATGCGCGCCACGGCGCTCCCCAGGGAGACCATTCGCTACTGGGCCAACAGGGTTATCGAAGGGCGCGGCCTCAAGCAGATCCATAACATCGGGAAGCTCCTATCCGAGTCCAGGAAGCACCGGCAGCAGGCCATAGCCCTGGCGAAGAAAGGAGAATGGGAGGGGGCGCTCAAGTCCAACGAGCAGGCACGCCTCACCGAAGAGCTGATCTCCCAAAGCTACATCGCGCAGAAGCAGTGGGCGAAGATGCAGAAGGGCTGGAAGAACATCGCGAAGTGGACCAACGACAACCGGACCGTCAAGGTCGGCGAAGACTTCCGGGACCAGATCAACAGGATCCTGGCCCAGTACTCCATCGCCAAAAAGGATTACAGCCCGACGGCGCTGGACCTGCACGCTTTCGTGGGAAAGCTGGCCGATGCTGACGAGTCGGGAATGGGTACCGCCCTTGCCGGCTGGATCGGGGTGGAAGTTTCCCCCGCGTCTGACCTCACCTGGTCGGAGCTCAACGATTTGAACGATGCGCTCCGGTTCCTCTACGGCAAGGGGAGAGAGCAGGTCGAAGGGCTGAGGACCGCCAAGGGCGAGTTCATCGACGACATCGCCAGTACCATCGTGACTTCGCAGAACGACCTCAAGGGCGACAAGCTGAAGACGCTCCGATCGGAGTCCGGAAGGATCAACAAGACCATCCGCGCCATCCAGAAGAAGCACAGGAGGTTTTTCGCCAACACGGCCATCCTCAGGTACATCGCGCAGCGCATGGACGGCTACGCCAACGTGGGCGGCAAAGGGGAGATGGGGCGCGCCGAGCAGCTCGTCCAGGACATCATCTCCGGTATGGCCGAAGGGAACCTCCGTTGGGAGCAGATCAACGCGGAGGTCGAACCGATCCTCAAGACGCTGTTCACCGACAGGAGCAAGGAATACAGCGACCTCGTGCTGCCGGAAACCTTCAAGCGGTACGGCATGGTCTGGACCCGCGAGCGTGTGATCACCGCCTGCCTTAACATGGGCAACGCGTCGAACCTGCAGCGGCTCATGGACGGGTACATGATCGACCCCGACGGCGTGCGCGCGCTGCAGTCGAAGCTTACCGCAGAAGAGTGGCGCTCGATCCAGAAGCTCTGGAAGGAGGTCGACAAGCTCTGGCCGGAGGTCGCCGCCGTGCACAAGCGCATCAACTTCTTCTCTCCCAAGAAGATCAACCCTCAGGCTCTCACAGTGGAAACGGCTGACGGCCAGTCGGTCAACCTCGAGGGCGGATATTGGCCTGTCGCCTACGACAAGACCATAGACAGGGAAGTCGCCAAGTGGAACGAGAAAGACGATATCCTCGCGAGCAATGAGGCGATCCTGCAGACGCCGGTGGCCAAGTCCGGGTTCACCAAGGGCAGGAACGAGAAGGTGAAGCGGCCGCTCAACCTGTCGCTCTCGGTTTTGTCCACCCACCTCTCCGACACCATCAAATACATCACGGTGGCCGAGGCGAT
>MTLC01003451.1_pt1 | contig 13239 bp, 8 predicted proteins | sample 1982451 | NCBI WGS metagenome assembly MTLC01 (sample SAMN05710165, study PRJNA340218) | biofilm metagenome | isolation source: sample SPH anode biofilm adapted to +100 mV | place: USA | collected 2012-02-03 | reverse complement strand
AGAGATATAAGAGGGATATAAGAGGGGAGCTTTAGAGATGCTGAATATCAGATAATTGGAAGCATGGATGTTTGGGGCTGGCGGGAGAGATTCAAAATTCAAAGATTAGCTACTAGCTGCTAGCTGCTGGCATGATATGAATTCAAAATTCAAGAATTCAAGATTAGCTACTAGCTGACAAGAGAGATTCAAAATTCAAGAATTCAAGATTAGCTACTAGCTTCTGGCTGCTAGCGCCAGAAGCCAGCTGCCAGAAGCCAGAAGCCAGCTGCCAGAAGCCAAGCTGCCAGAAGCCAGAAGCCAGTAGCCAGCAGCCAGAAGCCAGAAGCCAAAAGCCAGAAGCTAACTCCTAGACGCCAGATCTCGGTACCATCTGCATATTTGTGATAAAATATGGTCAAAAAAAGTGTCGAAGTCAGAAAAGAAAAGGAGCTCAGCCTCCCGGTGAGCTCCCTTAAACTTGTAAACCGTAAAAAAAGGTTGGGAAAAAATGTTAGACTAGTCCCTGTGCTATCATGGCATCTGCAACTTTAACGAAGCCACCTATGTTAGCTCCCTTAACGTAGTTGATGAATCCATCCTTTTCGGTGCCGTACTTTTCACAGGTTTTGTGGATGTTAATCATAATTGTATGAAGCTCTTTGTCTACCTGTTCGCGTGTCCAGCTGAGGCGCATTGAGTTTTGTGTCATTTCGAGGCCTGAGGTTGCTACGCCGCCGGCATTAGCTGCTTTACCAGGGCCATAAAGGATTTTTGCATTGATGAACACTTCAACAGCTTCGGGTGTGCTTGGCATGTTAGCTCCTTCTGATACACAGAAGCAACCGTTCTTAACCAATATACGTGCATCGTTTTCATCAATTTCGTTTTGAGTTGCGCAGGGTAAGGCAACATCGCACTTAACTTTCCAAGGTCTTTCACCTGGCCAGAACTCACCACCCCACTTTTCAACATACTCCTTAATACGACCTCTCTTAACGTTCTTGAGCCAGAGAACCCATTCAAGTTTCTCTTTGTCAATGCCCTTAGGATCGTAGATTGAGCCTTCGCTGTCGCTGAGTGTGATAACCTTACCACCCAATTGTGTGACCTTTTCGGTAGCATATTGAGCTACATTACCTGATCCGCTAATTGCAACCAGCTTGCCGTTAAAGTCCATTTTACGGGTTTTAAGCATCTCTTCAGCAAAGTAAGTTGCACCGTAACCTGTTGCTTCGGGTCTGATCAATGAACCACCCCACTCGAGGCCTTTACCAGTTAAAACACCGGTGAACTCATTGCGGATTCTTTTGTATTGACCAAACATGAAGCCGATCTCACGACCACCAACACCGATATCACCTGCCGGGACGTCAGTGTTAGGACCGATATGTTTGCATAGCTCGGTCATGAAACTTTGACAGAAACGCATTACTTCATTGTCTGATTTACCCTTAGGATCGAAATCAGAACCTCCTTTACCACCACCCATTGGCAATGTGGTTAAAGAGTTCTTCAGAACTTGTTCGAAGGCAAGGAATTTTAAGATACCGAGGTTGACGGTTGGGTGGAAACGTAGTCCGCCTTTGTATGGGCCAATTGATGAGTTCATCTCAATACGATATCCTTTGTTGATCTGAATCTCACCCTTATCATCCATCCATGGAACACGGAATAGAATCACTCTTTCAGGTTCTGACATGCGCTCAAGAATCTTAGCATGCTTGTAATGGGGGTTCTCTTCTATGAAGGGGATGAGGGATTCAACAACCTCATGAACTGCCTGGTGGAACTCTTTTTCACCCGGATTGCGGGTTTTTACTTTGGTCATAAACTCATCGACCAATGCTTGATACATGTTAGCCATTTTGGTTCGGTTTTGATGGTTATTTAAGTTTTAATTTGGTGCGACAATGTTAGAATCTTTTTCCTTGGCGTACCGTGTAAAAGGTTTAAATTAAAGATATTACTGATGATAATAAGGGGAGTTACGTAGTGTCGATACGTGAAACACTTATTTTTCCAATAATGGCCATACTGCTGCTAGTGGAAGTTGAGAGTTTTTATACATTTGGTCGATTAGTATGAACTAGCCAAAGCCCACAACTATGGTTCATATTTACAACCAAAATGAAAATGAGATGGGAGGCCATTCACCAAGTGGTTACTCTTCTGATAGCGCCACAAGAAGATATCTTATAATGATCAATCAGGCAGCAAGGATCCTGAAAGGAGGAGGGATGCCTGCTGATGTTTTACCCCGGTTTCTGGAGTTGATTCCGGGTGTTATGCGCTTCCCTGAATTGGCAACTGCCGCCGTTCAGGTTGATAACCATCTTTATGCTCAACCATCATACGTTGAGACTCCTAACCTGCTTCAACAGGAGTTTGACTTACCTGATGGAACACGGGGTATCTTAAAGATTTCGTATAAAACCACAGTGAAAGGGGAGGGTGGTACAGCCTTTCTTCCTGATGAGTCTGTTATGCTGGAGAACCTGGGCCAGCTGCTGTCAAACTTTTTCGCCGGGTTAAGAACTCATGAGGAGAGGCATTTTACAAATGAGCGTCTGAAAGAGCTTGCTGCCATTAACCAAACCACGCTGATCATTAAATCAGGAAAGCCGGTACCCGAGACGCTCCGTATCATCACCAGTCTAATCCCCTCTGCATGGCAATATTCCGACTTTACATCTGCCAGAATTACCTATGACGGAGCCGTGTTTACCTCGCATCCTTTTTCAACGTCTGAGTGGCGAATTTCTGCTCCAATAGAGACCATTGACGGGAAGCAAGGGTTAATCGAGGTGTTTTATAGCGCTGAGTTTCCATTGGCTTATGAAGGCCCGTTTCTTAAGGAGGAGCGTGATTTAATTGAGAATCTGGCTGCTATTCTTACGGGTTATCTCAATGGCATCAAAGGCAAAGAGGAGAAGTACTCGATTAATGAGCGTCTCAAGGAGCTTGCGGCCATAAACCAGACCACCGCAATTGTCAAGGAGAAGAAACCGATTGACGAGACTTTATCGCAGATTGCAAACATTCTTCCCTCAGCATGGCAGTATCCTCAATTTGCGAGTGCTCGAATTAAGTTTTCAGATAAACAGTATCTCAGTGAGGGTTTTCGTGAGACCAAGTGGCGTCAATCGCAAGCCTTCGAGACCATTGATGGCAAACACGGGGTTGTAGATATCTTTTATCACAGGCAGTTTCCGGAGGCTGATGAGGGTCCCTTCTTGTATGAAGAGCGACAACTTCTTGCCAACCTAACAGGTATCATCTCAGGGTATCTGAATGGCTTAAAGGGACGTGATGCCATGCGACGTACCGGTGAACTGAAGGTCAAAGAGGGCACCCACTCACCAATAAATAGTCGTCAGTTATTGCAGAAGTTCTTGAACAGACAGAACTATGCCCGCGATGTGTTTCATGACCTGATGCCGTTTAAAGTCACTGAGATACTTCTGGTTGCTACACTTTATGATGCCTATATCATAGAGAAGGATGGCAGGTTTAGTGAGACTATTCTTGGGGAATATTACCAGTTAAATCTTACTTCTGTGCCTCGTATTACCGGTGTCTCCTCCTTAGATGAGGCAATGGAGCAACTTGAACTGAAGCATTTTGATTTGATCATCCTAATGGTTGGTGTTGAGAAATCTACCCATCTGGTCATTAGTAAAAATTTAAGAGAAGCCTACCCCTATATCCCCATATATGTTCTTCTCAACAATAATTCTGACATACACTATTTTGAATCTGAGCAAAACAAAGAGGCGACGATAAACAAAGTGTTTGTTTGGAATGGCGACTCTAAGATCTTCTTTGCAATGGTCAAACACCTTGAAGATAGAGTTAATGTTGAAAATGATACCCGAATAGGGATGGTCAGGGTGATCTTACTTGTGGAGGATTCTGCGAAGTACTATAGTCGTTACTTGCCTCTGCTTTATAGTAATGTGATGGAGCAGACCCGCCGTTTGATAGAGGATGTGAACACGGATGAGCTGTTTAAGATTCTTAAGCTGAGAGCAAGACCTAAGATATTACTTGCCAGTAATTATGAGGAGGCGATAGCTGTTTTCGAACAGTATCGTGAGAATATGCTCTGCGTAATTACCGATGTGAAGTTCAATAAAGGGGGTGTCCTAAAGGAGACTGCCGGTTTTGATCTGGTTAGTGAAGTCCGTGAGCAATTACGTGATTTGCCGATTATCATTCAAAGTGCTGATCAGGATAACTCGCACATGGCTTTTCTGCACAAGGCAAGCTTTCTGAATAAGAATAGTGAGACGCTGGTTCAGGATATAAAGTATTTCATTAGTACTTACTTAGGTTTCGGAAGTTTTGTTTACAAGGACAGTCGGGGTCGACCTATCGCAACGGCAAGAACCTTAAGAGAGTTTGAGAAACTGTTAATGACCATTCCCGATGACTCTCTGCTTTACCATGCCCGTAGAAACCATTTCTCACTCTGGTTTATGGCACGCGGTGAGATTCAGATTGCACGGATTATTTATCCTTTTAAACTTGAGCATTTTGAGAATCCATCTGATATAAGAAGCTTCCTGCTGGATGCTATACAGCAGCATAGGAATGAGCAGAACAGGGGCAAGGTGGTGCAATATGAAGAGAGCCTTGTACCTGATGAAAGCAATATTGTGGCACTCTCCCCCGGTTCAATGGGAGGAAAGGGTCGTGGTTTGGCCTTTATCCAGACCCTGATTTATAATTTTGATTTTAAGCAGTTATTGCCCAATATCAATATCCGTTCACCCCGAACCTTTATCATTGGAACCGACGAGTTTGAGCACTTTATTGATCGTAATAATCTTTGGGAGCAGGTTGCTGTTGAGACTAATTATGAAAAGGTCAAGACTCTTTTCTTAGAGAGTCCGCTGAGTGAGACCCTGGTTGGAAGGTTGCGTAAGGTTTTAGCCAATATTGATAAGCCGTTGGCCATTCGTTCGTCAGGCCTGTTTGAAGACTCTTTAATGCAACCATTTGCCGGGATCTTTGGTACTTTTCTGGTGCCAAACAGTCATGTAGATCCTGAGGTACGGTTGAGACAGTGTCTTGATGCAATTCGTTTGGTTTATGCATCGGTCTGTTCTCCTGTGGCACGTTCTTATATTGAGGCGATAAACTATCGTTTGGAAGAGGAGCGAATGGCTGTGATTATACAGGAGGTGGTTGGAAATAGGTATGAAGATTACTTCTATCCGCATATCAGTGGTGTTGCACAGAGTTATAATTACTATCCGTTTGCTCATATGAAACCTGAGGAGGGTTTTGCTGTGGCTGCGTTGGGTTTAGGGCGATATGTCGTTGAAGGGGAGAAGGCATTCCGGTTCTCTCCAAGATATCCGACCCTTGAGATTGCCTCTCCGAAGGATCAGTTAAAGAGCTCGCAGAGTGAGTTTTTTGCTATCGACATGAAGCGTACCTCTCCGGATTTTATTCGAGATGGAGAGGAGGCGGGATTGGTTCGCTTAACAATTGATGATGCCGAGCGGCAGGGTACCTTAAGGCACTGTGTTTCGGTATTTAATCCCGATAACCAGAGCATTGTTCCCGGTCTTTCAAAGGCAGGTCCCAGGATTGTGAATTTTGCTGATATTCTTAAATACAATTATATCCCTCTGGCTTCGACCATTGACATGGTTTTGGATGTGGTAAAGGAGGCTATGGGGGCGCCTGTTGAGATAGAGTTTGCAGTTGATCTGGAACGTGATGAGGAGCATAAGAGTAGCTTCTATTTGCTTCAGATTAAGCCATTAATTGGTGCTGCCGGTGACTATCGGGTTGATCTCTCAGTGGTCGATAAAGAGAAGTGTCTGCTCTATTCAGATAAGGCAATGGGTAATGGTCGAAGAGAGGATATCTTCGACATAGTCTATATACCACCTGAGCGGTTTGATAAGCTATCGACTGTTGAGATGGCTGCTGAGATAGAGCAGATTAATCTGTTGTTTAGAGAAAAGAACAGGAAGTATCTGCTTATTGGTCCCGGTCGTTGGGGCACAAGAGATCGTTATATCGGGATTCCGGTATCGTGGCCTCAGATTAGCAATGCAGCCGTTATAGTTGAGACGTCACTTGAAGATTTTCCATTGGATGCCTCGTCGGGTTCACATTTCTTCCATAATGTAACTTCGATGAATGTTGGTTATTTCAGTATTATCAGGCCTTCCGGACATAGTTTTATCAGATATGATCGGCTTGAGCGGATGCAAGAGGTTGGGCATTGGAAGTATTTCAGGCATTTAACTCTTGATCATTCAGTTGAGGTGATGATGGATGGCCGTCAGCGGATGGCTGTCGTTGTCCTGCATGATGATAGTTAGTTATCTTAAGAAAAAAATAATACCGGTCTTTAGGGTCATAATGTCGCATTACTTTCAGGCCAGCTATGAAATCGGTATTTTTGTTAATAGTTAGAACGATCAAATCAATTACCAATATTATTGTTTCATGAGAATCCACAGAAACCAGATAGTTAGGGGCGAAGAGCGTCCCGACGAGTCGGATATGACCTTGATAACTCCGTTACTTGCCAAGTATCGGGGGAAGCGGGGGGGGTTAATACCTCTGCTTCAAAGCACCCAGCATTTATATGGTTATCTTCCTCCGGCAGCCTTTCCGCTGATCTCTGAGGCAACCGGCGTGGCACAGAGCGAGATATATGGTGTTGCTACCTTTTATGCACAGTTTCGTTTACATCCTGCGGGTAAGCATATTGTCAAGGTCTGTCATGGCACCGCTTGCCATGTGCAGAATGCTCGTGATGTGACAGAAGCTCTTGTTGAGGCTTTAGGGGTTCCTGATGGAGGGACAACACCTGATGGGTTATTCACGCTTGAATCAGTAGCTTGTTTGGGATGCTGCTCGTTGGCTCCTGTTATGATGATTGGTGAATCAACCTATGGTAAACTGACTGGCATTGAAGCCGTCAGGATCGTTAAAGAGATTAGAATTAAAGAATCACGGGAGAAACAGGACTAACACTCCTTCAATTTGAAGAATATGGGAAAGACTAAAGTGATCGTTGGTTTAGGTAGCTGTGGGATAGCCGCAGGTGCCGCTGCAACTTATCGTAAGATTGAGGAGTTGTGCCTTGCCGAGAAAATCGATATTGAATTGGGCAAGACAAGTTGTGTTGGGATGTGTTACCGTGAGCCTCTGGTTGAGGTTGTTGATGAAGACGGGAGCTATCTGTATGGCGAAGTGGATGAGAAGCGTGCTATTGAGATTGTTGAGAAGCATCTCAGACAGCATTCTCCGGTAAAAGAGTACATCGTTCAGACTGATCTGTTTGCCACAGAAGATGATAGTTTCACCCGTAATCAGGTAAAGATAGCCTTGCGTAACTGCGGTTATATGGATCCTGAGAATATTGATCAATATGAAGCTCGTGAGGGATACCTTGCTGTTAAAGGGATTGCTTCAAAAGGGACTTCACGTGCGGAGGTGATACAGACCGTTCTTGAATCAGGTCTAAGAGGCAGAGGTGGAGGAGGTTTCCCTACAGGGATGAAATGGAAGTTTGCCTCCAATTATAGCTCTGCTGAGAAGTATATCATTTGTAATGCAGACGAAGGCGACCCTGGTGCTTTTATGGATCGCTCTGTCCTGGAAGGCGACCCTCATTCGGTTCTTGAGGGGATGATAATTGGTGGGTATGCCATTGGCGCATCCGAAGGGGTTATCTATTGCCGTGCAGAATATCCGTTGGCTATTAAGCGACTTGAGATTGCGTTAACCCAGGCTCGTGAAAAGGGTTATCTTGGGGCAAATGCTTGCAGTATTCAGGGGTTTAACTTTGATATTCATATCAAAGAGGGTGCAGGAGCCTTTGTATGTGGTGAAGAGACAGCTTTGATTGCCTCGGTAGAAGGCAGAAGAGGGATGCCTCGGAAGAGACCCCCTTTCCCGGCTGAGAGTGGCCTCTGGAATAAGCCTACAAATATTAATAACGTTGAGACTTTTGCTAATATCCCCTGGATACTGAATAACGGAGCGGCAGCCTATGCTGCTTTTGGTACAGAGAAGAGTAAAGGTACAAAGGTCTTTGCTTTAGCCGGTAAGGTTAAGCGTTCCGGTTTAGTGGAGGTGCCTATGGGTATTACCATTCGTGACGTTATCTACAAGCTGGGCGGTGGGATAAAAGGTGACAAGAAGTTTAAGGCAGTTCAGATGGGGGGGCCATCGGGAGGATGTATTCCGGAATATCTGGCCGATACTATTGTTGATTATGACTCAGTCAATGCAACCGGAGCCATTATGGGTTCTGGTGGTATGGTTGTTATGGATGAGACCACCTGTATGGTTGATGTAGCACGGTTCTTCCTGGATTTTACCAGAAAAGAGTCTTGTGGGAAATGTACATTCTGTCGCATTGGGACCAAAAGAATGCTTGAGATATTAGAGCGCATCACCATTGGTGAGGGTCGTGAAAGTGATATTGCAGAACTTGAAGAGTTAGCGCAACAGATTAAAGACAACTCCTTGTGTGGGTTGGGGCAGACAGCACCCAATCCGGTTTTAACCACTCTTCGTTATTTCAGGGATGAGTATGAGGCACATATTCACCATAAGAAATGTCCGGCAAAAGCTTGTAAGAGTCTGATCACATATACGGTAGATCCGGAGAAATGTACTGGTTGTACTGTCTGTGCTAAAAACTGTCCAGTATCGGCAATTGACGGAGCAAGGAAGCAAAGTCATTTTATCAGACAGGAAGCGTGTATCAGATGCGGAGCATGTTTTACCAAGTGTAAGTTCGAGGCCATAGTGTTGTCTTAATTAAAATCTGTAAGTAATGAATCAGACTATAAATGTTATTATCGATAGCCGAATCTTTCAGGGACAACCGGGAGAATCTATATTGGATGTAGCGAGAAGAAATCAAATAGAGATACCAACTCTTTGTCATGACCCGCGTTTAGATCCCTTTTCTTCATGTTATCTCTGTGTTGTAGAGGTAAAGGGAATGAGGGGTCATCAGCCGGCATGTTCCACCCGTATTAGTGAAGGGATGGAGGTGACTACACAATCAGAAGCTATCAGGAAATCAAGAAGGACAGCGCTTGAGTTGATGTTAAGCAACCATTTTGCTGACTGTTTTGGACCATGTAAGCAGACTTGTCCAGCCGGAGTAGACGTACAGGGGTATATCTCTTTGATTGAAAAGAAGATGTATTCTGAGGCCATCGCCTTGATTAAGGAGGCTAACCCGCTACCTGCAATTTGCGGTAGGGTTTGTGTCAGGCCTTGTGAAGCGGCTTGTCGTCGTAATCTGTTGGGAGAAGGAACCGGTGTGGGAATAGACTACCTAAAGCGTTTTGCCGCCGATGTTGATCTCGAATCAGATAGTCCGTTTAAACCCGTGGTTAAGGCTAGTACTGGGAAGAAGGTGGCCGTTATTGGTGCTGGTCCCGGTGGACTGAGTGCTGCTTGGTGGTTGGCTTTGGAAGGCCATCAGGCAGATATCTATGAGGCTGCTCCTAAGCCAGGAGGTTGGTTAAGATATGGTATTCCAGAATATCGTCTGCCCAATGACTTGTTGGATAAAGAGATCTCGAGGATTACCGAGCTTGGAGTACGTATATTCTGTGGACAGAAGCTTGGGGATAACCTAAAATATAGCACTCTTCAGAATGTTTATGATGCAGTGATCTTAACGATAGGATCGCAGAAGGGGACTAAGCTTGGGGTTGAGGGAGATGATGCACAGAATGTCTTTTCGGGCATTGATTTCCTTAGAAATATGGAGATGACCGGGCAGCGGGCTGATTTCAGAGGGAAGAGGGTTGCTGTCGTAGGAGGAGGTAACACTGCAATGGACTGCTGTCGTACGAGTATTCGTTGTGGAGCTGAGAAGGTTTATGTTATCTATCGTAGAACAGAGGCTGAGATGCCGGCCAATCCTATAGAGATACATGAATCAAAGCTCGAGGGGGTTGAATATCTGTTTTTAACCAATCCAACCAAAGTTAATAAAGACGAGAATGGCGTTTTACAGAGTGTAACGTGTGTTAGGATGGAGCTTGGTGAGCCCGATGCCAGTGGTAGGAGGCGCCCTGTGCCGGTTGAGGGTTCAGAGACAGATATAGCGGTTGATTATATTTTAGCTGCTATCGGACAGAAGACCGATATTAATTTCCTTGATCACGTCAATAGTACGGCTACTAAAGGGGTGTTAAAAGCGAATAAGTGGGGTGATTTAGATGCTGATGCTAAGACATTGCAGACAGGGATTGAGAATATGTTTGCTGCCGGAGATGGTGTAACGGGTCCGGCAACAATCATTGAGGCTGTTGCTCAGGCACGAATTGCGGTTAATAGTTGCAATCTCTATCTTGAAGGCAAGGCTGTTGAGCCGATGAAGAAGGAGTTTATCAGCCGTAAAGAGAATTTCCGAGAGATCAATGCAACGGAGTTGACGCCTCTATTCTTAAAACAGGTGCGTGAGGAGATGCCGGTTTTAGAGGCTAAGGCTCGTTTAAACTTCAATGAGGTTGAATTGGGTTATTCATCGGCAGATATTGCTGCAAATGAGACAGCCCGATGTCTGGAGTGTGGTTGTGGTGCAATCTATACCTGTGATCTAAAGCGATATGCAGGCGAGTATGGTGCATCGCAAAAGCACTATTCAGGTGAGTTTCATCAAAAGCCTGTAGATTATCGTCATCCTTTTATTGAGATAGATAATAACAAGTGTATTCTCTGTAACCGGTGTATCAGGATTTGTAAAGAGGTGGCAGGGGTGTCCGCTTTAGGGTTGGTTAATCGCGGCTTCGATACTATTGTTGCTCCTGCAGGAGGAGGGTCTCTGTTAGATACCAATTGCGATAGCTGTGGGTTATGCCTCTCTGCTTGTCCGACCGGTGCTTTAAGTGAGAATGTTCCATTTAAGCCGGGACCAGTACAACTTGAGCCAAAGCCAGTGATTGATTTTCTAAGTCCTGAGGGTTTTGAAGCCAACCTAATGCACCATAAGGGTTTTTATCACGGTGTTACTGGCAGGACAGGCATAGTTAATCAAAATGCACATGTAAGCCGCAGATTAAAGTTTGGCTATCGCCTGCTTAACGAGATGAAGCGTATAACCAAGCCTTTGGTCAAACGTGGTGATAAATTTGAGGAGATATCCTTTAATGAGGCGATGGCGTTGTTGGTTAGTCGGTTTAAAGAGGCTAATCACGGCAAATCGGCCTTTTTTGCAGGAGCGAGGTTGACCAATGAGGAGTTATATTTAGTACAGAAATTAGCCAGAGGAGGAGTAAACACAGGTAATATAGCCAGTTTCCATTATCTGGGTCGTTCAACACATCTTAAGTCGGTAGGCGAGTTTAATGTCCCATTTAATGATTTATATGGAGTAAAGAACTTTATTGTATTGGGCTGTGAGCTTAATGCTACCTATCCGGCTACAGGCTTCCTGGTAGAAGGTGCCAGAACAAAGAATGGTGCTCAATTAATCAATGTATCTACCCTTGAAGAGTCTGCAATGGCTCAGAAGGCAAGTAAACATATTTCTATAAAGTCATACTATCATTTTGTTAAGGGTCTTATCTACGCTATTGTTTCTGAGGGACGACAGAATGAGGTTTATCTAAAGTCGGTAACCAGAGGATTTGATCATTATAGTGCAGAGCTTTTGAAAGAGCGCTTTGAGGATATTGCAGATAAAGCCGGCACAACGGTTGAGCTGATTAAAGAGATTGCCTTGAATTATGATAAGGAATCAAATTCGGTAATCATCTTTGCAGAGGATCAGGTTGATGGAGATACTGCACAAGAGTTGATTAATTTGGCTCTTATAACAGGTAAGTTGGGTAAAACCATGGCTGGATTATTGGCCTTAAGAGGTCATGCAAATAGTCAGGGTTTATGGGATATGGGTATTCATCCTGAAATCGGGGTTGGACATCGGCCAGCGGATAATGCTGAATTACTTGCCGAAGCTCGTCTAAGATGGAATGTGAAGAATGTCGCAGGCAAAGGATCCCCTATATTACCGGCTCTCGAGTCAGGATCACTATCACATTTCTTTATTGCAGGTGAAGATCCGTTTGGATGTGCCTATGATAAAAAGCAGGTAGAGAAATGGTTCAAAGGCAAAGAGTATATGGTCGTTATGGATTATTTCATGACTGAGACTGCTGAGCAGGCTGATTTAATACTTCCGGCATCATTCTCATTTGAGATAGGAGGGAGTTATACCAATACTCAAAAGAACATCCAGATGATACCTGCCTCTCCTGAGTCCGGATTAGCGATGAGCTCTGTTCAACAACTTGTTGCCCTTTGTAAGGCATTTGGTATGAATAGCGGAGATACTGTTGAGGAGCTTTTCTTAGAGATGGCTGCTTTATTACCCGGTAAACATTGTCAACCGGTTGAGGTTATTTCGACCCTTGTCCCGGAGGATAGATTTGTGTTTAAATATAATGCTGATGCAATGATAAAGGCAGTTGATAGTGCTTTTAGCAGGGCAATTGGTAATTAGTAGGGTTTATCCTATATTTTATGCTCAGCAGGCGGTAAGAAAATTGCCGTCTGCTGTTTTTTTTATAGTTTATAGGGAAAGATTATTTAAATTAAGTGGAAACAATCAGAGGGTATTAATAAAATTATTATGTTTGTTCCTGCTAGCCTTGTGAAAAGTCTAATAGAGTTACAATAGAGTAAAGATAATCAATCGCAAAATCTGGCTTTTAGTTAATCATTTTCACGTTGCTGGCCTGTGTAGTGGTATTTTGTATTAAGTATTAATAAGTTATGAGAACCCTATCAATCATTATCCTAGTCTTTTTCCTATATATTGGCCTTGAGGCTCAAATACAACTACCAAAGCCTGAGAAAGACATTCAGACAACATTTAAGAAAAACTTGAATGGAAGACCTAATAGAGACCAGATTAGCACAAAAGAGTTCTGGCCAAAGATTTATAATTTTAATAGTCTGGCAGGGGGAAAAGATGTTGTTGAGACCTATGATTCTGGTTATTTACTAATGGGTTTAATAGTAGATAGTGATATGATTAACCGTTTGAGTGTTCTTGTGAAAACGGATATAAATGGGAATATTCTCTGGACAAGATATATTGGAGATCCTAATTATTATGGATTTTTTGAGAGAATTATACCTACAATGGATGGGGGATGTGTCTTAATTGGTTCAACTACTGTGATTGATAAATGTCTTAGTACATGACAAAAAATTAATCTAATGAAAATCAGTAAATTAAGGTAA
>MTLC01001727.1_pt3 | contig 13241 bp, 8 predicted proteins | sample 1982451 | NCBI WGS metagenome assembly MTLC01 (sample SAMN05710165, study PRJNA340218) | biofilm metagenome | isolation source: sample SPH anode biofilm adapted to +100 mV | place: USA | collected 2012-02-03 | reverse complement strand
GCGACCCGCTGTTCGGCCGCCTGCTCTACCTGGACACGATGGCCGCCACCGTGGCGGAGGTGCCCCTGACCCCGAGGAGGAAGCCCTGAATCCGGGGCTGCCTCGGGCCTGACGGCACACACGGCTCGCGCCCGATCCAGCGGCTATCTGACACGACCGACCTCCGATCGGCTGCGAACGGTCCCATCGGAGTCGCGTGGATGGCGCTCGTGTCGCGGCCCGTATCAGGAAGGTGGATCGAGGTCGCCCGGGGCACGGAGTTAGAACGGAGTGCCGGGACCCTCACAGGCCCGTCATCCTCGGCAGCCCGACTCCTGCCCCGCGTTGGCCTGGCCGGTGCTGGTGGGGCCGACACCGTGGCGCAACGGCTCCTCCGTACCGTTCTTGAACCGGCACGTGGGGCAAATGAGGGGCAGAGATCCCCCCCAAGGGACGGCAGACTAGACTCCAGCCATCAGGCCTAGCCAGAGGCAGTTTGCGCGTCCAGCTTCCGTGGGGCAGACGTGGGGCACGAATGACCCCGAGTGGGCCTCAACCAGCCCGAGGCAGCCCACCGCCACGAACGAAACCCCTAGTCACAGCGATTCGGGAATGGCCAGCAGAAACACGCGAGAGGTATTGCACCTCCACTTTTCGCCATTGTTTCGAGGGTAAAACCCCTAGTCAGAAGCACCTTCGGTGCGCGAGAGAGGAGTTGAACCTCCCGTGGGGCGCGAACCAACATGCCTCTCACTAGGCATTACGTACAATTCTTGCGCCACCTGAGGAGGCTCGTGGGGCAGATGTGGGGCAGCCAACTGAGCCCGACTGGCTACTCCGGTAGGCCTCACCAATGCAGGATCCGCCGCGGCAGCCCGTGCGTCAAGGCGGCCCGGCAATGATGCTGCCGCTGAGCCTGGAGTATCACCACGAGCTTGGCCCGTGCGGTGACAGGCCGTGCATGAACGGCTTGAGGAGATCAGGTGTGAATGTCGGGTCGGCCGGCATTGCGAGGGTGTGGTTGAGCGGGTCGATCTCGCGCAAGTGGCGTCGCCCCCAGTCCAGCCATTCCTCGGCCGCGGCTCGCTGCTCGTCGTGCAGGGTCTCGATGTGGATGGCCGCCGCGTCGAGGTAGGCGGCCAGGTTGTTGGCTTGTTGCCAGCGCTCGGCCTGGTTCATGAGTGCTTCGGCGCGGTCTTGCTCGCGGGCGCTGGACTTGGCTTCCTCGTGCACCTGCTCCCAGTGGCGCCGGCGCTCCTGTCGCTCGAGTTCGAGCTTGCGATCCTGCTCCTCCTCCGCAGCCGAGCGGAGTTCGAGTTCCTGCAGGACCATGGGAAGCCGATCCTCGAGGTCGATGGTCTTCGTGTCGGCGAACGACTCCTGGCGCACTTGCGAGCCACCGACCACCTTGAGCGCCAACCGCCCAGACGGGACGTGGTCGTAGGCGGGTATCCGTACCCAGGGATGGCGTTCCTTGTCCTTCAACTCCTGCAGGGTGGGTTCGTGAGGCAGCTTGTCGTTGAGTTCAACCATGTCGACCGTGTGCGAGTGCCCACCGATGGTGATGTGGAGGTAGCCCCTCGGCTGCATGTACCCGCGTTCCACAGGCGGAGTGGTGACCTTGTAGCCGCGCGACTCGGCGGTCTTGGCGATTGCCTCGAGGATTCGGAGGGCTCGCGCGCGGGTGTCGCGCTTGAGTCGAAGCCGGTCGTGGTTGACGCGCAAGTCCTTGATGACGGTGTGCGGGTTGCGCAGCTGATCGGAGACCGTGATTGGCGCGAGCTCAGCGGTCATCCAGGCCGGTGGGTCCACGAGTCGGATGACCGTCTCGGACCAGGTCTTGCCGCGTTCGATCTTCAGGATCTTGCCGTCCGGAACCTTGTTGTAGCGACTCGCTGAAGCAGCCAAGTTCTCCCAGTAACGGCCGTGGCCTGTGGCCACAGTCAACGCCCCGCCGGCCTGGACGAGGTCCGCGATCATCTGATCGACCGGACGCAGTCCGGTGACCTTGCGTTCAACTACCGGGCTTGGCGGCCGCCGAGCCGGTGGAGGCTCGGGGGAAGGCACGGGTTCCTTGCCCTTGTTCCAGTGGCCCGACGGATAGCGACCATTCTCGACGAAGAATCGGCCTGCGGCCGTCGGCTCGGCCTTCCAGACACCGCGACGTCGCGAGATGGTTACCAGCCGTCGCATCTGCAGCGATACCGCGGACGCCTTGTAAGTGAAGTCGTTCATCACGCCCTCGGGACATCCGTCCACGATCCACTTCAGAACCTCGAGTTGACGGGGGTTGACGGTTCGCTCTGCCACACCTCACTGTCCCGCTCCCTCCACCATGCATCTGCTCTTCCTCCACGATCGAGCTGCCGACCAGTGGTTGCGCTGAGATGTGGTTGAATCGCCACGGTCCATAATTCAGACGATCACCACCCATGTGCGGTCGGCGGCGGGGCTCAGTGGCACCGCCCAGCAGGGGTTGGCGCGAGGTTGCCCCTCACTGCCGATAGGCTGAACGCGGCGGGCCTATAGCTCAACTGGCAGAGCAGTAGACTTTTAATCTACGGGTTCCGGGTTCGATTCCCGGTGGGCCCACGTACGGACCCTTCGCGGTCACCGAGCCCTCCAGCGACCGTTGGATCGCGGTCACACCACGCCCAACGCGGCGCTGGTCTACCATCACACCGCAGCGATCGCGATCAGCTGACCGCAGAGCGCCTGTTAGCGCGCATCACATCCACTGGAGCGGCGCGAGGATCGCTGGAGACGTGTCCGACACGCCCTACGAACGGCCTCCGGACCTAGTCATCCAGATCGCCCTCGCCTAGCTCTGCATCGATGTCGCTCAGCGCACGGGCCTCGATGGCCGGCGTCGCAATGACGTTCTGGATCTTCAGCTTGTCCTTGATGCGAGCGACGAGCAGCTCGCGCCGGCGATCGAAGAAGTCGAGGAAGTCGCCCGCGGTGTGCGGCAGCCTGCCCGGCAGCGCGTTGGCTTTCATGAACGCGGCGCACTCATCAGCGACCTCATAGTGGGAGGCGACCCAAGTGTCGGGGGCGGTGTCCGACTTGCCGACATTCTCGGGTCCAGGGAGCAGCTCGAGGTTTGGCAGCAAGTCACGGCGTGCGACGAGTTCATCAATGACGGCGTCCTGGTAAAGCCGGTTGCCATCCTCCCCCTTCATGGATCGCAGCGTCTTGGCGTCGAGCTGAGCCTGCGGGAAGACATGATCGACGTGGTACTGCATCCGGGTGTCGACGTGATCGAAGAGCGTGGCGAGCACCGCCCAAGTGCGGCCCCCGCCATAGCCGAGGGTGAGCAGATCCTCGATAAGCGCGTCGGTGACCTCCAGCGATTTGCCGCGCAGCGCCATCGCGTATTCGATCTCAGCGAGCGGGAAGTGGTCGGCGCCATCTCTTCGGATGACGACGCGCAGATCGCGCAACATTGTGTCCAGGCCAGAACCCCAGACTCCGCGAACGGTAAGCGAGCGCAATACCCAGGAGCGCAGGGCTGCGCGATCTTCGCGATCGTCCTTCTTGTCTGAGACGCGGTATGTCGGCGTGAGCCCGCGCCGGTGGATGTAGTACGCCACGGGGATAAGCACGCTGTCGGCAGTCAGCGTCCCGCCGGACAGACCGAAGTCGCTTAGCAGCTCGGCTGCGATACGCAGGGAGGTGCTGATCTCGTCCCACGTTACTTCCAGAGCTGTCATGTTGGCGCTAGTGAAGTTCCTGACCTTGAAGCCCACGTCGCCCACGTCGGCGAGAACGAGCCCGGACTTCAAGACTGTGTCCTGCGAGAAGTCGAAGCCCTGCCCGGTCGCGTTTAGCGCGTCGACGAGGTCGTGGACTGCCGCGCGCGCGTCCCGCTCCTTCCATTGGGCGGTCGCGATCGACATCAGCAGGTCGCTGTAAGACAGCACCGTGCCACCGGAGTTCACTCGGACGAAGATGTCGAGGACGCGCTCGATGTCCTGGTCGCTCTCCTCGTAGAAGTGCAGGCTCTGGTTGTGATGCACCTCCTGCCAAAGCAGGCTGATCATCTCAACCGCCTTGGCGTTATTGCCTACTCCGTACTTCACCGGGATCTGCGCCATCTGATAGGCCTCTGAGGCGTCAAAGACCTCGCTGACGGGGAACCACTTCTTAGCCTCGTCCTCCACCGCCTGCGCAACCTGCTCCTTCGTCAGGAAAGCGAGGTGGTACTTCAACCCAGCCTCGTTCTCAGGTGCCTCGCCCAGAAGGTTCAGGTACAACCGCCGCTCGGGGTACGACCAGGACTTGTTAGCCCAAGCACGCGGGTTCCGGTAGGCGTAGGTGCCACGCAGGCCGATGTTGAGCGACGTCAAGCGCTGCTGACCATCGAGGACTGCGATGACCTCGCGATCTGTGGGGATGTCGACGATCGGGTTGTGCCTCTTGTCATATCCGCTGTAGTCCTTCAGGAACCCATAGAACTTGAACTTCCCTATCGTCTCCGGAAGCACCTTCCACGAGAGGAAGCTGCCGACTGGATAACCGCGCAGCACTGAGTCGAAGATCTTGATCACCTGGGAGGGCTTCCAGACATATTCACGCTGGATCGCAGGGAGGATCAGTTCGTTCCTCTGGACGAGTCTCAGCGCCGTCGCGATGGTCATCGGTTCCTTGTGCCCCATGCCCGCACGTTACTGGCGGGTGGCGACAGACACGCCGCCACTCGGCCGGGTTCGACGAGTTGGTCTCAGAACCTTGGCCTCTCCGACCGTTGGCCGCGCGTTGCACTACGTGCCTCGCGACAGGTCCCACTCGGAAGGGGGACAACCGTCAGCCAAGCCGAAGCTTGACTCGTGTCGCTCCGGACTCTTCCCTGGCGTGGCCCAAGGCCCAGAGGCGCCCGTGTCGTACACACCTTTGCCCCAGCAAGAGGACCACAATCCAGAGGTAACCCATTACCCCAGGTTCCCTCGAAGGTCGTGTCGTGCGTCTCACTTCCATCTCTATTCGCAATCACAGTCGTGTCGCCGACCTGAACGTGCATATCCGACGGCACGCTGTCATCGTCGGCGCGAACGATGTCGGCAAGACCTCGATCCTGAGGCTTCTGCACCTGGCACTGGGGACTCCTGCAGCCGGGCTCTACCAGTCGCTCTCACCACTCGACCTCCGCGAGCCGGAGCAGCCCATGTTGGTCGAATTGACCTTGGGAGGTTCTCCGACGCTGAGCGGACGCTGTTCCCGTCGGAAATTTCGGTGGCGCACGACGACGGCACCGAATCTCTCCTTCTCCAGCTTCGAGTCGAACTCGATCCTTCAGACGACGAATCCGTGGCCATCCAGAGGTGGTTCCCCGACGCCGGGCACGAGCGGGCCCCCACGCGCGAGCAACTAGATTCGTTTGGCTGGCGGTACCTCCGCGCGGGCCGGACGAACGCGGCGGGCATCTTGGACGGACCCGCGAGCGCTGTCCGGACTCTGCTCGATTCCGCCGACCTTGGCGGCCAGAAGAACGCCCTCGTTTCGTTGCTGACTCAGTTCAATGAGGAGCTAGGCGGAAGCGAGTCCATCGCGAACCTGCTGGAGCGTGTCGCGAAGCACTTGAGCCGGGCGATGCCGCAGGAGGTTCACTCAACCGACTTCACCGTCCGGAGCACAGCGGACCCGAGAAGGACGTTCTGGGGAACGTCACCATGTTCCTCAATCGAGAGGATCGTCCTGTACCTCTCATTGAGCAGTCCGACGGTGTCCGTCAACTGATGTCTATGACTCTGTTCGACCTGGCGGAGGGCGCCGCCAACATGCTTGCCATCGATGAGCCCGAACTGCACCTTCACCCCACCAGCCAACGGACCATCTCGGACTTGCTCAGCGGCGACGGCAATCAGAAGGTCGTGGTCACCCACTCGCCGTTCGTCGTCCAGCGATTCGAGCCGGCAGAGATCATCACGATCGACCGCGACGGACGAGCGCATCAAATCTCTGACTCCCACCTCACGGCCGTTGAGAAGCAGCGCGCCAACTGGTGGTCCCCCCGGCTGTTGGAGGCACTGACATCGCGATTCACGCTCGTCGTGGAAGGCGTCGCCGATCGCATCATCGTCGAAGGAGTAGCTCGAGCGGCCGGGATCGATTTGGACCGGCTCGGCGCCGTGGTACTTGAGCTTGACGGCGCCGACAAGTTCCCCAACGTCTACCAACTCCTCGGACCCGAGGGGTTCGAAGTCACCCTTCTCGGACTCGTTGATGAGCAGGAGAGCAATCGCTGGGTCGGCACCGTTGGGGGCAAACCAGCGAAGGTCGTGGATCAACGCGTGTTCATATCCAAGGTCGATCTTGAAGGCGAGTACGCCCGGGCACTCACCGGTCCTGGAGCGGCTGCGTTGCTGATCGGCGCGGGCGTCTGCACCGAGTCTGCGATCCTCATGAGCGCGGGGGTCTCGACCCTCGACGACGTGCCGTGGGAGAAGGTCGCGGAGTACTGCCGCAAGGACAAGGTGGTCGCGGCGTCCGCCATCGCCACAGCGCTCACTCCAGAGAAGGCGAAGGCGATCGAAAGCGTGAAGCGAATGCTGGCCAAGCTCGAGGACCTCGCCGAGAAATGAGCACACATTCGCTAAGTGAGGAGCAGAGCGCCGCAGCGACGGCGCCTACCAGCCACCTGATGGTCCTTGCACCCCCGGGATGCGGCAAGACAGAGCTGCTCGCATTCCGAGCTGCCCACTTGATCCCCAATCTGCTTGCCAATCAGCAGATACTCGCGCTCACCTTCACGAATCGCGCACGCGCCAATCTCAACCTCCGATTGCGGGAGGTTCTGGGAGTGGCGCGCATGCGCAGGTTCGTGACGGTAAGGAACTTCCACGGGCACGCCACTGAGCTCATTCTTGCCCACGGCCGAACGGTTGGCCTTCGACCCGACCTGCTGACCCTGCCACGAACGTCCACCCTCTCCAGGGCGCTGGCAGCCACCGGTGCCGACGCAGCAATCCAGGGCGCGGCCGAGGCACTGTTGGCTGAGGTGAAGCGGCACCCGCTCTCCGACGACGAGGTGCTTGCCGAGATCGCCGAGCGAGCCAACGACCCCGGGTACGAGGTTGCGCTCGACGTCGAAGAAGCTAGACAAAAGGCCAATCAACTTCACTACGATGACCTATTGCGCCACGCTCAGAGAATTCTCCAGAACCCCACGGTTGCACACCTATACCAGTGCCACTATGGAGCAATCTTGGTGGACGAGTTCCAGGACATGTCGGAGCAGCAACTCCACCTCGTGCAACACACATGCGCGGGAAGCCGTACCTACGCCGGCGATCCGGCACAAGGGATCTTCACGTGGGCTGGCGCGGCGCCCGTCCTGGTCGAGGCGGCCTTGCGCGAGGAGTGCGGGAACCCACTGAGACTCCGAGAATCTTACCGTTCGGCACCAAGCGTGCTCGCAGTCGTGAATCAGATCAGTGCTGATATTGGTGGAACCGCGGACCTGGTGGCAGCTCAGCCGGATCGCTGGCCGGAAGGTGGATGCTCAGCACGACTTGAGTTCCCAGACAAGAGCCTTGAAGCGTCCGGCGTTCACGAACTCGCGGCAGCGATCCTGCAGGCTACTCCGGAGGCTTCCATCGGAATCATCTGCCGCGCAGCGTGGAGGCGGGCAGAGATCGACTCCGCGTTCCGGACGTCGGGTCTCCCAATGCGCCGCTGGGACTTCTCGGTAGATGATCCCGCAACGCTTGGACTGATCCGCGACGTGGCGATACGCCTCCCACGAGGGGCGACCGTTCAGGACGCGCGGGACGCAGCACTCGCGAGTGCCGACCGGGCCGACGTGGACACCAAAGAGCAGCTCGAGGAGGCATTCGACGTCCTAATGCAGACCACTCATCCCACCATCCGAGCCGCCCTTCAGGAGATCCGGATTACTGACCCACGTGAACCCGTCGGCCCGGGCGTCCACCTGCTGAATGGGCACACAGGGAAGGGACAGCAATTCGACTGGGTTGTCGTAGTTGGGCTCGAAGAGGGGCACGTTCCCGGCCGACGCGCGAGAAGTGATGCGGAGCTCGCGGAGGAGGAGCGCACGTTGCTCGTGATGCTGTCTCGTGCTCGCCACGGTGTCGCTGTAACTCGCGTCACCAGCACAACGGGGAAGTTCGGTACCTATCAGCCGAGCCCAAGCCGCCGGTGGCGACTACTTGGTGCCCAACATGCATCCCTAAGCGATGTGCTGGACCATGTCAGTCGGTTGTAGCACAAAACCCAGCCGACCTGCTGCTGCCAACTCAGAGGGCTCACGTGCCTTGCCGCACCGGCAGTCCACCAGACGAAGCTGGAAAGCGACCAGGACGATGCTCTTGCCCCGGAGGTGCCAATGAGAGTGGGCAATGGGGCAAGTTGATTCAAACGGCCAGAGGACCGTCAGTGGTCATCGCTACAGTCTTGACCGCAACCGCTCCTGCCCATGTGAACCGAGAGGAGAGTGAGTGCCGACCCAGCCGAGGCCGCTGCCGCCTGATCTCTTCGCGTTCTCCGGGGCCGAGAAGTCGAGCCTCTATACGGCTGTTCTGTATGCCTTCGGTGAGGCCAACGAACTTCTCCAGACTTCACTCGCGCTGGAGGACGTGCACGGCCATCTGTCCTCGATCGGGTGGCCATTCATGGTCGACGACGCCGAACTCGTCTTGACCCTTGACAAGCTGCGCGAGTGGCAGTTGATCGATGCGGGTCAGAACCACTCCGAGCATTACCGCACGGCGCAGGAATACGAGCGGCGCAATCTGCAATATTCGTTGACCAGGCGCGGTGAGGCTGCGCTCGCCGGACACTTCGCCGCACTGCAGGCGCTGGAGACCGCTGGCGTGCTGCAGACCGCCGTTCTCGACGCTATCGCGGACGCTCTGGGTCGCCTCGCCCGCGCCTGCTCGGCCCTGCCCGCCCCCGGAGCGCCGGTTAGCGAGACGACCAGCGAGCAGCGACGCGTCTATGCGGCACTTCAGGAGCTGAACGGCCACCTGGACGCGATGCGATCGGGCATCCGCACGTTCAACAGTGATCTGCAGCGACTTCTGCACGCCAACGAGGTGGACGAGGAAGTGTTCGGCGAGGTGAAGGAGGCCACGATCCGCTACCTCGACGAGTACGTGACCCGTCTCGACGATCGGGTGGGGCGGATCCGGCGGGCGACCGAGCACGTGCGCCAGATCGGGGTCGACCCTATGCTTCTGGCGGCGTTGGCCGGGGCCGAACTGCCACCGCATCCCCGCGCCGCCGAGCGGGATGCCGAATGGGTTGAGCGCGTGCGGGCCCATTGGTCTGGCCTCGAAGCGTGGTTCGCACCGTCCGATGGAGCTGGGGCCCGCGCCGAGCAGTTGAGTGCGACCGCAAGGCGGGCGATCGTGAGTCTGCTGCAGGTCGTCGATCGGATGCGCAACGCCCGGCGGCGGCCGTCCTCGGCGCAGGCGGACCTACGCAGGCTTGCGCAACTGTTCGCGACGGCGTCGCACGACGACGACCTGCACCGCCTCTGGCGGGCGGCCTTCGGCCTCCATCCAGCTCGGCACACCAACGTCGGCCACGCCGATCCGGACATGATCCCGCGCGGCACGAGCTGGGCCGAGGCTGAAGCTGTCCCGGTGTCGGCGCTCCTGCGGGAGAGTGGCCTGGTCGAGAAGTTCGCTCGTCCGAGCCGGGTGCGTGACGTGAGCGAGCTGCGCCGGGAGCGCGCGGAGCGAACCCGGGCTGAGCGGATGGCGGCTGAGCTGGCCGTGCGGGCGCTGGGCGCGGACGGACCGGTGCGGATCTCCGAGCTGAGGCTGTTGGACGATCCAGTGTTCGCCGCCCTCCTCGATTTGCTCGGACGGGCCGTCTCTCGGCCGCCGCACGCGGGGTCGCTGCACGCACTGTCGTCCGACGGACGGGTCGAGATCACGCTGCGGCCACCCCCTGGCGGTGGTCGCGCACGCATCCGCACGGCGACCGGCGAACTGGACTGCCCCGACTACGAGGTCACGATTGAGGCGCCATCGACCAGGCCTGTCGCGGGCTCTGCCGTATCCCCTGTGTATCCGGTTCGGGTGACGGCATGAGCACGCTGCAGAATCAGCTCGCTGTCCTGGAGCGCGAAGAGGTCGGACGAGCCGTCCGCGGGTTGCTGCGCGAGCCGTGGCTCTCTCAGGCGTCCGATCCTGCGCTGTACGAGATCGTGCGACGGCGGCAAACACCGGTGCGATCGTGGTTCGACTACTACCTCGGGTGGTCGCTCGTGGTGGAGTCCGGCCACGGCTACGCACGGCTAGCCAAAGCCCCGCCCGACCGCATCGACAACGGTGATCTGCGGCCGGAGCGCCGGCAGCGCGCCAGCCGGGCGCCCTTCGACCGGCTGCGGTACGTCCTGGTCTGCGTCGTCGCAGCCGAGGCACTGGACGTCACCACGGTAACCATCGGGGAACTCGCGGATCGAGTCGCTGCCGGCTGCGCGGCCGACGATCTCCTGCCGACGTTTCGGACCGATCGCCAGGAACATCGCCGCGCCTTCGTCGACGTCATCCTCAGCCTGGAAACGCGCGGCTGCCTGACCACCATCGACGGCCAGACTCAGGGCTACACCGATGACGCGGCAGCCGCGGTGCTGTACCGGGTGAACCCGCAGGCGCTGCAACAGTTGCTCGCCTGCGCCCAGGGGCCGTCCCTCACCGCCGCCGACGATGTCGAGGTCGCCGAAGCCATCGCCGCCATGACCGACGAGGCCGGCTACGGGCCCCACCATCGCGAGTCGGCCCGACTGCCCTACGACGGCGAGGAGGACCCCGCCCGTCCAACCAGCACCCAGCGCTCACGCTGGGCCCGACACTCGTTGCTGCGCCGGCTCTTCGACGATGCAGCAGTCCACCGCGACGACCTCACGGAGGCCGAACTCGCCTATGCCGCGTCCATCACCGGGCGAACTGTAATCCGGCAGGCCGCCGAGCTGAGCGGCTTCGTCCTCGAGGAGCGGGCCGAGGGTTACCTGCTGGTTACCCCGGACCGAACGGGTGGTCCGGACGCGTTCCCCAACCAAGGAGCACAATCGGCAGCAGCGCTGCACCTGATCACCGGGGTGCTGGATGCCGGTCCGGACGGTCTGTCGTTACCGGAGCTCGAACGGCACCTGGCCGCCCTGATGGAGCAGACCCCTGCGTGGGCCCGGATGTACCGGGACGACGAGGGTCCGGCGAGGCTGGCAGCCGAGGCGGTGGGGCTTCTGGCTGGCCATCAACTCGTCCGTCTGGACCAGGGACGCGTCGTGGCCCGTCCGGCCGCGGCCCGTTACCGGGAAGCCGCAGTAACCCGACCCGTCCGCAGGAGCGCGGGCGTGGTCGTCGACCAGCAGGACGACCTTTTCACCGACGACGGAGCACCGACGTGACCCGCTGGCAGCCCATCCGCGCGGGCATCACGAATGTCTGGCGCTACTTCGACGAAGTGTTCACCTTCGACCACGGACGACTATTGCTGCGCGGGCCGAACGGCTCGGGCAAGTCGAAGGCGCTGGAGGTGCTGCTGCCCTTCCTGCTGGACGCGAACCTGTCCTCGTCGCGGCTGTCGACATTCGGAACCACGGCACGCACCATGCACTGGAACCTGATGGGCGAGGGAGCCAGCGGACGCACCCGGATCGGCTTCGTCTGGCTGGAGTTCGGCCGCGAGGCCGAGACAGTGACGATCGGCGCGCGGCTTCAGGCGACCCGCGAGACGACCCGGGTGGACCCGGCCTACTTCATCACGCGCTTGGCCGTCCCCGACGGGCTACGGCTGATAGACGCCGACGGCTCCCCGCTGTCGGTCGCCGCCCTGGAGGAGGCACTTCGGGGCAACGGCAACGTCTACCGCAAGGCGCAGGACTATCGCACGGCAGTGCGTGAGCTGCTCTACCCCGGGATGGACGTTGAGCGCTACGACACTCTCGTCCAGGCACTCCTCCAACTTCGCCGTCCGAAGCTGTCGGAGCATCTCGACCCGGAGGCGTTGTCGGGCCTCCTGTCGAGCGCCTTGCCGCCGGTGGATGCAGAGCAGATCCGGGAGCTGGCAGAAGGCTTCGAGCGTCTCGACCAGCAGCGGGCTCAGCTCGTCCATCTCGGCCGGCAGGAGAAGGCCGCACACGACCTCTCGAGAGCGGTGACGGCTTACTCCCGAGGCGTGATCCGGGCCCGGGCGGCGGCATTGACCCAGGCCACGACCATCCTGGACAACGCCTCGGCCGCGGTCCGCCACGGTGAGGAGCGACGGGCGGACGAACAGGCCAAGGCGAACGCCGCGGCAGACGAAGAGGCGTCCGCTAGAGCGCTCTGTGTGGAGTTGGCCGGGTCAAAGCAGGCTCTGGAGCGATCCGACGCCTATGCGGAAGGGCGCAACCTCGACGATCTGCGCGGTCGGGCGGCCGATGCACGCACGCTCGCCGAGCGCACTGCTCAGGATGCCGAGCAGGCGAGCCGGCGTGCCAAGGCTTCGCGCGCCGAGGCGGACGCAGAAGCCCATCGGGCCACCGAACAGCGGCGGGGATTGACCCAACGCATCGACCACATCCGTGCCACTGCGCTGGCTTTGGCAATGTCCGAGCAGAGCGAGCAGCTCGAACTCCCACCAACTGGGGCGCTATCTGAGCAGGCCGCACTCGAAGCGGTCGAGCGCTGGAGCGTTGCCGCTGACGCCAGCGCGGCTGACGTGGTGGCAAGAGCGCGAGCGCGCCAAGGCCAGGTGACCCACGCGCTGGGTCTGCTGAGCGAGCACGACCAGGCGGTCAATGAACGCGACCGTCAGGAGACTGCGGTCGACAAGGCCGGCGAACGCGTGGAGGATGCCTCGGCTGCGCTCGCGCAGGCAAGCCGGAGGCTCGAGCAAGAACTCGCCGCCCATGAGGTGGCCGTCCTCGCGTGGACCGACCGGCTTGAAGCACTGTCGCTTGAACGCCGCGAGGTCGAGGCCCGGCTCGGGATAGTCCAGAGCGCATGGTCCAGGGGCTTTCCCGACGCCGCCGACGAGAACGCACTGCGGCAGCTGGCCGGTTCTGCCGCCGCTGCTGTCCGCGAGGCGGACGGGCGGCGTCAGGGTGAACTCGCCGCGCAACGCACTTCGCTACAGGGCCGCCTCGCCGCCACAAGAGCCGAGCGCGACAGACTCGCCGCCGCTCGTTTCGCCGAACCGGAGAGGAGCAGGTGGCGCGACGAGCCCGCGACTCGCGGCGCGCCGCTTTGGCGCCTGGTCGACTCGCGCCCAGACGCCCCGGCCGACCAGCTCGCGGCGGTCGAGGCTGG
>MTLC01000200.1_pt3 | contig 13241 bp, 10 predicted proteins | sample 1982451 | NCBI WGS metagenome assembly MTLC01 (sample SAMN05710165, study PRJNA340218) | biofilm metagenome | isolation source: sample SPH anode biofilm adapted to +100 mV | place: USA | collected 2012-02-03 | reverse complement strand
ATGGAGACCGGGGTCACCTCGACCAGTTCGTCCTCGTCGATGAACTCCAGCGCCTGCTCCAGGGTGAGGTTGCGCGGCGGCGTGAGCTTGATGGCATCGTCGCTGCCGGAGGCGCGCACGTTGGTGAGCTTCTTACCCTTGCAGGGGTTGACCTCGAGGTCGTTGTCTTTCGCGTGCTGCCCGATGATCATGCCGCCGTACACCTCGACACCCGCGCCGAGGAAGAGGATGCCGCGCGGCTGCAGCGCGTCGAGCGAGTAGGCCGTGGTCTCACCCTGCTCCATGGCGATGAGGACGCCGTTCTTCCGGCCCGGGATCTCACCCTTGTAGGGGGCGTAGTTGTGGAAGGTATGGGTGATCACCGCGGTGCCGCGGGTCTCGGTCAGGAACTCGCCCCTGATGCCGATCAGGCCGCGAGCGGGGACGATGAATTCGAGGCGCACCGTCTCCCCCATCGGGTTCATGGAGACCATCTCGCCCTTCCTGGGACCCATCCTTTCGATGATGGCACCCTGGTACTCGGAGGGGACGTCCACCACGAGGTATTCCATCGGCTCGTGCCTCACGCCCTCCACCATGCGCATGATGACCTCGGGCTTGGAGACTGCCATCTCGAAGCCTTCGCGGCGCATGTTCTCGATCAGGATGGAGAGGTGCAGCTCGCCGCGCCCGGAGACCTGGAAGGTGTCTGCGTTGGCGGTGTTGGCAACCCTCAGCGAGACGTTGGTCCTAAGCTCGCGGTCCAGACGCTCGCGGATGTTCCTCGAGGTCACCAGCTTACCCTCGCGGCCGGCGAAGGGGGAGGAGTTGACGATGAAGTTCATGGAGAGGGTCGGCTCGTCGATCGCCACGTAGGGAAGCGGCATCGGGTTGTCGGCAGCGGCAAGGGTCTCGCCGATCCCCACCTCGGTGAAGCCCGCGATGGTGACGATGTCGCCGGTGAAGGCCTCCGCGATTTCCACCTGTTTCAGCCCCTCGTAACCCAGAAGCTTGGTGACGCGCCCCTTGGAGATGGTGCCGTCGCGCTTGATGAGGGCGACGGTTTCACCGGAGGCCACCTTGCCGTTGAAGATCTTGCCGGTGGCGATGCGCCCGATGTAGTCGTTGTAGTCGATGTTGGTGACGAGGAGCTGGAAGGGTGCGTCCGGGTTCCCCTCGGGGGGATGAACGTTGTCCTTGATGAGCTCGAAGAGCGGCTCCATGTTGTCGGAGGGGTGCTCCATCTCGCGCATCGCGTAACCCATCTTGGCGCTCGTGTAGCAGATTGCGAAGTCGAGCTGGGCGTCGGAGGCCTGCAGTTCGCAGAAGAGGTCGAACACCATGTCGACGACCTCGGCAGGACGCGCGCCCGGGCGGTCGACCTTGTTGATGACGACGATCGGCTTGAGGCCCAAGTCGAGGGATTTCTTCAGTACGAAGCGGGTCTGCGGCATCGGCCCGTCGAGGGCGTCCACCAGAAGCAGCACGGAGTCGACCATCTTCAGTACGCGCTCAACCTCGCCGCCGAAGTCGGCATGGCCCGGGGTGTCGACGATGTTGATCTTGTAGTCGCCGTGGTGGATGGAGAGGTTCTTGGCGAGGATGGTGATGCCGCGCTCCTTCTCCAGGTCGTTGGAATCCATCACGCGCTCGGTGATCGCCTCGTTCTCCCTGAACACCCCGGACTGTTTCAGCATGGCGTCAACGAGGGTGGTCTTGCCGTGGTCGACGTGGGCGATGATGGCGATGTTTCTGATCTTCTCCTGCATGTTTTACTGCTCCTTTATCTTTGGCTCGTCACAAATAAAAAGACGAGCAGAGAAGCCCGTCTTAAAAAAAACAGCCCAATATTGCATTTTTCGGATATCTTTACAAGCTATTTTCTGATGATACGGCGCCGGCCGCCCATGGCGGCCATCTGCTGTTTCTGGATCGCGGCCAGGCTCTCCAGGTGGAACTGGAGCCACATCTCGCCGTACCCCTTCATCTTCATCTTTTTCCCTTCGCGCAGAAGCTCCAGGTTGAGCTTCAGGTTCTCGTCGCCGGGGAGCTTCGCCAACCCCTTGGCGGCGATCTCGCACGCCTTCACGTTCTCGCCGATCTCGTTCAAGCAGTAGGCGTAGAGGGCGTAGAGGAGCGACTCCTTGGGGGTCGCCATGATCGCCTTGTCGAAGGTCTCCTTCATCTTGTCGTGCTTGTTGCGCTTCATGTAGGTGACGCCGAGCATCCCCATGGTGACCCAGTTCTTGAAGAACCCTTTCTCCAGGTACGGGAACGCGGTGGCGAACTCGCGGCGCACGAAGTAGACCATGCCGATAGAGGAGTTGATCTGGCTCTCCACGTAGATCTGCCACTTCGCGTAGCGCAGGGCGGACTTCAGGTCGCGGATACCCTTCTCGAAGCGCTGCGCCTGGATATCCTTCATGGCCCCCCCCATGAGGACCTCGAGCTTTTTCGTCACGCTGCGGGCGATGAGGACGAAGCAGGCGGTGAAGACGATCATGGCGCCCAAGAGCGCGGCCCACCAGTACTGGAAGCCGGCGGCGAGGGAAACGATGAGGAAAACTGCGACAGCTGCGCCTGCGGAAATGAGAAGGTTGTACATCGGCTGATTTATCCTTTCGTGGTGCGGGTCAGGTGGTTGTAGGTGCTGCAGTGCGACGGACGGGGCCTATCCCTCGTCCTTGGCCAGGCTCCCCTTCTTCTGGTACTTGGCCACGATGATGCGCTTGCCCGGCTTGAGGGCGACCCTGGTCTTCAGGTTGTTCCAGGCCGAGAGCAGGCGGGCCGTGACGTTGAACCTCCTGGCAAGCGAGGTCAGGGTGTCTCCCTTTTTCACGGTGTAGTACTTGTGGACTTCCTTCACCTCGGCCTTGAGCTCGGCCTTCGCCTCGGCCCTCACTTCAGCCTTAGCCTCGACATGGGGCGGCTTCGCGGCATGGGAGGCAACGTCGGCCGAGGCCAGCTGCACCGGCACGGTCAGCACCTTGCCGTGCAACTTGACCTTCTTCTTGCCCAGGTTGTTCAGCTCGGCGATGGCCTGCGGCGTGGTCTTGAAGCGTTTTGCTATGGAGTCCAGGGTGTCGCGCTTCTTCGCCCGGTACTGGACGTTCTTCACGCGCTCGACAAAGCGTTCCCCCTCTGGGATCTTGGCGTACGCCTCCTGGCAGGTGGCGCCGCTCCCCTTGGGGACCTTAAGGAAGTACCCCGGGTAGTCCGGCGGCGTGGTGCCGCGGCGCAGTTCCGGGTTCAGCTCCCGGAGGTTCTGCATCGGCACGTTGCAGACCTTGGACATCACGTCGAGGTCGGTGCGCGTGGGGACGGAAACCTGGTCGAAGTCGATGGGGGGGAGATAGGCGACGTCGGCGAAGCCGTATTTCGCCGGCTCCTTGGCGATGATCGCGGCGGCCAGAAGCTTCGGCACGTAGTCCTTGGTCTCCCGGGCCAGGTAGCTCCCCTTGGAGATTTCCCAGAAATCCCGGGTGTTGTACATGTTGATGGCGCGCAGGATCTTGTTCTCGCCCGCGTTGTACCCGGCTGCGGCGAGGTACCAGTCGTTGTTGAAGAGGGCGTAGAGTTCTTTCAGATAGAGCGCCGCGGCGACGGTCGCCTTCAGGGGGTCGCGCCTTTCGTCCATCCAGTAGTCGATGCGCAGGGAATAACGCTTGCCGGTGGCGGGCATGAACTGCCAGGGGCCCACCGCAGCGGCCACGGAGACTGCGTGCGGCAGGAAGCCGCTTTCGATCATGGCAAGGTAGACCAGGTCCTCGGGAAGCCCCTCCTTCTTGAGCACCGTCTTCATCATCGGGATGTAGCGCTCGCTCCTGGAAAGCCACTTGGCGAAGGCGCCCCGACCGGGTCCCTGGAAGTAACGGGTGAAATATTCGACCTTGGAATTGAAGGTAAGGGGGATGTCGGAATCCGGCAGCTCCATCTCGGGGAGCTTCAGCTCGAAGTCGTCCGGGTCATCGGTAAGATCGTCATCATCCTGAAAATCGGCAGCGGTGAGGCCGAGCCCCTTGGAAAGGGCGAGGTCGGCGGAGGCGAGTTGCTGCGTCTGAAGTTCCGTACGCCCGGAACCCGGCGCCGGCAGCGCGGGTGCCGCAAGGGCGGTGCAAGGCAACAAAAGTGCGAGTATGAGCAGGGTGACTTTAATCATTCAATACCTTTAGCTGGGGTAACGGGCGTACGCACAGGTGCGCAGAATAGCGGAATTCTCTACACTTGTCAATCCAAAGGGCACCTTTGGCGGCTTTGCGGGAACGGGCGCCCCTCCCCGCCACTGCATATCGGGCCGGGGAGCCTAGTGTTTAGCGCGGCGGGATGAAGGCCGGGCAAACAAAAAGCCCCCCGTGTGAGTACCGGGGGGCTTTTCCGTGTGCGATCCGCCCGCCGCTTTTACCCGGCGGGCCAACTAGGGCAGCCTTCCTTGCAGTGGGTCACCGGACGGATCATGTAGAAATTGGTCCACATATGCGTGATCTCCTTTTCCCTGTTGGATTTGCATCCCTCGCTGTGTGCATCCCGGAGGATGGCAAAAATATAATGGTGCCCCCCTCCCCTGTCAACCCGCCCCCTAGAGGGAGCGCCCCGACTTCTTCATGAGCCGAAGGAGGAAGCCGTCTTTCAAGGTGAGTGCGGCGTGAGGGCAGAGCTCGCGGCAGCAGAAACAGCGGATGCAGCGCTGGTAGTCGAAGCGCAGCCGCCCCCCCTGCACCCGGATCGCCTCCGGGGGGCACGCCTTGACGCAGATACCGCAGAGTTCGCACTTCTCAGGCGCCACCTCCGGCCGCGAGGTGAACTGGTGACGCAGCCGGTTTTTCAAAAACCGGGGCAGGCCGAACTGGACGTCGGAGAGATGGGGAAGGCGCAAGGGGCGCGCGAGCACAGTCGCAGGGTCCGCACCGGTGACGGCGATCTCCTCCCGCCTGGATCCCGGGAGCCCCATGTTGCGCGCAGCGCTCTCCAGGTAGAGGAGCTTTTTCGGGATCCCCGCAACCTCGGCGGCGACCCGGTCCACGGCCACCGCGTTGTCCCCCGCCATCAAAAGCCCCACCTGGCAGGGGTCGCCGCTACCTGGCCCGTCCCCCTCCATCGCCACCACCGCGTCGACGATGTTCAGGTCCGGCTCGCGCAGCATATAAACCTCGATAAGCATCCGCGCGAAGAGCTCCTTGTCCGCCCCCGCCTTCAGGTGCCAGGCCGCCTTCCGGGTCCCGACCACGGCGCCGAAAAGGTTCTTCACGCAGCAGGTCATGGTCATCATCTCGTGCGTCTTCAGCTTCGGGAGGTTGATCAGGCGGTCCGCTTCGAGGTAGGGGCGGGCGAGTTCGAACTCCCGGAAGGTCCCCGTTCCGCCGACCGTCGCGCTTTCCTCGAAGGGAACGAACTCCGCCCCGGTCTCCTCGATGACGCGCATCATGCCGGAGCGCTCGGCGACGCGCCTGCCGCTCCCCACGCCGGGTGAATCACCGACGAGCGCGATGCCGCCGGCATGCTGCACGGCGAGGATGACGGCGCGCAGCACCTCGGGGTGGGTGGTGACCGCCGCCTCAGGGGGCTTCGCCGAGAGGAGGTTCGGCTTGATCAGCACCCGCTCGCCTGGCTTCACGTAATGCTCCATCCCCCCTAACGGTTCGAGCAGGCGCGCGAGTCCTTCTTCCACCTCTTCCCGTTCATACCGCGCCACCCTTTGCAGCGACACCTGGTACATGCCCCCTCCCCGTCAAAAGCTGTTGTAAAGTGCCACCGCACTGAGGTAGATTCCCATACCATGAAACGGGCCATCGAGCAATTCTGCAGCTACCTCGAAAACGAGCGCAACGTCTCGCAGCACACCCTCGCCGCCTACCGAAGCGACCTCGACCAGTTCGCCCTTTTCCTAGATCCGCACGGCACCTTTCCCCTCGCGGAGGTGAATCACCTCGCCATCCGGCGCTACCTCGCCCATCTGCACAAGGGGCACGCAAAAAGTTCCATCGGCAGAAAGCTCTCCGCCATCAGAGCCCTCTTCCGTTACCTTTTGCGCGAGGGGCAGGTGGAGAAAAACCCCGCCGAGTTGGTCAGTACACCGAAGAAGGAAAAGCGCCTCCCCTTTCACCTGAACATCGACCAGGTCGAGGCGCTCGTCGAGGCGCCGCGCGGAGCGGACGTCCTCTCGCTCCGGGACCGTGCCGTACTGGAGACGCTCTACTCCTGCGGGCTCAGGGTGAGCGAGCTCACCGGGATGAATGTCGGCGACCTGGACCTTCCCGGGGCGCTGGTACGGGTGCTGGGCAAGGGGGGGAAGGAGCGCATCGTGCCGGTCGGGTCCTGCGCCCGGGACGCGCTCGCCGCCTACCTCGAGGAGCGCGGCAACCCGCAACCTTCCGAGCCGCTCATCCTGAACGCCCGCGGCGGCCGTCTCACCAGAAGGAGCGTAGCGCGCATCGTCGACGCTCACATGTTGCTGATCGCCGCCATGCGCAAGGTCTCCCCCCACACGCTGCGCCACACTTTCGCCACCCATCTCCTCGAAGGGGGCGCCGACCTGCGGGCGATCCAGGAGCTGTTAGGACACGCCTCGCTCTCCACCACCCAAAAGTACACCCACGTCAGCATCGACAAGCTGATGGAGGTCTACGACAAGGCCCACCCCAAGGCACGCTCCTAGCTTCTCGCAGCCATCCACAGCTCCGCCGTCCTCCAGCCGGACCAGTTCGCCAGTCTTGCCAGTCCTCCACAATAAAAAAACGCCCCGCCGGTTTCCCGGCGGGGCGCTCTTGCTGCGGTAACGATCTGCTGCGGACTCTTAGTCCTCGCAGAGGTCGATCTTCACATCCCAGTTCTTCAGCTTCATGGTGCCGTTCTTCTCGAGGTTGAGGTGCATCTTGAAGGCGCGATCCCACAGCTGCGGCTCGTGGCCGACCTTCCTCGCAAGGCAATCCTTCTCGGCGATGTTGAGGTACTCGGTGAGCTGAGCCTTGTAATCCGGGTGGGCGCACTTCTCGATGATGCGACGGGCACGCTCTTTCGGAGCGAGGCCGCGCAGGTCGGCGAGACCCTGCTCGGTGATGACGCAGTCGAGGTCGTGCTCGGTGTGGTCGATGTGCGAGCAGTGCGGCACGACGCAGGAGATACCGGTCGGGTCGGTCTTGCTCGGACGGGAGGACGGGGTGTGCATCATCTTCAGGAAGCCGTTCCTCAAGAAGTCGCCGGAGCCGCCCAGACCGTTGATCATGCGGGTACCGCCGACCAGGGTGGAGTTCGCGTGTGCGAAGATGTCGATCTCGACCGGGGTGTTCATGGCGATGCAACCCAGACGGCGGATCGGCTCAGGTGCGTTGGAGATGGAGAGCGGACGCAGGGTGATCTTGTCGAAGTACTTGTCCATGTTCTCGAAGAAGCGCGGGAAGCCCGGGCTGGCCGAGAGAGACAGCGAGCAGGAGGAGGCCGCGTCGAGCTTGCCGGAGTCGAACAGGTCAAGCATGGTGTCCTGGAGTACCTCGGTGTAGACGGTCAGGTTCTTGAAGGGGCCCTTGGCCAGACCGCCGATGACGGCGTTGGCGATGGAGCCGACGCCCGACTGGATCGGGAGCAGGTTCTTCGGCAGACGGCCCGCCTTCACCTCGGTGGTGAAGAAGTCGATGATGTGGTTCGCGATCGCCTCGGAGGTGTCGTCCTGCTCGGCGAAGGCACGACCCTGGTCGCGCAGCTTGGACTCGACCACCGCGATGACCTTGCTCGGGTCGCAGGGGATCGAGGTGGAACCGATCCTCTCGCCGGCATGGGTGATGCCGAAGATCTGGCGGTTCGGCGGGGTGAGCGGGGTCAGGAGGTCATGGATGCCTTCGAAGGAGGGCTGTCCGGTGTTCACCTCGAGGATGATCCTGTCGCAGATCATCAGGATCTCGGGGATGACGCCGCAGGAAGAGGTCGGTACGATGGAGCCGTCCTCTTTGATCGCGGAAACCTCGATGATGGCGAGGTCGAGCTTGCCGCTCTCGGAGTCCTTGGTGTAGAAGCCGTAGCCCAGGTCCTGCGCGAACAGGGAGAGGTGCTTGTCGCCCATGCGGATGCGGCCGGCGTTGATGCCCGCGGCGATGTTTTTGCCGGTCTGGTACGGCCAGCGGCGGTCGATCATGTCCAGAGTCGCCCAACGGTCTTCGGTTTCCGCACCGACGGAAGCGCCGATGAAGAGGTTGAACTTCAGCTTGCCCTGCAGGTTGTTCTTCTCTACGTGGTCAGCCAGGGCGATGGGCACCACTTTCGGGTAACCTGCCGGGGTGAAGCCGGACCAGCCAAGGTTCATCCCGTTCTTGAAGAACTCAATGGTCTGCTCGGGAGCCATGACCTTGTTCAAAAGTTGTTTGCATTGTACCCGGTCTTGAAGTGTGCCGTACTCGGACATATCTGCCTCCTGTTTTGTTTTGTTGTCTACAACTAAATCAGCTGAATGCTGACAGATAACAAGGTGTTGTAATCAAGCCCGCCACCGCGCAAGCTCCTTATCCAGCGGCGCTTTTGCCTTTTTACCGGGAAAAGTAGAACCGGATTCTACTCAAGAGGGCCCAGCGAGTCAACTAAAAACCCGTATAACTCTATTTTAGATCTTCGAACGTTCGTTCGATCGATACATGCCCACAAGAAGCGTTGTATACAGTATGCAATCTAATCTCAAGTTGCCGTTCACGTCAACAATAAAAAATCGTTTCGCCTCTGAAAGCACAACAAACACGGCGTATGACGGAGAGTTTGCCCGCGCCGTGGTCGATATTTGAAGAGTGACGCGACCTCAAGCCTTGACGCTGATTTCTCTTTCTATTCTGCCCACTAGGCGGAGTGGTCCGTTACGGCGGCGGCTAGGGCACGGCGAAAAACATGTGGTGGTCTCGCCATGAAAACGGGCTGCGAAGCGGGCAAAGCGATGGGAGGTAGCGGGAGCGCGTCTTACGCCAAAATAAAACAAACGAAGGGAGGTGTGAAAAGCGACAGGCCGCCCCGATGCACCGGAGACGGCCTGTGAATGGAATCAAGGAGTGAGATTGGACCTTATTCGGCGCGGTAACCGATGCGCACGGCACCCCAATGGCGGTTGTTCAGGATGATGGGGGTCGAGATGTCGTTCATGATCTCGCCGGTGTCCCTCATGTAGGTCTGCAGCAGGAACGGCTCGGTGTTCTGCGCCGCCTTGAGGCCGGTCTTGTCGTCGAAGATGCGCTTGGTACGGTTGTTCACCTTGTCCACGTCCGCGTCCCCGGTGAGCGGCTTGGAGTAGCGCAGGTTGTGGCTTGCCACGTAGCCGTGGTCGTCCACGCAGATGGCGAAGAAGATGGAATCCTTGCGACCGAGGATCGTCTCCTGCACAGGCGAGATGTAACGATCGAAGAAGCTGTCGAACGCCGTGGCGAACTTCTGCGGTGTGGTGTTCGGGATCGGCTTGTAGTTGCGGTCGAACAGGTCGGTCATGCTGATCCTCCCTGCGGCGACTCCCTCGCCGATGACCGCCATGAAGCTGTCCCTGAGTTCCGCGGCCATGCGCTTCATCTCGTCGTGCCTGTTGCCGACGCTGAATTTCCCTACCGTCGAGAAGATCTGTTCGGCAACGCGGGTGAGCTCCGTGAACGCCTTGTCGCTCTCCAGCATGTCCTCGTGCACCGCCAGCGCCGAGCCTGAAACACCGTGGATCTTTTCGGCGATCTCGTTGGTGGTGGCGCTTTGTTCCTCGGTCGCCGAGGCGATCTGGTTGATGAGCTGCGCCGTCTCCCCGGCGAGCCCAAGGATCCGCTCCAGGCACTCCTTGGCGGCCATGGATTTCGCCACCCCGTCCTCGACCCGCTCCTGTTCCTCGGCGATCGACCTTGCCGCCTCGCGGCTTTCGGACTGAATGTTGGTGATGATCTTGGCGATCTCCTTCGTCGACGTTGCCGTCTTCTCCGAGAGCATCTTGACCTCGTCGGCGACCACCGCGAACCCGCGGCCATGTTCACCGGCCCGCGCCGCCTCTATGGCAGCGTTCAGCGCGAGGAGCTTGGTCTGGTCCGCGATGTCCTCGATGAGGTTTATGATGTCGCCGATCTGCGCGGAGGAGGCCTCCAGCCTCCCTACCGTGTCGAGGGTCTGGGTCACGTTCTCCCTCACGAGGACGATGGAGTTGCACGCCCCGTCCACGACGCCCATTCCCTGACTTGCCGCCTCGTCCACCTCGGAGGAGAAGCCTGCCGCCTGATGGGTGTTCCCGGCCACCACGTTTAGGGTCGCCGCCATCTCCTCCGTGGCGACCGCCACCGACTCCGAGCGGTCCTTCTGCTCGGCCGACGACGCCACGGTGTTCCTGGCACGGCTCGAGACGTGGCAAAGCGAGATGGAGATGTGCTCTGCCAGTTCGTAAAGAACCGTTATCGTTTCGCGCAGCTTGTTGACGAGGTGGTTTATGTGCCGGGCGAGGTCGCCGATCTCGTCGTTCGAACGGACCGGGATCTCTTTGGTGAGGTCCCCTTCCCCCTGGGCTATGTCTTTCAGCTTGTCGGAGAAGAAGAGCAGGTCGCGCATGACCGTTTTCTGGAAGAAGACGTACATGCAGAGCATCATGCAGACGAAGAAGAGGCAGCCTGCGGCAACCAGTATGGTGATCATCTTTATGGCGCTGCGGTAGCCGTCCTCGAGCGAGGAGGTGAGCTGCACCGCGCCAAGGTACTTGTCCCCCGCGTCGTGGCACTGCTTGCAGCGCTCTTCGTTACGGAGGGGAACCGCCATCCTCAGGGTGTGGATCCCCCCGGTCGACTCTCTGATTTCAACCGGCTTCCCGTCGGCGAGGCTTCGGGTGACGTCCTTGTTGACCGCTCCGGTCTCGGAATCCTTGCCGTCCTTGTCGAAGATCTTGATGTCGAAGCCGAAGTTCTGCTCCTTGGCGACCTTGGCGAGGTTCTTCACCGACTTCGCGTCGTCCTTCATCATGAAGGCCGAAATCTCGTCCACGATAACGGCGGACATGGTCCGGCTGTTCTTCTCCTGCAGCTTCATGCTGGAGCTGTACTGGAGCCAGATCGCCAGGCAGCCGACAATGGTTATCCCTACCAGCAGGTTGATCCCAATGATCGCCAGAATCTTGTGTATTAGTTTGTTAGTGAACATTGCTCCTCCCGGACAGAACAGCGTTCGCTGTCGGTGAGGATTGTATCGGACGATGATCACGGTACTTTAGGGCGTGTATTCAATATTACTGATATTTAATATTCAAACAGAAGGTTCTCCAATGGTTTCTTTTTATGCGGCAAAAGGTTCGACTGTTTGATTCAAGTCAAAACGACGGTAGGCTTGGGTATGCTAGGATGGCTAAAAGTCTTACTACCACGGAGGTCGACATGACACAGCTTGGCGATCAGGAACTGCACCGACAGCTGGTTCAGAATTGCAACGATGCAATCATATTTTCAGACAGGGAAGGGGTGATCAGGCTCTGGAACAAGGGGGCGGAGGAGATGCTCGGCTTCAGTGCTGAGGAAGCCCTCGGGCAGTCGCTAGACATCTTCATCCCGGAGAACCAGCGCGCACGGCACTGGGAGGGGTATTTCCGGGTCATGGAAACCGGGACCACACGCTATGCGAAAGAACTCCTGGCCGCCCCCGCGCTACGCAAGGACGGCACCCGCATCTCGACCGAATTCTCCATGACCATCATCAGGGACGCCGAGGGGAAGATCGCCGGAACCGTTGCGGTGATGCGCGACGTATCGGCGCGCTGGCAGAAGGAAAAGGCGCTCCGGGCGCGGCTCGCCGAGCTGGAGAATGCCCACCCGGCCTGAGGTCCATGGCACGAAAAGGGCGCCTGGAATTTCCCAGGCGCCCTGCCAGTTGCTACCCCACCCGCTTCAAATCACCCCACCTGATCCACCAGGTAGTTCTGCACCCCCATCTGGGAGATCTGGTCCAGTTGCGCCTCGATGTCGTCGATGTGGCTCTCCTCCTGGTCCAGGATCGACTGCAGCAATTCCCGCGTCCCGTTGTCCCCAAGATCCACAGCGAGCTTGATGCTCTCGTTGTACCCGCGGATCGCCGTTTCCTCCAGGGCGTGGTCGAACTGGTGCATCTTCGGAATCTCGCCGCCGATGTGGATCGGGTCGAGCCGGCTCACTATCGGCCGTCCCTCAAGGAAGAGGATCCTCTCGATCAGCTTCTCGGCGTGCTTCATCTCGTTGATGGCGCGCTCACGGATCGCGGCGTGGAGACGCTTGTAGCCCCAGTTTTCGCACATCTCCGCGTGAACCATGTACTGATTGGTGGCGGTGAGCTCCTCGGCCAGGCGCACGTTCAACTGTTCGATCACCCTTTCGTTCCCCTTCATAGACGACCTCCTTTTTGATGAGGCCCGGCTGACACCGGGTCCACTTCCTTCCGGCGGAAAGGCGCGCCGGCCACCAGATTAGTCAATCCTAATTCAAGCGACTGAGAGTATACCCGGCCTCGCGGCGTTGGCAATCTCCTGATGACACCCGGGAAAAGGGGAATGCGACGCAAAAAAAGCGCCGGCCCCTCATGCAGGGACCGGCGCTTTTCGTTACACATTTTCCGGAAACGCTAGACCGCGGTCTCCGGCTCCTCCTCCTCGTCGGCGTCGCCCCCCATGGGGACCGCCTCACCTTTCGGGAGGAGCAGGTTCAGGAGAATGGCCGCTATGCCGCAGAGGCTCACGCCGTGCAGGTGCTGGCCGGCCACGTTGATGGACAGCCCGCCGATGCCGAAGACCAGCACGAGCGAGACGATGATCAGGTTGCGCGGGCGGTGCATGTCGACCTGGGCGTGGATGAGGGTGTTGAGACCGACCGAGGCTATGGAGCCGAACAGCAGCATCATGATGCCCCCCATGACCGGCGCCGGGATCGACTGCAGGATGGCGTTGAACTTCCCGAAGAAGGCCATCACGACGGCGAAGCCTGCGGCCCAGGTCATGATGACCGGGTTGTAGCAGCGGGTGATCATGACGGCGCCGGTAACCTCGGCGTAGGTGGTGACCGGGGGGCCGCCTACGAGGGCCGCGGTGCAGACCGCGAGGCCGTCGCCCAGCATGGTGCGGTGCAGGCCCGGCTTTACGGTGTAGTCCTTGCCGGTGACCGCGCCGATGGCGACGATGTCTCCCACGTGCTCGATGGCCGGCGCGAGGGCGACCGGCACCATGAAGAGGACGGCGGACCAGTTCCACTGCGGCGTCACGAAGGTGGGGACCTGGATCCAGGGGGCCGCCGCGACCTTGGCGAAGTCGACGAGCCCCAGGAAGATGGAAAGGA